>JAEEGL011913068.1_pt1 | contig 12247 bp, 11 predicted proteins | sample 9134231 | NCBI WGS metagenome assembly JAEEGL01 (sample SAMN16246548, study PRJNA631951) | gut metagenome | biome: gut microbiome; feature: rumen; material: fiber-attached | host: Bos | place: Iran: Karaj | collected 2018-10
CATAAAGCATGTTTATAAAGTATAGGTTCAACAATGGAAAGTACATTACAAAACATGGGTAATGCATTAAATGTAAGATATACAGCAGAAATGGAAGCACAAGGACTATTTGGTGGTGAACCAGGACAAGTATTAGACTTAGCTGGATATTTAAGAGGAATAGCTGATGAAAATGCTTCAGATATATTAGATCAGATTTCTAGTTTTGGGCAAGCCCCAGTTACAGCTGGTGAACAAGGTGGATACCAACCACAATATGATGAGAGCGTATTTACAGATCCAGCAAAGCTTGCTTCAACATATCAAGAAATATCTGGAAGAGATCCAAGTACATGGTCAGAAGAAGATAAATATGTAATAATGGCATATTATAATGATCTTTCTGGAAGAACAGCAGCTGAAAAAGCAAAAGCAGATGAAAATGCAGGATGGGCAACAGATGATTTAAGTTATCAATCAATATATGGAAAATATGACGAATTAAATAGAGAATTAGGTGCATTAACAAAAACATTAAAAGCAGAAGGCATGATGGAATACTCAGACTGGGAAAAAGGATGGCAAGACATAAAAGCTGCTGGAAAAGCATTAATAAATGAAGGCGCAGATGTATTAGGTGCAGTTAAAGAGGGCGATTGGAAAGGTGCATGGCAAGAGTTTACTGAATTTAATACACAATTAGCAGCCACAGGAGCAGTAGTAACAGAGTCTGCTGTAAGTGGAGTGTTAAAAATAGGAGAATATATTGACGATGGTGCACATATTTTAGTAACAACAGTAGCAACACCAACAACATATTTAATAGATAAAGTTGCTGGAACAGATTTAACAGATCAAATGTGGGATGCAACAATGGATGATGTTGCTAGAGATAAAGTAGGAGAAGCGAGACAATGGTTCTATGAGGGAACACCTATAGGTCAATATATAAATGAACAAAGTCAATTAAAATGGGATAGTGAAGGAGCCCAATTAATACAAGATGTATCTGAAAAAGCTGGAGAAGTTGCTATTATAACAGCAGCAACAATAGCTTCAGGAGGAACAGCAGCGCCATTACTAGCCGGTGTAGGTTTTTTAAAAGGTACTGGTGAAGAAGCTGAAAGAAGATATAATTTAACAGATGAAAATGGAAATTATACAAATAGATCATGGAAAGATACAGGACTTGCATATTTAAGCGGGTTAGCAGAAGCTGCTGAATGGTATGGTACTTCTCAAGCCATAGGAGCAGCGACACAAGGAATCAATGCTGTTAAACAATATGGATTTGATGGTTTAAAACAAATGGTATCAAGTGGAATGGCTGGTAGTACACCTAGAGATGTTGCAAAAACTGTATTAAGAGGAGCAAAGAAATCATTATTCGAAGCAGATACATGGATAGATGTAGGTACAGGATTTGTTGATTTTGTTGTTGATGGTGTTAATACAGGAGAATGGAATTGGGGAAGCCTTGCCGTAGACACAACACTTAACTTAGGTGGAAACATGTTTGGTGGATTTATAGGAGAAGTGCTAGACGGTGGAGCTCCTAGAGTACATGCAGATTTAGATTTAGATGGACCAAATCCAAGTAGATTAGCTATAGATGCTCACTCACCTGATCTTGATGCAATTGCTGCAACTTATCCTGCTAAACCAATAGTCGATATTGATGAAATGCTTGATGGTGGCAGAAGAGGTGGAGTAGATGGCTTCATTCCAGATGGATCCCCAACTTTAGCAAGAACATCAGCTTCTAGAATTGATGAAATAGGCGAAAGAATGCTACACAATGAAGGAAGATTAGATAATGTAATGAGCGAGCTAGATAGATATTTGACTAATAATCCTGATAGTCAGTTAGCTGGCATGATGGATGACTTAGCAAGTGCTCGTAGAGGTATGTCTAGAACACAAGGTGAGATTGATCTTGATGATGTATTTAGAAGAAGAGACGAATTTGCAATAGATTATTTTGATCGATCTTTGATAAACAGTCAAGATGCGGTAGATCATGTATTAGGTGGTTTAAGCGAATATGCAGCTTTGCATCCTGATAATGATGCGGTAAAATATGCAATAGATGAATTATCATCTACTCTTGATGAAATGAGAACTACTCGTGCTGTTTTTGGTGATACATATATGGATGTATTTTCATCACATGATGGTGCAGTGGGTGGATTCATTCCAGATGGAGCACAAGCCTCACTTAGATATACAAATGCTACAACCGAATGTATGGATGACATGGAATATGCTATTAGACAATATATGGATAAATATAATTGTTCTAGAGCTAAAGCAATTAATCAATTAGATGCATTAGTAGATGAGCATGCATTTAAATATATGACATCAGCTGGAGGAGCAAGAGGTAGATTAATGCAATATGACTTTGATGAATTAAGCGATACATTAAAGGCACTTAAAAATGCAGATAATTTGCCACCAGGAACAGTAAATGATGTAGATTATGCAATAAGGCAATATATGAGCAAATATAATTGTACTAGAGCAAGAGCTATTGAACAAATGGATAATTTAATAATGTCAGGCAATTATAATTTCATGACGTCAGCTGGAGGAGCAAGAGGCAGATTAATGAATTATGATTTAGATCAATTAGATGCTGCACTTAACAAATTAAAATATAGTACTCCTAACGTGCCTCAAACACCAAATATGCCAAGTCAATATCGACCATCTCATCCTGTTGATCCACGTATAAGTAATGGTGGTAATTATGGACGACCAGTAAAACAAGATCCAGGAAGTTTCTTTGGTCAAAATGCAACAAAATATAAAGCATCATATGGTGTTGATCAAGGAGCAATTTATGATCTATGTGATTATTATGATCCAAGTGGAAGAAGAGTATCATATAGAGAAGCAAAAGCAATGGTAAATGATGCTATTGAAAATAATAGACCTGTACCAAGATTTAGAAAAACAGGAGGTACAGAATACTTTGATATTAAAAAAGGATTACAAACTAGATATGGATTATCGCCAAAAGAAGCATCAGTTCTTATGTCTACAATAGATGATGCAGGTGCTTGTTCTTATGCTGCTGTATGTAATGAAGTATTCGATACATTCAATGGAAATCCACAATTATTTGAACAAAAATTTGGTTTCCCAATGTATAAAACAGTTGATGGTGTTATGAAACCAAATTATGAAGGTTTACTTGTTGATATGTACGTAAATGTTAATATGCCTGAAAATGGTGGAAGATTATTAATGAAAAATTTGGATGGAACTTATTCATTAAATCCAAGAGCACTAAGTACACAAGTAGATCCACTAGGTAGACAAATGCTAGATGCAGACAATCAATTATTTTTATCTGGCAGTGGAGGCAAAAATAATGCTATAATAGATAATTATCTAAAGAGCAAAGGACTAGGAGGATATTCTTCAACTGTTCAAGTAGCAAAAGAGACATATTTAAATAGAAGTCAATTGAGTCAAGTTGGAGATTATGTAAGACAAGGAATTGCCGATGGGAAAGAGTTCTCTCTTGGAATATATAAAGGAAACTCAGAAATAAATATTATTTCATTAGATGGAAGGCCAAATCAATCAACATTCAGATGGAACGAAGGTGGCGGACACGCTGTTTATATTACAGGTGTTACTGATAAAGGATTTGTTGTAAGTTCATGGGGTGGTAAGTACTTAATACCATATGATGATCTTGCTAAACAAGGAGCACCATGGTTACTAAATGAATCAGAAATAAAATTAAGTTAATGGAGGTTTTATGGAATATAATTATGAATATATGTTTTTCAAATACATATACAAAAAATTAAATTTACAAGAATTAGATAAATCACTTCAAGAAAAAGGTATCAAACCTGTTGATGAAAAAAATATAGAAAGCAGAATTTCTAGATACTTTTCATTATTAAATCAAGGAGATACTTCTAGTTTTACACCAGAAGAAAAAAATGAATTTGATAAATATTTTTCACAAGATGTTAATAGTTTATCAATTGATGATGGTGCTTTAGCTAATTTCTTAGAACAAACTTATTCAAAATTCTTTCATTTAAATGAAGAAGTTAAATATGTTTATTATGGCCCTGATTCAATGGAATTTATGGCACCATCTAATGCAATAGCATTAGGAATAAACTATGTTAAATATGATTTAAATGAAGATAATTATGAACAAGAACTTGATAATCAAGAAGGCATTATCGTAGATATGCTAAATTATATTCAAATGGAACTTGCTAAAAAATATAATATGAATTTAGCAGCTATGGCATACAATGAAGTTACATTAAGTCAACCATTCGTTAGAATATAATTTATATAGTAAAATAATAGAAAAGATTTACAGATTAAATTGTAAATCTTTTTATTTAATGGTAAAATTATTATGTATGATGGGAGACTATATTATGACTGAAAAAGAGAAAAAACAAAATATAGTTAATAAGATTGATAGTGTATGTGAAGAATTAGATTCTATTAGATCTTTGCTATCTAGAAGTGAGTATGAATTACAATCTAATAGTATGTGCGGTAAAACATGCGATAAAGGTGTTATTAGAGATGTTAATACTGAGATAATGAATATAGCAAATGATTTAGAAATATTAGGATCTAAAATTAACATGGAAATATCTGATTTATAGGAGGGCATATGGATAACTTGGAAATTAATCCTTCAGAGTTCTATTATGCTCTTAGGGATATAAAACTATCTATTGATGAATTAGAGGATGTAAAGGAATTACTTACAAGTATTAATAATTTAGATTATGATGTATCAAATTATTTTAAAAGAATTGAAGTAATAGATAAAAGATTAAATAGTTTATATAGTAAATTGAAAAAACTTGCTGCTGAAATGGCTAAGATGGATTCAAGCATAGGAAGTTTATTTAAATACTTAAGTGTTGATGATAATAATAATTTCACAATGGATGATTTTAATAAAGATAATAATGAAAAACAACTAGATGAATTAAAAGGAAATAATAATGATTTAGGTGCTAAGAAATCTAAACATTCAAGTAGTATTTTAAAAGAGGAAGAAAGAGTATTAGATACTTTAAAAGGTGGTAGAAAAGGATTGGGTGGCCACGTAACAAATAAAGCATCTAGCTTACTATTAAGAGGTGTTAAATAATGGAAGAAGTAGATATTAAAACTTTAAGTAAATATTTACCAATTGGAACAATTGTTAAATTAAAAACTGGTAAAAGAAAAGTTATGATTACAGGTTTCTGTTTATATGATCATGATGCTGCTCATACATTATATGATTATTGTGGATGTGCATATCCAGAAGGAATGTTATCTACAAATGAAGTAAACTTATTTAATCATGGTGATATAGAAAAGGTATTTCATTTAGGAGTATCTGATGAAGATGAAAAGAAATTTAAAGTAAATTTGGGATCTATGATACAGATTATTCAACATACAGCTGAACCAGAAGAAAATACTGATGAAGATAGCGAAGAAGATGTAGTTCCAAATGACACTGTAATAGTAGGAATAGATAATTAGGGGTGAGAAAATGAACGTAGAAAAACAAGAATTATTACCAATAGGTAGTGTAGTAAGATTAAAAGATGGAAAAAAGAAAGTAATGATTACAGGATTTTGCGTGACAACAGCAGAAGATGAAAATAAGATGTATGATTACTGTGGATGTATGTATCCAGAAGGAGTAGTTGCATCAGATAAAAATCTTGTATTCAATCAAAATCAAATAGAAGAATTATATTTTTTAGGATATGTAAATGTAGAAGAACAACATTTCAAAATTAGTTTATATGAGAGCTTATTTAAACAAATGGCTGAAAAAACTACAGAAGCTGCAGGAGCTGAAACAACACAAAATAATTAAATAAAAATAATAATATAAGGAGGAAGCAATGTTAAAAAATATCAAAAAAGATATAAAAACAATTAGATTTGAAGGCGAAGATTATAAATGTACTCCTTATAGAGATTGTACTGCACATGATGCAGCAGCATCAGCATTAGAATCAGCAAATACAGCACTTGAGACAGCAAATACAAACTATAAAAACGCAGTAGAACTACAAGATAGTTTAAAAGAAGAACAATCAACAGCGTCAAAAATGATGGATAACTATAAATCAGTATATGATGTAATGAGTAGTGTAGGTCCATCAGTAGCAAATCCCCAAAACATGGTAGGATTAAGTGGAATAATAGATTGTATATGTAACTATGGAAGTAGTGTAGAAGAAGCATATAATCAAGCAGTAAATGAAGTATCAAGATGTGAACAAGAAGTAATAAAGTGCCAAAAAGCAGTAGATAAAGCAAAAACAAAATTAGCAAATACACCTTGCGTATGGGGGTGTAAATAATGCTTAAGAGAATAATAAGGAATATAAATAATCGATTAGATGAAACATCACCAAAGGTGTATTCACATCAAGATTGGGACCATAGTAATTATAATTTCGATAGTGAACATTTTAACTATGATAATTTTGAAGTAGCCCCAATAGAAAATGAACAATCAGCATATTTAAGTATGTGTGCATTAGCAAACTACTCCGCCGGAGCAGTTTCTTCGCTTGGAAGTTTAGATGCAGGAAGTGTACAAAATGTTAACCTAGCAGGAGTAAATCAACATAAAGCATGTTTATCAAGTATAGGTTCAACAATGGAAAGTACATTACAAAATATGGGAAATGCACTAAATGTAAGATATACAGCAGAAATGGAAGCACAAGGCTTATTTGGTGGTGAACCAGGACAAGTATTAGACTTAGCTGGATATTTAAGAGGAATAGCAGATGAAAACGCTTCAGATATATTAGATCAAATAGCTGGTTTTGGACAAACGCCATTAACTGAAGAACAAGGCGGATATCAACCACAATATGATGAGAGCGTATTTACAGACCCAGCAAAATTAGCTTCAACATATCAAGAAATAAGTGGAAGAGATCCAAGTACATGGTCAGAAGAAGATAAATATGTAATAATGGCATACTATGATGATCTTGCTGGAAGAACAGCCGCTGAAAAAGCAAAAGCAGATGAAGCAGCATTATATTCATATGATACATTTATATGGGATGACTATAATACATTAAAAGCAGAACAAAACAAAATGGAAAAAATGTTAAAAGCCAATGGTTTGATGGAATACTCAGACTGGGAAAAAGGATGGCAAGATATAAAAGCTGCAGGAAAAGCATTATGGGAAGAAGGAAAAGATGTAGTTCATGCAGTGGGAGAAGGAGACTTTAAAGGAGCCTTAACTGAACTTGGCGATTTTAACGAACAACTATTAGCAACAGGAGCAGTAGTAACAGAATCTGTAGTAAGTGGAGTTGTTAAAGTAGGAGAATATATTGATGATGGTGCTCATATTTTATTAACAACGGCAGCAACACCAACAACATATTTAATAGATAAAGTTGCTGGAACAGATTTAACAGGGCAAATGTGGGATGCAACGATGGATGATGTTGCTAGAGATAAAGTAGGAGAAGCAAGAGAGTGGTTCTATGAAGGAACACCAATAGGGCAATATATAAATGATCAAAGTACATTGAAATGGGATAGCGATGGCTCTAAAGCTTTATTAAAAGCTGGAACTAAAGCAGGGGAAATTGTAATAGCAGCTGGAGTAACAGTAGCAACAGGTGGAACAGGATTCCCATTAGTAGCAACAGGACTTGGTTTCTTAGAAGGAACTGGAGAAGAAGCTGAAAGAAGATTTAATTTAACAGATGAAAATGGAAATTATACAAATAGAAGTGCCAAAGATGTAGCTTTATCATATTTGAAAGGTGTAGGTAAAGGTGCAGAGTGGTATATGTATGGTGATGTTGCAGGTAACCTATTAAATAAAGGTGTTAAAGCAGCAGCAGAAGGTGTATTCACTGGAAATAATGCAAAAGATGCATTAATTAATATGGCTAAAAAAGCAGATGTATATGTAGATGTAGCATCTTCATTAGCAAACGCAACATCAACAAGATTAACAACAGGAAAATGGAATTGGGGAGAATTAGGTTTAGATTTAGGTCTTTCATTACTTGGTAATTATGGAGGAGAATATTTAACAGCTGCATCAAATAATAGAATTCTTAGAGAGGCTGCTATGAATGAAACAGGAGAATCATTCTTCGATAGTATTTTTGGTAGAAATAAAGGGCCTGGACCAACACCAAAAATTCCAAATCAAACTATTGCAAAACCTGTAGTAGGACCAACACCACCAATAACATATTTTTCACAAGGATTAGATCCATCTCAAAGACAACTAGCTGAAGGTATTGATAATTATTATCAACAAAATATTATGGCTGGTTATCATAAAGAATTTGATGGATTCCTTTCACCAGATCAAATTGAAGGTGTGAGATATGCAAACTCATATGAAACTGATTTTGATTTTCAAAACTTTAGGGGCCATGATGGTGCAATTCACCCTATGAATGGTTCTGGAGGATTTAATGAAGGTTATAATGGTAGATCTCACATTAATATGGATTTACCAGGATATTCACCGAATGATGTTTATGAAAGAAATCGTATTTTACTCGCTAATACATCTCACGAGAATATTCATGGGTTAGCTAGAGGCTCAAACGGTCAATATGGAATTAAACAATATGTTCCTGATCCAGCAACAGGTGGTTGGATACCTAAAAATAACGGTCTTAATGAAGCAATGACAGAATATTTAAATGAAAGAGTAGCAAAAGCGGGAGGATATTATCCAAATCAATTATATTGTGGGTATCAACCAGCAATTAACGAAATGAGACCACTTATAGATACAGGAATTGTAACGCCAAGTGAAATTAAGCAAATGTACTTGGTAGATCATAGTCCACAAGCATTAGTTGATAAGATTGATAATGTACTTGGACCAGGTCATGGAAGAAATTTTGTTGATTTATTTGATTATGCAACTAGTGGTACAGCAACACAAAAACAGCAAGGTTTGGATTTAATTAATCGATATGTAGCAGAATTGATTAGAAGAACACCATAACGAAAGGATAGATAAATATGAATGAAGAATATATAAAAAATATAATAGATAGAGTTTATTCTGAAATGATAAATTTAGTACTTGAAGGATTTGAAGAAAGTGAAGTAGATCAAGTTAAAAAACTATATTATGATTTTCTTGTTAACAAATATACTGAGATAATTAAAAGAGATAGTAATTCAGAAAGAAACATCAAAGTTATGTCAGTAATGGAAAAGAGTTACTGGAGTGATAAATCTAAAGACTATAAATTATCTATTTTAGTCAAAGATGATTTTTTAAATCAATTAAATGATTTAAGTATGTTAGCATATAAACGTGCTGTTGAAAGAAAAGGTTCAGATAAACTAACTATGACAAAAGAAGAAGCAGAACAAAGTATTAATAAAATGAATGAATTATTTAAAAAAGTACAACCATTTAATAGTGCTATTGGATATTCTTATTTATCTGAAGGAATAGAAGATTTTAACTATGCATGTGGGAATAGTGATGAACATAGTTTAAGAGTTGGTAGAACATTATAATGAATATTAATTCTATACAATATGAAATTGTTGATGAATATAATTCTATTAATAACTATAAATTATTAAAGAAAGATAATAATTATTATTTTTTAAAAACAGTTATTAACAATGATGAAGATTATAAAGAATCATTAAATAATGAAATAGATTTTTTAAAAACTTTTAAAATAGATTATATTCCTAGAATAATAGATTATAAAAAAGATGAATATATTTTATATGAATTCATTGAAGGAAAGCCATTAAGTAGTTTTAATAAATTAGACTTGATTGATTCTTTAAAAGTAATATCTAAGTTATCTAATATTTTGAATGAAATTCATTCTTTAGGATATATTCATGGTGATATAAATAAGAATAATATTATTTATAATAATGAAGAAGTTTATTTAATTGATTTTGGTTCCGTTATGAGATTTGGTGATGAACCAAAGTTTGGTTATTATGAAAGTTCTTCACCTGAATTTATTTCAAAAGGTTACATTGATGATAAGAGTGATATTTATTCCGTTGGAGTATTATTATATGAATTAATAACAAATGATAAACCTTTTAAATCAGAAAATCTTAAAGAAAGAAAAGTTTCAAATGTAGATAATGATAAAATTAATTATATAATTCAAAAAGCTACTAATTATTATAAAGATTTAAGATATCAAAATATTATTGAATTTAAAAAAGATATAGATGATATTTTAGATAGCATGTAAATAAATACTAGTACAAACTAGTATTTTTTTATGAATTATGTTATAATTTATAAAGCATTTGAACTTTTTATTAACAAGGAGATGATTTTATGGCAAAGATTAAAATAATGAGTTTGGGTGGACTAAACGAGAATGGTAAAAATTTATATACAGTTAGTATTAATGATAAAATACTTATTTTTGATTGTGGAATAAAATATGCTCCAGATAAAATGTATGGTGTTGATTATGTAATACCTGATTTTAATTATTTAGTAGAAAATAAAGATAAAATATTAGGCGTATTTATAACACACCCTCATTTTGAAAATGTAGGAGCTCTTACAGATTTAATTAGTTTAATACCTAATTTAAAAGTATATGCATCTAAATTTACTAGTAGAATTATTGAATATGAATGTAGTGAAGAAAATGTTGAAATTAAAAACTTAATAACAATTCTCCCACATAGAAAAATTGATTTTAAAGAATTTAGTGTATTTCCATTTAATGTAACACATAGTTGTCCTGAAACATTTGGTTATGCTATTAATACAGAAGATGGAGCTATTATATATATGACAGATTTTATAGTTGATTCAACTATGAATGGTCAATATGATATGGATATTGGTAAACTTGCATATATAGGTAAACAAGGTGTTTTATGTTTAATGGCTGAAAGTTTATTCTCAGAGAAAAAAGGATTTACTAGTCCTTATCATAAATTAGAAAACTTCTTTAAAAAGGTAATTGATAGAAATAAGGGAAGAATAATATTTAGTGTTCTTCCATTACATATATATACTGTTCAAGAAATATTTAATGCTTTATCAGAAAAAAATAGAAAAGTAGTTATTATGGGTAAAGAATTACATTCTATAGTAAATATATGTGTTAAACATGGATATTTAAATATTAAAGAAGAATTACTTGGAAATTTAACTGATCTTAAGAATGAAAATACAGTAATATTAGTAAGTAATGATAGAGAAAGTCCTTATGCTAATATTAGTAGATTAATTAATAATAGAGATAAGTTTATAACATTAGAAAAAACAGATACAATTTGTTTTGCAGAACCAAGTTATGATGCATATGAAAAAATAATTGTTAAGTTAATGAATGAATTAGCAGTACTTGGTGTTAATATTGAAACAATTCCAAAGGAAAATAGTGTTAGATATCATGCTAGTAGTGAAGACTTGATGTTAATGTTAAAATTATTTAATCCTAAATATTATATGCCTATTAAAGGAGAATATCGTTATCAAGTAGGTAATGCATCTTTAGCAGAAAAGATTGGTATGCCTAAAGAAAATATATTACTTAAAGAAAATGGTAGTGTAGTTGAATTTGATAATGGTGAATATAAGGATAATTTTGAAAAAATTTTTGTTGATGATATTTTAATAGATGGAAAATCTAGTGAAGATGTTGGTGAATTAGTTCTTAAAGATAGAGAAATGTTAAGTGCTAATGGTCTTGTACTTGTAAGTGCAACTCTTAACAAATCAACTAAAGAATTAATAATAGGGCCAGAAGTTATGACTAGAGGATTTGTTTATGATAAAGAAAGTACTGAAATAATAGATGAAATAAAAAATATAAGTTTAGAAACAATAAATGAGAATATTCATAATAAATATGCAGATTACACTAAAATTAGAAATGAAATGAGAGAAAAGATTAGTGCATATCTTTATAAAGAAACTAAATGTAAACCTGTTATTTTAACTGTTATTCAAGAAGTGGAGGAATAGAAATGATTTATTTAGATTATAGTGCAACAACACCAGTAGACGAAAGAGTATTAGATTCATATTGTAAGACTACAAGAGAATATATAGGAAATGCAAACTCTATGCATACTTTAGGTGTTAAATCAAAAGAATTATGGTTACAAGCAACTAATCAAATAGCAGATATTCTTGGTATTAGTCCAAAAGAATTAATATTTACTAGTGGTGCTAGTGAAAGTAATGCTACTGCTATTAAAGGTGTTGCATATAAATATA
>JAEEGL012883670.1_pt1 | contig 12247 bp, 24 predicted proteins | sample 9134231 | NCBI WGS metagenome assembly JAEEGL01 (sample SAMN16246548, study PRJNA631951) | gut metagenome | biome: gut microbiome; feature: rumen; material: fiber-attached | host: Bos | place: Iran: Karaj | collected 2018-10
ATGATTATGGATTACGAAAATAAAATATTTTTTAAACCAGGCGATGTAGTCTAGGTAAAACAAAATATACCAAATAAACCTCTCATGGTGGTCGTTCGTGTAGAACGTTCCATCATGAGAAATCATGGTAATTAGATATTAAAAGGATGTAAGTGTAGATGGTTTACAGAGAATGGATTTGTACAAGAAGCAGTATTCTCTACTAAAGATTTAATCTTAATTGATAACAATGAACGATAAAGAATTACAACAGGCATTTTTACAATTCTTAGCTCAGAAATCTGGAGCTAAAACACAGAAAGAACTTGAACAATATGTGTAGTCTCTTGGAGAAGATGGACTTAAACAAGCTTATCAAGAATTTACACAAGTAATGTAGAAACAAGCACAAAAAGCTGCTCATGGAGCTAAACTTCAATATTTTAAAAGATTGAAGAATCAATGTAATGAAGATGAAGAACTTGTATATTACAAGAAAGGTGGAACGGTAGAATGTGGTTGTTAGAAAAAAGAAACTGGTGGAACATTTGATAATAAACCTAAGAAGTCTTCTTCTAAAGCTGTAAATGATTTTAAAAATCGAAAACAACCTCAAAAACGTTTAGATCCAAGGAATACTCCAACTCTTCCTGGAGGCAAATATCCGACATATTGGACATCTCAAGAAAGACAAACGTGGGAAAGACTTCACGGAGACAATGATGAAGGTGCTGCTGCAACAACTAATAAAGGTGTTGGAAAAAATAAAAAAGGTGGAAATATTAAAGTAAGTTGTGGAGGTTCTAAACTTAATAAATTAAATAAAGGTAAGAAAATTAAGAAATCTTGTTAATTATATAAAAACTAATGTTAATATGAATTAATGAATTATGAATAGATTTTTTGAGTATGATGAAAGACAAGGAAAAGTAATATTGGATGATTCTACTCTTTTATTAACAAAAGAATTTGCAGCATTAATGACTCCAGAAAGAAATAAATGTAAAGAAGATTCCTCTGGATTACATAAATTAAAAGCATTTAGAGAAATGACCTACATTTATTTTGCAATTGACTGGAAATCTCCATATTCAGGATTTGCTGAATAGGAGAGACATAAAGCTGCACTAGATGATTCTAAACTAACTGAAGATGAGTTTAATGATCCAATATTCAGAGCTGCTTGTAGAAAGTATAGAGCTTTACAAGAATCTAATAGATATGTTAGATTACTACAGGCAGCTCAAACAGTTACAGATAAAATCATAGATTATTTTGATAATATTGATTTAACTGCAACTAAAGATGATGGAACTCCGTTAGTTAAAATTACAGACATTTAGAAAGCAATGGATTAGTCTGTTAAACAGATTGAAAGTTTAAAACAGATAGAAGCTTTAGTTAAGAAAGAAATGACTGAACAAAGTTAGATACGAGGAGGAGCAGTTGAAGGATTTATGCCAGATGTCTGATACTCCTAAAAAGAAACGAGGAAGGCCACGCAAAAATCCAGTTCCTGAAATTCCAGAAGAAATACAAAGTATTGTAGATGAAGTTCAAGAAAAACAAAAACTGCTCGAAGAAACAATTAATGAATTTCAAGAATAGCCTGTAATTTAGAAAAAAGAAGGAGAATGGGATATAAAAATAGGTGATGAAATAACTTATTTTGATAAAACATTATCCTATGAAATAACTGGATACAGACCAATAACTGAAACAGAAGGATTGGATTTTAGACCTGAATGGTTTACAGAAGCTCGGGATACTTTTAATAGTAAAGGTTAGTATTGTCCATATTATCAAGGTTCCAAAATGTATAGAGATTTCTGGAACGAAGAATATAAACGTTGTAAATATGGATTAACTGTTAATGGCTATACCATTACTGGATTTAATTATTATTTTCTTAATTATTATCAATTACCAAACACAGAACAAGAAAAAGCTGGTGATAGTCGTAGTATTATATTTCCAAAATTTTTTGTTTATCAATATGAGTTTTTTCACTACTTTGAATTATGTAGAACATTAAGAAGAAACTGTGTTTTAATGAAAAATCGTGGATGTAAAATAGCACATTGCATCCTAAATCTAGAGATAGATTTACAAAAAATCCCGAAAAATCGGTGAAAGCTAAGATAATTAAATTATTATAATAAACGTAATTAGTCGTATGAAATTAAGTGAATATTTAAATAAATATTGTCCTTTATGTATAGAAGGAAAAAGTAAAAGATTTATAAGACATAATTTTTTTGAAAATCCAAATACAGAATTACATGCTTATTTGCTTGGATTAATTATGTCAGATGGAAGTATTAATGATAAAAGAGTCACTTTATCACATACTTTATCTTATAATGATAGGGAACTTTTAAATTATTATAAAGTTATAAGTCCAAACGCATATACTTAGGAATTAAATCCTTCTACTACATATAAACCTATTAGAGATAAAAATGTTAAAACAAATAAAACAATTAAATTATGTATTTCAAGTTCTAAATTAATAAACGATTTACATAATCTAGGAGTTAAACAAAATAAAACATATTTAGAACAACATATTCCATCTAAAATACCTGAAAAATATTTAAAGGATTTTATTAGAGGATATTTTGATGGTGACGGAAGTTTTTCTGGAGGAATTGTTTAGGATAAAGGAAGAAAAAATCCTAGAGTAAGAATGCAATTTCAAATAGATTCTAAAACAAAAACTTTGTTATTAGAAATATTAGAAGTTTTAAAAAAGAACAATATTGAATTACATTTGTATGAATGTAAAAGAGATAACATGTTCAGAATTGCTACACATTCAATTAAAGAATGTAAAAAGTTATATACATTTTTATATGAAGGTAGACATTGCTATTTAAAAAGAAAATTTAATAAATTTAATTATTATGTTAATACCGAGGTAACTCAGATTATCACTGAGTACCGTAACGCATAGGAGGTGAACGTTAATGAGAGTAATAATCCTCCCACGAGTCCGGGACATCCTAACTTAATTAAGAAGGATGAAAATGTATGCTGAACTTATAGGAAACTATAAGAAGTAAAAGATAAAAAGCTTTTACGATAACATATTTGGGTGCGAGTGAAATGAACGCTTCTATATTTGATTGTTTCTTTAATTGTTTTAAAAACAGCTTATGTTTATTAACTGCATTTGATGGTAATTATGTAACTAAGACTCTTGATAAAATATGGAATGGAATATCTTTTACAGATGATAATACTGGAGGTGGAATGTTAAAATTACGACAAGTAATTAATACTAATACAAAGAAACGTTCAACTTTTTATAAAGTGGTAAACGGACAAAAAATTGAAACTGGATTTGGTTCTCAAATAGAAGGTATTATTGTTGATAAAGATAGAAAAATGCGTGGTGATCGTGTTTAGTTTTTATTCTTAGAAGAAGCAGGTTCTAATCCAATTCTAGAACGTTCTTTCATTAAAGCTGAAGAGCTTTGTACTGTTGGTGGTGATAAAATAGGAGTAATAATGGCTGCTGGAACGGGTAGATAAACATTTATTTATAAAATAATGTTGAAAATATTTTAAGTAATTTTATTTGTATTAAATTATGAATGAAAGAGAAAAAAAGCAATATATGATTAATTTAGCAATAGAGGAGTATTTAAATACTCCAGATAATGATAGAAGTTTAACGAAACTTGGTCAAAAATATGGTGTAAAAAGACAAACTTTATCAAGACATCTTAAACAGAGAGGATATGAAGTAATAAATTATCAAAATAGAGTAAGATGTGACGAAACTGTTTTTGATTCTATAGATAATGAAGAATCTGCGTATTGGTTAGGCTTTTTATATGCAGACGGAAATATAAGTTCGACTGGAAATAGATTAGAAGTAAGACTTTCCATAAAAGATTTAAATCATTTAGAAAAATTTAGATCTTTTCTAAAATTATCAACTGAAATAAGAACTGGTATTTGTAATGGAAATGGGTTTTGTCATCTATCTATTAGAAATAAACATTTATGGAATACACTTGATAATTTAGGATGTCATCCAAGAAAATCCCTAATAATAAAATTTCCAAAACTTAATATTTTTAAAGGAAATATTAAAAAATTAATTTTACATTTTATTCGCGGATATGTAGATGGTGATGGATGTTTAAGTGTATATAAACCTAAAAATAAAAATACCTTTAGAACAGAGTTGAGTTTAGTAGGAACAAAAGAATTTTTAACAACAGTAAATAAATTATTTCAAAATAAAGGATACATTAGAAATAAGTCTTGCAAGAATTGGGAAAATAAAGCTTATTCTTTAAGTTTTTCTGATCTTATTTCTAGGAAAATTGCTAGATATTTATATGAAGATTCAACAATATATTTAGAACGTAAATATAATAAATATTTGCAATTCTGCTCCTTAGAGGATGAAAGTCCACTAAGAAAATCGAGTAAAATCGGTGGATTCTGTGATGAAAATACCGAGGTAAGTTCTAAGATTACGAAAGGCTTAGAAACACCGTAGAGCGTAGAAGGTGAATAAATATAATCCTTCCAAGAGTATTCGACATCTTAACTATAATAGAAAGATGAAAATGTACGCCGAACTATAAAGAAAAAGAATTTATAGAAGTTAAGATAAAAAGCTTAATGATAACAATTTGGGTGATAGCGGACCAGCTCTTCAAGGATTAAATAAAGTATATTATAATCCAGAAGATTTCTTAGTATTACCATTTAAGCATAATTATACAGAGACGGGAGATTGGGTATATACAGGATATTTTATGCCTGCATATATTACCATGAATAAAAAAGAATATGTAGGAAGTAGAGGAGAATACTTAATTGAAAAACAAAAAGAACATTATTAGAAAAGAAGAGATTCAATTAAAGATCCTCAAACTTTAATCGGACATAAAGCCGAACAGTGTTTTACAGCTGAAGAAGCATTTGCAGCTGAAGGTGTAAACAAATTTAATAAAGTAAAAATAGCTGATTAGATAATAAGATTAAGAATAGGACAGAATAATCCTAAAATAGTTGATGGATATATGGATTTTGTTTACAGAGGTTCTGGCAGAAAACGTGAAGATATTATTGGTGCTAAATTTATTCCTAAAATTGGTGGTCCTATACATATATTACAAGAACCTTTGTGGGAAATAGCTCCAGCTAAACAAATAGAACCAGGAGAATCTGAAGAAGATTTCGCGGTAAGATAGCAAATCACAGATTCTTTTATAAATGAAAAAGTAAATAATTTATATGTAGGTGGAATTGATGGAATTGATATTGGATAGAATGAAACTTCAGAATAGACAAGAAATCCATCTAAATTCTGTGTTACAATTAAAAGAAGAATTTACGGAATGAAAGAACCAATGTATGTTGCTTATTATTTAGATAGACCTGGAGAAATAAGGGATGCTTATAAACAAGCAATCTGTTTATTAATGTGGTATAATTGTCAAGCAAATCTTGAAGCAACCCGTATGTCTATATTAACATATGCTCGTGATCATAGATTTATGTAGTATTTTATGAAAAGACCAAGAGTATGTACTAGTGATATAAATACTAGAAAACGTAATAACAACCAATACGGTTCTACTGCAACAACAACTATGATTGACCATCAAACTGATTTAATTAGAGATTATGTAGAAGATTATTGTCATAACATTTGGTTCTTAGAATTCTTAGAATAGTTAAACAAATATACTGATAAAAACAAAGGTAAATTTGATATAGTAGCAGCAATGGCAATGGCAGAATTAGCTGATGAAGAACTAAATGGAATTACACCTAAGAAAACAGAATCAATATCTAATTAGTTTCAAGATATAGGTTATTATAAAGATGAAAAAGGATATACTCATTATGGAGTAATTCCAAAACCTTTGTATTAGACACAAGCAACTTGGAATTTATCAGATAATAATCAATCAATTACTAGTAATCCTTTATATAGATGAATCATTTAGAAAAAGCAGTCTTAGATATAATCGAAAGACTTTATTGTGCAAAATATATCGGAGGACTTGAAGTAAAAAAATTAATTTCTGGAGGTTATAAATTAAGTCTGTTTTTAGGAAATAGAGATAAAGGTGGACTTGTAATTTGTGCTGATATTCAAGATGAATCCGAATTTTTAAAATTTATTGAAAAAGAACTTGATGAAAGATAGTTGATTAGGGTAGAATACTTTGAAGGGATACGAATATATAACGATGAAGAAAGAAGAATTAATTGCAAAAACTAATTTAACTATTTCAGATTTAGTTCACGAAAAAACAGAATTGCGTAAAGCATATAATTATTATAATTGTGAACGAGATGCAGAATAGTTTAAGTATCTTGAAGAAAACTATGGAATTGGACAACCTACTTCTGTAGAATTTATACCCTTAATAAGAAAACATATAGATGCTCTTGTTGGAGAATATTTAGGTGTTCCAATTCTTCCTAAAGTTTCTTGTAAAGATTCAGAAACTATTAATAACATATTTAGAGAAAAATAGTTAAAGATAGCAACTGAATGTGCAAATCTTTTGAAAAGAAATCTTAAAAGTAATTTGTTAAGATTGCTTGGAAGTAAAGATATGCTAGATTTAAACATCAAAGAACAGCTTGATGCATTAAAAGAAGATATTAATAATAATTTTATTTCTGAATACGAGATAGCTGGATAGAATATTGTTGAGTACATAATCCAATCTAGAAATACAGATTTAATTAATAAATTAAGACAAATATTTGTTGATTTACTTGTTTCTGGATTTGACTTTTATCGAGCGTCTCCTTCTTAGTCTGGAAAGAATATTTAGATAGATGTATTTAGTCCATTAAATACTTTCCCAGATTTAAATTACAATTCTCCTTATATAAATGAATGTCCAAGAATTGTTGTAAGAAAATTTTTAAATAGACAAGAAATTCTTTCTAAGTATGGTAAAGATTTATCTAAAGAAGATATTAAAAGACTTCGTGATGAATGGAAAGAGTTTGCAACATATTCTGATTCAGTTTATGTGAGAAGTGTTCTCAACGCAGATGGTACTCCAGCAACAAATGGTATTAGAGCTGGTGAAGAAGTAGTTCCAATATTTGATGAAAATAATAATTCTTGGTATAGTAAAGATTTAATTCCAGTATATGAAGTTGAGTGGCTTGAAACAGACAAAGATTTTGTGATGCAAAGGTATCAAACAATTCGTATAGGAGAAAATATTTACATACTTAAAGGAAAAGATGATTCTGTCGTAAGAACTAAAGATAATCCAAATAAAGCTACTTTATCAATTAATGGAGTTTGGTTTAACAATCGTGGTAAAAAACCATATTCAATGGCTAAAAATTGTATGGTTTTGTAGGATAAATATGACTTAGCAATATTTTATCGCGATAAATTACTAGCAAATTCTGGTTCAGTTGGTGATTGGGTAAACATGCCAACTATTCCAGCATTTTTAGGTGATCAATTGCCAGAAAGGATAATGAAATGGCTTGCTTATAAAAAATAGGGAATTGGATTAATTGATACTTCGCAAGAAGGACAGCTTAATACAGGTCAAGCTCCTTTAAATACAGCTTTTAATGGATTTGATGATACAATTAAAGTACAAGCTGTTTAGGCAATTTAGTTAGTTATTGATTCTATTGAATAGACAGCATCGTCAATTACTGGAGTATTTAGAGAACGTTTAAATGGAATATAGCAACGAGATGCAGTAACAAATGTTTAGACTGGAATAAATAATTCATTTATAGTTACTAAACAATGGCATTTTTAGATGGATTTAGTTACAAGAGAAATATTATTAGATTCGTTAAATTGTGCTAAAATAGTTTGGAAAGATGGATTAACAGGAACTTTGATAATTGGAGAAAAACTACAGAAACTTTTTACTGCATTACCAAAATATTTTACTGTTACTGATTTCGATATACATATAATAACTTCTTCAGAAGTATTAAAAGAAATGGAATAGATAAAACAATTAGTTCCAGAATTTATAAAAGGACAAATTGTTGCTCCAGAAATTCTTATGGATATTATTACTTCTAAGAGTTTAACTGAAATGAAAGTTAAAGTTAATCAATCTATTAAAAAATAGAAAGAAGAAATGGGTTAGATGTAGCAACTTACACAACAAGTTGAACAATTACAACAATAGTTACAACAAACAAGTCAACAATTGTAGCAAGCTCAATCTAAAATAGAATAGCTTAATGAAGCTAAACTTCAAATTGAAAGAGAAAAGCTTCAAATGCAATATCAGCTTGATGATTATAAGAACAAGACAGATAGAACGTTCAAAGAAGCTCAAGCTGAAAATGATACTAAGAGAACAGAAATTGAACTTATGCAATTGTATGATGGTAATCCTTATAACGATGAAGTAAAGAATGTGTGATAAAATAATTTCAGATAGAGATTGTAATACAATTGTTCAAAATGAAAACTATTCAGAATCTTATGTTTATGTATATATTCTACAATTAAATCGAACTGATGAAACACTTAGTTAGACTTTAATAAGAGAATCTGCTGAACAACAAATAAAATTTACCATTGGATAGGATGGATTTTATACATTATGTAAATTAAGAATACCTAAGGATGAAACTCAACCTTATTATAGTAAAGATGGTAAGTTTTATAAAGGTTCTACCGAAATTGAATTACAGGAACTTGTAGATACAAATCCTAATGTAACTCAAGTAGATATCACATATTATTATTATTTTCAACTCTGCAAATTAAGAGCTTGCTATGTTGCTTTAGCATAGCAAGTTCTTGATGAAAGAGCTGGAACAAGATGTGAAAATACTGGAGTTAAAGATGCATCTATCTATAAACGAGATTTAGTATGGTCTGCTATCAATACAATACTTTACATGGCAGAAATAGAATAGTTCGAAGAAGCAGAAAGATTATTAGAACGTATACTCGGATGTAACGGGTTATGTGATAAAGAATATTCAAATTGTGGTTGTCAATGATGTATTATACAAATTGTGGTTGTAGAGAAATACCTCATGAACCATTTGAATTTAAAATAGAAACGTTACCAACTAAAATTATTCCTTCAGTTATACTACCGAATGATACTGAGGAAGATTGGTGTCGCTTGAGAACTAAAATTATTTGTGATTTCCATGATATTGTTAGATAGTTAGAATGTGGCATTTAGCCAGATGTTGAACTTTTATTAGAAGAAATATCATTAATGTACATAAATAGTAATTGTAGTTTTAGTGTAACAAAACAGGTATCTACTACAAATCCTGAAGATAATATTTTTAATTTTACAAATTCTTCTGATGAAGAAAGAAATTGATATGAACAAGAATTTAGAGTATTATATCAATAAAAATAAACATACATGTATTCAATTACCAAAAACTATTGATACATGTTTAGATAGAGCAAATCATCTCTCAGAATTTGTAACAGATGCTGAGAAAGAACTTGCTAGATAGAATTTAGGAATAGATGAAATTATAGAAGATTTACAGTCTCAACTTAATGAGCTTGATGGTTAGATAGAGAATATTAGTTTATTAGATAATTGTAATATTTATAATGCTAAAAAAGAAGGAATACTTTAGACAATTGTAGTACAAGTCCCGTTAGAAGAACGTACTCTTGGAAAGTTAGTAACATTTAAAGAGGATGGAAAATGGGTAATATATCAATATGTTGGAGATAACATTAATGAATGGGGAAACTATGTTAATCTTTGTAGAAATTGGAAGAAAATTGATATTTCTACTAATTTTGGTATTGATTTTAAATCTTCAGATTATTTAGTACCGGCTTCTAATGATGAATCTTCTACTTCTAGTAAAATTGTATTAAAATTTACTTCTTTTGGTAATACAGCTTACGATATAAAATTTTATGATTCAATTGGTCATTTAATTCATTCAGAAAATACTGGCAATTCTTATTAGCTTCTTTATACAATGGGAACTGAAGATAGAACATTTACTGTAACAGCGTATGTGAATGGGGAATTTTATACTAAAAAAATAAATGTTTATGTAACTTATCCAATGTGGGTTGGAATGGACGATGCTCGTTATGAAAAAAGAAATGATGTGTGGCAATTTATACAACAATCTACAAAAATACGAAAGAAATTATCTTCTCAAGAATTTACTGTTTATAATATAACTTGTCCAGAATATCCAAATGCTACTAATCCAGATAAAGATAGTAATTATTTATATATTGCAATTCCTAAAAAAACAATTGATTTATTTAAAGTAAGTGCTTCACTTAATGGATTTGATATTCCCCTTGAAATGGTTGATAATAAAGTTTAGTCAAATAGTTTATTAAAAACTTATAAAGTATATAAATCTAAAGAAAGATTTATTCTTGGAAAATATGACATTAAAATTAAAATCCATTAGTTAGAAGTTAGCGATATTCAATCTATGGAAGAATTTAATCCAGATATTTATGATGATATTATAGTTGATTAGTCTACAGTAATAAATAAAGATGATATAGAAAAAATAATTAATGAAGTGGTTGAAAGGATATAATATGGGAAGAAATATAAATAATACAATAAAAATTCCAGGGGAATTATATCCTGTACATTATCAAGGTAAGCTTGCTGGATCAGATGTAATATACGATTATCGTCTTGATAAAACACAAGAGATAATAAATGAAGAAGTAAATACTAATTTAAACAATATCAATTATTAGATAAATACTGTTTCTGAACAACTATCTAATATTGATAATAAGTGTGAAATATTTGTTTTTCGAGGACATAGTGAATTAGAGGATGTAATTGACGAAGTTCCTTCAAATGAAAGAACTTTTGGAAAAATAATAACATTTATAGATATAGATACTCATGAATGGGTTATTTATCAATACTGTCCAACAGATCTAAATGCTTAGTGGGATGATCTATCAAATTGGAAAAAATTGGATAGCAAAGAAAATTTCTTATTTACTTCATCTAAAGATATTATAAAGAAAACAATTAATGGAACTCAAGTTATATTAACAATTGATGCCAACGAACAGGATATTTATAATGCAAAAATAATACATGACGGAATCCCAGTTGTTAAGAATTTTGTAGAAAAAGGAAGTAAGTTTAATCAGCAATTTATAATTAATGATGCTTCTTCATTTGAAGCTTCTGGAAAAGTAAATGGACAAACACTTACAAAATATCTAACTGTAGATATTGCATATCCAATATTTGCAGGATTCGCTGATTTAAATGGAGTTGATTTAAGTTCTATTTATTTACATGATTTATTTAATCTTAGAGTAAGAGACTCTGGAGCAATTAATGAAGGAGGAATTTATAATATGGAATTATTGCCTACAAATTCTATTATAAAAAGTACTGTAGTAAATCCAGGATATTATAATTTTGTTTTAGCTATTCCTCGTAATTATTCAGTAGATATATCTATGAATGGTTTTACTGTTCCTACTCAAGTTGAAGATATTAATTATAGTAATAATTCCCCGAATTATTTAGATGTAGAATATAAAGTATACGTTTCTACAAATTAGTATGAAAACGGTACGTATAATTTTAATATTACACAACAAGTATGACAAGAGATATAAATAAATTAGTTAATATACCAGGGGAATTAAATTCTCCTGCGGAAGGAAATATAGTAACTTGGTCAAAAGGTGTTTATGATTATCCATTAGAAATGGATTAGTAGGCTATAAATAGTCATGTTTATGAAATAGAAAATGAATTAGGTAATATAGCAAATTAGGTTAACACTATAAATCAAAGTATTAATGAAATTAATAATACTAATAATAGAATTATTACTATTAATCAAATAGATACTCTTATAAATGGAGATTTATACAAATCAACAAATCCAATTAGTTATACTGTTATAACTCCATTTACTAGTAATAATTATAAAATTGGAAATCTAGTTCTTGTATCAAATGATAGAGGTGAAAAACTTATATAGATTTTTGCAACATCTCTTGAGTATGATAATTAGAATGGAACTTTAAATGTCAACAATTATGATGATAATATTGTATTAATATATAGAATATATAATAATTTGACACAAGTTGGACAAGAATCTGGGTGGACTCGATGGAATTATGTTAATGAAAATATTACGAATGAATCAATCAAATATATAGATTAGGATCTTACTGGAACACAAAAAATGACAGTTCTTTCTAATATTGGATTATCAATATTTGATGAAATAAATAGTAGTAATTTATAGAATGAGC
>JAEEGL013875018.1_pt1 | contig 12247 bp, 12 predicted proteins | sample 9134231 | NCBI WGS metagenome assembly JAEEGL01 (sample SAMN16246548, study PRJNA631951) | gut metagenome | biome: gut microbiome; feature: rumen; material: fiber-attached | host: Bos | place: Iran: Karaj | collected 2018-10
GTAAGAAAAACTGGTTTAATAAATCCACCAAGTGAAAGTTATGAAGAAACTAAGGTTACTATCGAAGATACTGAAGTACCTGCTTATTATAGTAAAACTACTAAATATACTTTAGTAACTTTAAAAGATGATGATGGAAAAATTAACTATTATATATATGATAATGGTCAGTATACATTGTATAAAGAATATAATTTTAATAATACTTGTTTATACCCATTAGATAAAGAAATAAAAGGCGATTATAAAAAGACAACATTTACATATCATGAAGATAAAATAAATGCTTATAAATTAAATCCTAAGGAATCATTATTATTTAAAAATACATATGCAACAAATGGAAAAAATAATTATTATTTATTATATGCAATAAACACCATAACTGGTGAAGAAAACTTATATCAATATGATAAGAATGAAAATACTATTCAAAAATATAATGAAGAAGAAATAAATTATTATAAGAATATGGCTAATAATTATAAACTATATTTATTTATAGTATCAGGAATATTGGCTTTAACTTTGGTAGTATTTATTATTGTATTAGCAAAGAAAATAAATGTTAAAAATAAAAAGAAGATTACTCCAGAAATGGAATAATCTTCTTTTAATGTATCAAATTACCTAAGATACCATAAGATACTATACTCATAATAACACTAGCCATTAAAATACCAAGGATAATGTATGGTATAGATTTTTTTCTATCTAATCCAAGTAAGACTACTAACATAGAACCTGTCCACATACCAGTTCCCGGTAATGGTATACCTACAAATAGTAGTATTCCTAGATATCCATATTTATCAATAGTCTCTCTCTTTTTTAAAGTTTTATTTTTTAACCAATCTACTAGTTTCTTAGTAGCTTTCCATTTACTTAATAAATCGAATATATAATTTAAAAACAATAAAATAAATGGAGTAGGAAGTATATTACCAATTAAACATATAATTAATGCTCTTAGAAAGGGGATTTTTAATATACTAGCTGCTATTAATCCTCCTCTTAATTCTAATATAGGCATCATTGATATTATAAATATTAATACATCTTTATTTACAAAAGAAAATATTTTAATAAAAAAATTAGCTAAACTTTCTGCCATAAATCACATCCTTAGTATAATTATAAATTACACTTAATTATTAGTCAAATGTTTCTTTTTGTTAAAAAAGATGTTATAATTAATATAATTATGTAGGAGGAATTATGATAAGAAATATTATATTAGGAATAGTGCAAGGAATAGGAGAATTTTTACCAATATCATCATCTGCTCATTTAATATTAGTTCCATATTTATTAGGTTGGTCTGAATCATCAATGGCTTTTGATATAGCTCTTCATTTTGGAACTCTTTTAGCAGTATTAGCTATATTTTTTAAAGACTGGTGGATTTTATTTGTAGGAATGATTAAAAGTTTATTTAAAAAAGCTAATATCAAAGAGAGAAAAAATGGTAAAATGTTTTGGTATTTAGTAATAGCTACTATACCGGGGGCAGTATTAGGATTTTTATTAGATGATATGGTAGAAAATATCTTTAGAAAAAAGATATGGTTAATAGCAGGAGCCTTAGCTATTATGGGAGTACTTATTTTCTTGGGAGATAAGTGGGCAAGCAAACATTATAAAAAAGAAACTGAATTTGATAGAATAACATTAAAACAAGCATTTCTAGTAGGCCTTTCTCAAGCCTTGGCTATCATACCAGGATTTTCAAGAAGTGGAACAACTATATTAACTGGAAGACTATTAGGAATATCTAAAGAAGCAATAACTAAATTTACATTTTTATTATCAGTTCCTATTATAGCAGGAGCTGCTATCTTAAAAATAACAGATTTAGAAATGACTAAAGAAGTTATTATCGGAGTAGTTACTTCATTTGTCGTAGGTATTTTAACTATTAAGTTCTTACTTAGTTATATTAAAAAACATGACTTTAGTATTTTTGCTATCTATAGAGTAGTATTTGCTATAATTATTTTAGTAAAATATTTTCTATTTTAAAGACTTAAAGTCTTTTTTTTATTATCGTTTTATGTTATAATCATCTATGTCAATGCCCCATGGCCAAGCGGTAAGGCAATGGACTCTGACTCCATGATCGCTAGTTCGAATCTAGCTGGGGCAACCAAATTAATGAAAGGAAGTGCATTATGACTACTAAAGACTTAGCTAATCAAATATTTCCTAATATAACAAAAACTATTGAAGATTATGAAAAAATGTATCCTGAAAGGAAATTACCGGAAGGCGCTATTGTTACAAGATATGCACCAAGCCCAACGGGATTTATTCATATCGGAGCATTACTTGCTTGTTTTACTGAAGGATCTTATGCTAGGCAAACTAATGGAGTATTCTATTTAAGAATTGAAGACACTGATACTGAAAGAACTATTGATGATGGTATTAATACTATTATTAAAGGATTATCAGAATATGGTGTTACATTTGATGAAGGACCAACTAGTGAGACGGAAGCTATAGGTAATTACGGGCCATATATTCAAAGTAAAAGAAAAGAAATATACCAAGTATTTGCTAAACATTTAATTGAAATTGGTTATGCTTATCCATGCTTTTGCAGTGAAGAAGAAATAAATGATTTAAGGGAAATGCAAATGGCTACTAAATCAAGAATAGGATATTATGGAAGATATGCAAAATGTCGTAATTATTCTATAGATGAAGCTATTGCTAAAATTAAAAATGGTGAATCTTACGTATTAAGACTAAAGTCACCAGGAGATCCTGATAAGACAATAGTATGTCATGATGAGATAAGAGGAGATATCATATTTCCAGAATATGATTTAGATATTCCTATTATTAAAAAAGATGGACTTCCTACATATCATTTTGCTCATTTAGTAGATGATCACTTAATGAGAACTACTCATGTAATTCGTAGTGATGAATGGGTATCATCAATGCCATTACATTTGCAATTATTTGATATATTTGGTTTCAAAAGGCCAAAGTATGCTCATATATCTCCATTAAATAAAAAAGAAGGAGACACCATAAGAAAAATATCAAAAAGAAAAGATCCAGAATTCGCTATGAGTTATTATTATGAAGAAGGTATTCCACTAGAAGCAGTAAGAGAATACTTAGCAGTTATTACTAATAGTGATTATGAGGAATGGCATACAAATAATCCTGATAAAAGGATAGAAGATTTTCATTTTGAATTTTCTAAAATGAGTAAAACTGGTGCTTTATATGATATGGAAAAGTTATATAATATTTCTAAAAATTATATAAGTACATTAAAGGCATTTGAGTTATATGAAAAAATATTACATTATACCAAAGAATTTGATTTAGAATTACATGAATTATTAGAAAAATATAAAACATATTCTATTAATATATTAAATATTGAACGAGAAGTTGAAAAACCAAGAAAAGATTATGCTAAATATAATGATATAAGAAATGGTATTTGGTATATGTATGATGAATTGTTTACTAATGTTAACTATGAATGGCAAAGAATAACAGATAAAGATGAGATTAACAATATCTTATCTACATATATTAAAGAATTCTATGATGAAGATGATGATAAAGAAACTTGGTTTAATAAAGTAAAACTATTATGTGATAAATTAGGTTACGCTTCAAATATCAAAGAATATAAGAAGAATCCTGAAGCATATAAGGGTAGTGTTGCAGATGTATCTACAGTATTAAGAGTATCATTAACATCTAAATATATGACACCAGACTTATATGAAATAATGAAATTACTTGGAAAAGACAGAGTAATAGAAAGAATAAAGAAAGTTATTAATAACTAATTTATTCCTTTTATGGCCCGTTGGTGAAGTGGTTTAACACATAACCCTCTCAAGGTTACATACATGGGTCCGAATCCCATACGGGTCACCATATGCTGATTTAGTTTAGTGGTAAAACAGATGCATGGTAAGCATCAGAGGATTGTTCAATTCAATCATTCAGCACCATTAGCCGAAATAGCTTAGTCGGTAGAGCGACTGAATCGTAATCAGTAGGTCGCGGGTTCGATTCCTGCTTTCGGCACCAAATTGATAATAACATTAGACTTTTTAATAAGTCTTTTTTTAACACTAAAATAGGTGTAATATGATATACTTATCATAAGGTGATAATATGAATTACACAGGCTGGCTAGCTCCCAATGGAAAGCATATTGAATGTGATAATTACGGTCACGATAACTTGACATGGGAGATTTTGAAAAAATATTATAAAATAGAACCAAAAAAAATCACAGTATTAGGTAGAGAGGACATATTATTTGAGAAGGGATGGTGTCGTATAGGTTTTTCAAGTGTTTTTGATTATGGATATGTCATTCAAGCTAAATGGAGATATATTACCGAAGAACAAAAACTATTTATTCAAAATATGTACTTTGACATAGGAGATAAAATGACTGCAACGACAATAGCGAATTTAGTAGATTATGATATTATAGAGTTATCAGAAGAACAACAATGCTTTTATAAACGGTTAAGCAGAATGAAATACTTATAAAAATTTTATTAGGAGGCAAAAAATGATTTATACAAGTAATTATGATGAACATGGAAATAGTATGTATCTTACTTATTCCATATCAGGAGATCGTGGAAAAAAAGTTAATTATGAAAAAAGATGTTATTCCAAATTGGCCCCTAAAAAGTCCTTTTGGGAAATATGGCACAATAATATAGGAAAAATATCAGAAGAAGAAAATAACAAATATTATGTAGAAGAATACTTTAAAGAAGTTCTATCTAAATTAGATCCAGAAAGTGTATACAATGAACTTAATCATTCTATATTACTTTGCTATGAAAAAAATACTGATTTTTGTCATCGACATATAGTAGCAGCTTGGTTTGAACTATTCTTAGATATAACTATTCCAGAAATAAATAAACAACTAGAAGTAATGGATAGACCAGAGTATATTAAAGAAAATTTAGAAAAAATTATAAAAAATAATGTTAATATGCGAGGATTTAATTCATTAAGGGCATTATACTTATTTGAAAAAAGTGAACATTTAGAAGAAAAAGCAAATCAATATGAGGAGAATACTGGTATATGGTATTCTTATAAACAGTCAGCATGTTACTTGAGATGTGAAGCTGATATAGTTGAAGATAAATATATGGAACAAAAAGAATTAGTTAAATCAAAAAAGATTTTTGACAATAACAAATAATAATAGTAAAATGTTCTTGGAGGAAATAGTATGAATGAATATGTAGAAAATAGGTTCAAGTATTTAAGAGAATATAGTATTGATGAGTTATTAAAAGAAAAACAGGAATTAGAAGATGAACTTTACGAGATTGAAACAAGAACAATTCCTAATCAAGCTAGAACAGAAGTAGAAACTGATAAGTATTATGCAGAAGAAAAACTTGACTATGTAAATAGTTTATTAAAAGAAAGAAGAAAAAGGTAGGTAGTATATAAGATGAATGAAAAAGAATATTTAAATGAAGAAAGGTATAAAAGGAGTAATAGAAAAGTTAAAATAATTGGTACAATTATTATATTGATAGGGTTATGTTTAATAGGATTTGGTATATATACATTGATACAAGCACATAATATGCAAATTCCTGAAATGGGAGCATCTGATTGGTTTTCTAAATCAAGTAATCAAATGGGAAAAGAAGCTACAGGTATGTTTATGATAATACCAGGGATATTTGTTACTATAGTAGGTTGTATGGTTCGTTTCTTTATTGGTAATAGAAGGGAAATAATGGCATATCAAATGCAGCAAATGATGCCTCTTGTTAAGGAAGGTACTGAAGAAATGACACCAATAGCTTCTAAAGCAGCCAAAGAACTTTCTAAAAGTATTCATGATGGTTTTAAATAATAGCAAGTAAAATATTTTACTTGTTTTTTTTGTAAAATAACATAAAAATATTGTCAGATAAAAGAATATAATGTATAATTTAATCATAATAGAGGAGAGTGTTTATGTTTAAGAAAATTAATTTAATATGTTTAATAGTATTTTCGTTGATGTTTTTGATGCCTCGTGTTAATGCTGATGCCTATTGGAGGTTTCAAAATTACCAATCAGATGGAGAAGAATTAATATTTACTAGTGATGATTCTACTTGGACACCATCAGTAGTCTACTATTATGAAAATGATACTTTAGTAGAAGGAGTAGGTGAATTAAATTTAATAGCAGGTTATTTTGAATCAACAGGTAATAAAAACTTTAATGTTAATATAAAAGGATATGAATTTGATTCAGAGAAGACTTATACAATTAAATATACAACAGCAAATGGATTTAATGCCAGTTATTCATATTCTGGAGAAGATTTAAATAATGGTGCTATTGGAATATCACCAATGCCAACATATGGTACAACTATTGTTCAAGTATTGGATGGTGAAACCCCAGTTCCTTATGGAATATATAATTGCGATGGTGCAGTTGGAGAATGCAATGATGATACAATAGTTGCAAGATTTGCAACAGTTAATATTGTGTTTAATCACTATGATCCATCACAATATTCTGGTGGTGGAGAAGGAGAAGAATATCAAGGTATTCCATATCATGAAGAATTAACTGAAGATGATGAAAAAGCACTTGATGCGATATTTAGCAAGATAACTAAGACTGGGACAATTAATGTTGACACAATCAATCCATATAAAACAAAAACAAAGGAAGAATTGATGGATTCTCCTATCTCAATTGCATTATATAAGAAATATGGAGATTTAGTTGAAGAATTATATGCCGATGCTGAAGAAAATGGAAACGGAACGCTTCAATTAACTATTTTTAGATCAGATGATGAAATTGGATATATGGTAGGAAAAACATATGAAGTTAAATATATATTTAGAGATTTAAATAAAACGACCCTAACAAATATTAATAAAATTTTAGATAAATTATCATTTGAAAGATCAGATTTTCAAAAAGATTATAACAAAAGATTTATAATTGATGACTTAAATAGTGTTAATTATTATTATAACTATACAAAAAGTAATAATGAAATGAGAATGATGCTGTCACTTCCAAATTATTCTAGTGGAATTCGTGAATATGTAAGTAATGCTAATATTGATTTTATGTTTGATCCAAGAGCAGGTGGAAGTGAATCAATGTTCCAAGAACTTATTCTTGGCCCAATCAACATTCTATATAACGGAATTGTATATGGTAATGTTGATCCAATTGGATTCCAAAGAACAAACATTATATATGTTCCATCTGATACACAAAAAACAGATGAAGCATTTATAAAAGCTGCCAAAAAAAGAATAAGTGAATATTTGAAAGGTGTTAAATTTGAAATAGAAGCAGTTGGTACACTTGATGAATTAGATGAAGTGGATTTAGTTTGGGATAAATATGAAGATGATGAATGGACTGCAGAACCATTATTTGATGAAAGCAAGACTACAGGAAGTTATTATGTATTAACATTTGATGATAGTGAAGAATTCTTCTTATACTATATTGTTGCTGACTCAACAGGAATGAAAACACCATCTGTCAAAACAGTAGATATTAATACTAATATATATATTACTACTGATTCATTCGAAACACCATTAGATAGCAATATACAAGCTACTAAATTAGATGAAAATGGAGAAGAATATAAAGAATTAGCTAAAAAGTTAAATATCGTTAAGGGTATGGCTTATGATTTGAATTTATATTCCAATTCCTTAGATATGTATGTATCTAAACTAGAAGATGGTAGTTTTAAAGTATATATTCCAGTAGATGAAGCAACTGCTAAGAAAAATTTAGTAGCAGTATATGTAAAAGACGATGGAACAATAGAAAAACATCCAGTTAAAATAGAAGGAAAATATTATGCTGTATTTGAGACAAATCACTTCTCAACATATTCTATAGTAGAAGATACTAAAAATCCTAAAACAGTAGATAATATTTATATATACATAGTTATTCTTATAGTAGGATTAATTGGCTTTGTGTCTGGGGCATTATATCTAAAGAAGAAAAATAAAAAAGGAATAAAATAGATTATTAATAATCTGTTTTTCTATATGATATGAAAAGAAAAAAAAGACGAAGATTAAAAAAAAGTGTTGTCATAGTATTTATGTTAATGTTCTTGATAGCTATATTATTTTCTTGCTTTAAGATAATAGATAGGTATTTAAATTTAAAGTCTAATGATAGGATAAAAAAAGTCATTGAAGAAACCATTGATATTGAAAAGGTTAAAGATGAAGATTATATAATAGATTTTGAATATTTGAAAGGAACTAATTCTGATATAGTAGCATATTTACAAGTAGATAATACTCTTGTTGATTATCTTGTTGTTAAGGGAAATGACAATTCATATTATTTGAATCATAATATTAATAAAGAAAGAAATGTTGCTGGTTGGATATTTATTGATTACAAAAATAAACTGGATGGAAGTGATCAAAATATTGTTATATATGGGCATAATATGGTCGATGGTTCTATGTTTGGTTCTTTGTATCAAGCTATGAAGAAGGAATGGTATGAAAATATAGATAATCATTCTATATTATTAATTACTGAGAGTGAAAGAGTGACATATCAAATATTTTCTATATATAGTATTATGCCAGAAGATTATTATATTAATACTGAATTTAATGATGTACTAGATTATCAAGAATTCTTAAATACAATTAAGGATAGATCAATATATAAATCTAATCTTGATTTAAGTACTGATGATCAGGTGTTGACTTTATCAACATGTAATTTATCTGGAGACAAAAGAGTAGTAATTCATGCTAAAAAAGTGAATAGTATCAGTTATTGATACTATTTTTTCTATTTACAAATATGAATAACTTATATATAATTATATTATAGTAGGGTGAGGTAAATGGAAAAGGATATAGTAAAACTAGAAAGTATTAATGATATATCTTTATTGAATAATGAAACAAGGTATATAAATATTAATATTGATACTTATGAAGAAGAATTAAATAATTATTTACTTAATAGTGATAATAATTATATGTATTCAGAATTTTTTAATAATATTCCAGGATATACTTATGTTGATTATGAAACGTTTTCTAAAGGAGAATACTTAATAGAGGAAATAATTAATGATATTAGAGAAGATTTAAATACTATAGAGAAATGTAAATATATATATACTTCTTTAGGTAATATTTTAGAATATGATATAAATATTGATCCTCTAAAGAATGATAATTATAGATATAACTTATTTGCTAATATTAATAATTTATGGGGATCTTTAGTTACACATAAATGTAATAGTTTGAGTACTTCCAAAATATATTATTATATACTGAATAGATTAGGTATAAATAATACAATAGAGTGTTCTAATGATAATGAATACTATAATAAAATAAACATTGATGGAGAAATACTAATTGTTAATTTATATAAAGATATTCCTTATATTCAAAGTAAATTTCAAACAAGGTATTTTGATAACTACAATAATGATCTGAATATGGATAGGAGAATCAATTATATTAAGAAAGATTATTCAGAAAAAATAATTGATGAATCTTTAAAGAGTATCACGGATAATACTTTAGAAAGTATCCTTTCAAAAACAAGCAATATAATGAATATATCTAATATATCTTCATCTAGTTTAGATATTATTTATCAATGTATATTTAAAAAATATTATTCATATGGGGATATAACAATTAATAATCTATATCTAAATGATATATATAATAATCAAGAACATTTTATATTGTTTAGTGATAAACAAAAACATTTTAGTTATAATTATAAAACAGATGGTTTTATAGAAGTAAGTGATGAAGATATAAAAAGAAATCTTCTTAATGGAAAAATAGGAATTTATTTAGATGAGGAGATTCCTGTAATTACTGGGAGAGAATAGAATTGGAAATAACTATATATTTTATAATATTAATTATATTAATAATAACTTCTTCAATATGTTCAGCAGCAGAAACTTCTTTTTCTAGTGCTAATATAATAAGAATTAAATCTTTAGCTAAAAAGAAAAATAAGAAGGCAGTTAGAGCTTATAAGTTGATTAAATATTATTCTAAAACATTAACTACTATATTGGTATTTAATAATATTGTAAATATACTAGCTACATCATTAGCTACTTATATATTTGCTAAATACTTAGGAAGTAAGGGAGTAGTATATTCAACAGTAATAATGACTATTTTAATACTTTTATTAGGAGAAATAATACCTAAAATTTTAGCTAAAGAATATGCTGAAGAATATGCATTATTTATTTCACCATTATTTAGTTTTTTAGTTATAGTATTAACACCAATAACTAAATTAGTAAGTTTATTGGAAAGACATTTAAGAGGAAACAAAAAGAATGTTACTGCTACTGAAGATGAATTAGTAGAAATAGTTCAAACAGTAGAATTAGAGGGTGTTTTAAATCAAGCTGAAAGTGAAATAATTCAGAATGCTTTAGAATTTGATGATAAAAGAGTTAAAGATGTTATGGTGCCATCAAACGATGTAATATATTTATATGATACTGATACATCTGATAGAATTAAGGATCTAATTATTAATCAAAAATATTCTCGTATACCTGTAGTGTGTAAGAAAACTGGTAAAGTAATAGGTATTATTCATGAAGGAGATTTAATAGATGATATATTACAAGAAAAAAGTATTTCTATTAATTCTTTGTTGAAAGATGCTATTTATGTTAATAAAAATAGAAAATTACCATATGCGTTAGAAAAAATCCAAAAAAGCAGAATGCATCTAGCTATAGTAGTAGATAATAATGAAGATCATAATTTTTTAGGCATTATAACATTAGAAGATATTTTAGAAGAACTTGTTGGAGAAATATATGATGAGTATGATGACTTGCCTACCAATGTATTAGAAATAGGTATGCATACATTTCAGATAAATCCTAATATTGAAATAAAGAGTTTTTTTGATAAATATTTAGAAAATACAGATTTGCCTAATACTAAGTCTAAAACTTTTACAGGATGGATTAAAGAATTATCAGATGGACATATTCATAAAAAACAAGAATTTAAATATGAGAACATTACTATTAAAGTTTTATCTTTAGATGGGTCTATTCCTACTAAACTAGAAATTACTTTTACATCTAATTATGATAAAGAAATAGAAGTATAGTATAAATTTAAAATATTAGGGAAATATAATCATGGAGATGATTATATGGATAAAAATAGTGATGAACTATTAGAGTATATTTATAATGATGCTCTAATGGGTACTAAATCAATGAAAACACTTCTTAATACGATTAATGATAAAGATAACAAGATTAAAGATGTAGTAGAAGATATTTTAAAAGAATATGATTCCTATTTAAAAGAATGTAAAAAGATGTTATCTAAACAGAAAATTACTCCTGATAAACCTAGTATATTTGCTGAAATGGGATCATTTATGGGAATTAAAATGGAAATGATGAAAGATAATTCTGATTCTAGGGTGGCTGATATGATTATTAAAGGTCTTAATATGGGTGTAATTGATTTAGGTAAAAAGATAGAAGATTTTAAGGATAAAGCTCACAAAGGAACTTTATCATTAGCTAAAAGAATGAAGGAAATGCAAGAAAAGGAAATAGAAGCTTTAAAAAAATTTTTATAACTATCATTATGATAGTTTTTTTGATATAATTATAATGGATGGTGGGTATGAGAAAGAAAAGGAAGAAGTTAAATAATAAACAAATTGTGTTTATGATTCTTAGTATAGTGATAGTATTGCTTATCATCTTTTCTGTTACTTTAAAAGTAGATAGGAAACGTAATAAGTTTGAGTCATTAGTTAAGGATTCTATAGTGGGAGTAGAAAAGGTAGTAATTTATCCGTTTAAATCGATTTATAATGTTTTTTATGAATATAGGGAATTAAAAAATATCAAGAAAAAGTATGACACATTAAAGATATCGGTTGATAGAATAGATTCATTAAATACTGAAAATATTGAACTGAGAAAAGAACTTGAGAGTTTAAAAAAAGAATTACATATAGATACATTACTTTCTGAATATGAATATTTAAATGCTACTGTTGTGGCTAGAAATGTAGGGTATTGGTATAATACTATAACACTTGATAAAGGATCATATAATGGAGTAACAGAGGATATGGTAGTAGTTAACTCGTATGGATTAATAGGTAAAGTTACTTCAGTAACAACATTTACTTCAGATGTTA
>JAEEGL013968839.1_pt1 | contig 12247 bp, 10 predicted proteins | sample 9134231 | NCBI WGS metagenome assembly JAEEGL01 (sample SAMN16246548, study PRJNA631951) | gut metagenome | biome: gut microbiome; feature: rumen; material: fiber-attached | host: Bos | place: Iran: Karaj | collected 2018-10
ATTTCTTCAAATAAGTCAGCAGCATCATCTGTAAACATATCTTCGATAATATTCTTTGCTTCAGCTTTTGTTAATGATTTAATCAAATTTCTTTGAACTTCATCTTCCAGATTAACAAAAACGTCAGTAGCAATAGATTTAGGTAATAATCTAAATGCTTGAATAATTAAATCATCAGGCAATTCACTTATCAAGGAGGCAATATCATACTCGTTCATTTCAACTAATGTTTTCTTTATAACATCATACTTTTTATTTGCTAATAAATCTTTTAAAACTTCGATATCCATAATATCACTCCTTATCTAAATTAATTATTACATAATTAATAATTACTTGCGATTTTATTTTATACCACAAAGCCCTTAATATGTAAAGTTTTTGTAGAAATCTACTTAACACTCATATGGTCTGCTTCATTGACAAAAAAGTACCTAAAGCGTAAAATTATTATGGGTATATATAAGGAAGGAGTCCCATTATGATAAAGGATTTTATAATAAAAAAATATAAATTATTACTAGCTATTTTAGCTATTTTAATCTTACTAGTAGGTGGCTTTATTATTTGGTATCTAATGCCTTATAGGGTTAATAAAAACTTTAAAGATATTGATTTATCTAAAACAAATAAATTAATGATTGTAGCTCATCCAGATGATGATATCTTATGGGGTGGAGCACATTTAATAGAAGATAATTATTTAGTTGTATGTATTACTTGTGGTACTAATAAAACTAGAGTAAATGAATTTAAACAAGTAATGTCTAAAACTAATGATAAATATATTATGTTAGGTTATCCAGATAAAACTAATGGTGAAAGAGATAACTGGAATTCTTCTAAAGAAAATATGATGAAAGATTTAGAAGAAATAATTAATTTAAAAGATTGGGATTTAATAGTTGTTCATAATCCTGATGGTGAATATGGACATCAACACCATAAAATGGCTAGTCAATTTGTAACATCATTAGTTGATGATAAGAGTAAACTATATTATTTTGGTCATTATTATAGCAAAGATAATATAGCAGCTCATGAAGATGAAATGTCTTCAATTGATGGTAAAACATTAGAGAAAAAAGTAAGAATTATTGGTTTATATAAGAGTCAAAGTTTCATTCAAACAACATTTGATCATATGTTTGAACATGAAGATTGGTTATCTTATTATGAATGGATGAGTGAATCGAATGAAGACGCTTAATAAAAAAGATATTCTTTACTTAGGAATAATTATTTTATCTTTTTTAGGCATTGTTTTCGTTATATCAGGAACTACATTTTTATATGGTTCTAATTTAGATTGGATAAGTCAACATGTTACTTTCCCAGAATATTTAAGAACTTTATTCTATGAATCACATGAATTCTTTCCTGATTTTGCATTAAATATTGGTAGTGGACAAAACATCTATAACTTTGCTTATTATGGTTTGTTCAATCCTTTATTATGGCTTTCTTACATAATGCCTAAAGTACCTATGGCTCAATATATTACAACTATGTCTATTGGTACTGTTATAGCAGATATTATTCTTATTTATATATTCTTAAGAAAGAAAGAATATGATAGTGAAATATGTTTATTTAGTACTATATGTCTAGCTTGTGCTACATGTTTAAATATGCATTCTCATAGACATATAATGTTTATTAATTACATGCCATTCCTATTATTAGGTTTATTTGGTGTGGATAAAAAACTAGATGATAATAAAGGCTGGCTATTATCATTAAGTGTCTTCTTAATGATTCTAACAAGTTATTATTATAGTATTGCTGGTATTCTTGTTTTAGTTATTTATGGTATTTATAAATACTTAATTAAAACTAAAAAAGTTACTGTTCAATCATTCTTTAAGGTGGGTATTCCATTCTTAATGCCAATTATCGTAGGAATACTTGCATCTAGTATTTTAATTCTACCTACTATGGCAGCAATACTTAATAGTAGAGAAGCAACAGGTATTACTATTCCATATAAAGATATTCTATTACCTAATGTACATTTAAATTATATTTTCTATGATAACTACGGAGTAGGTTTAACAGCAATTGTAATACCAGCTGTAATCGACTTCTTTAAAAAGAAAAAAGAAAATATCTTTATGGGTTTATGTTTAACTTTACCAGTTATCTTCCCATTATTTAACTATGTAATGAATGGTACTATGTATATTAGTTCTAAAATACTTATTCCATTCATGCCATTATATATTTTATTAATAGCTGAATTCTTAAAGAATCTATTTAAAAACAAAGTAGATATTAAGAAGATATTCTTCTATTCTACATTAGCTTTAATCTTCTTTATAATTGGTAATATAACAGAAGCTAGATTCTATTGTATTGGTGTAGCATTTAATTTAATAGTTATCTTTGTATCAATTCTTTTAATGCGTAAATATAAAAACAAAGCATTCTTCTTAGTACCATTTGTAATTACATGTTATATATGTAGTATTACATCTGGTCGTATGGATCAATTAGTATTAAAGAAAACATATAATCATAATTATAAAGAAATGAAAGAAATAATTAATTATGTTACTACTAAAGATAATTCTTTCTATCGTATTAGTAATTTTGAAAATATAGCTGATAATCCAAATCGTATATATAGTAATATTAACTATCGTACATCAACAGTATATTCTTCATTATCTAATCAAGATTATAATCATTTCTATTTTGATATAATGAACAATCCTGTAACTCATCGTAATCGTGCTTTAACGACTTCTACAACTAATGAACTATTCTTATTATTAACTAATAATAAATATATTGTAGGTCGTACTAAACCATTATATGGTTATAAAGAAATATATGAAAAAGATGGTGTTAAAGTATATCGTAATAACAATACATTACCATTTGCTTTTGCTTCATCTAATGTTATGAGTTTATCAGAGTTTAATAAACTAACTCCATTCCAACAACAAGAAGCTTTACTATACAATATTATTACTGATGCTAAATCATATAATAATTATGTATCTAATGTTCAAAATATTGACTTTGATGCAGATGTTCTTTTAAAGAATAAATATATTAAAAAGAATGCAGATAATTCATATACTATTAAAGTAAATGATACTAACAAATTTAATATTGAATTACCAGAAAAATATCAAAATAAAATATTATTTATTTCTTTCAAAATGAATATGAATCAAACATGTAAAATAGGGGATCAAGCTATTAAGATTAATAATGCTAAGAATAAACTAACATGTCGCGAATGGATTTATTACAACAATAATAATGAGTTCTCATATACTATTTCAGATGAAAACTTAACTAAGTTAACTATTTCTATTAATAAAGGTATGTATAATATCAGTGATATTAAAGTAGCTTACTTAGATCCAGCTACTTTAGAAAATATTAATAGAAAAGTAGATAAATTCTTAGTAGATATTAATAGTACTAAAGGTGATTATATAAGTGGTAGTATTGATGTAACTAAGAATGGTTACTTCATGATGACTGTTCCTTATGATGAAGGATTCCATATTATGTTAGATGGTAAACCAATTGAATATGAAAAAGTAGATGAAGCCTTCATCGGTTTCCCAATTCAAAAGGGTCACCACGAAATATTCATTGAATACGAAGCTCCATTAAAAGGACTTTCATTAATTCTAACTCAACTAGGTATTATCTTATTCTGTGTAATAACATACCTAGAAAGTAAGAGAAAAATATAAAAGATAGTTTAATTACTATCTTTTTTATTTACGTAAATAAGTTAACAATATATATACATTTATTTACATGTGTGTAATAATTATAATATACATGATGAGATGGTGGTTACATGTCCAAGTACAAGATAGTTTTTGTTGATATAGATGATACTTTGAATCCTTCTAATGGTGAAGTATCAAAGCATACTAAAGAAGTAATGACGAAATTAAAAGAAAAAGGAATTCATGTTGTTGTTAATTCTGGTCGTAGTACTAAATATGCCATAGAAAAAAGTTTAGAAGCTAATTTAAGTAATTATATTATTAGTTCTAATGGTGCTGAAGTATACGATTATCATAATGATGTAATAATTTTTGAACAACCAATTCCTAAAAATACTATTAAAGAAGTATATAAATATTGTGAAAAGATGGGTATTACTTTAATTCTTAATTCTATTAAGAATAGATTTATTAATATAAAAGATTATAATTACAACACAGAACCTGCTACTTATTTTGAAGATATTGACGAAGTATTAGATCATAATAATATTAATCAATTAATTGTTCTATCTAAGAACTTTGATCGTATGTTAGTAATCCCTAACATGTTTAAAGAAGAATTTCCTAACTTAAAAGTAGTTCATTCTTCTGTTGGTCTTATTGAAGACCATCGTGTTAAAGGTAAAGAATACTATCATGATTTAGTCTTAGAGAATACAGCTAAATCTACTGGTATTGTTGAATTATTAGATTATTTACATATTGATCCAGAAGAAGCTATTGCTATTGGTAATGGTTATGATGATATCTGTATGACTGATGTTGTAGGTACATCTGTAGCAATGGGTAATTCCGTAGAACGTTTAAAAGAAGCAGCTACTTATATTACTAAAGATGCTTCTGAAGATGGTGTTGCATCCATCTTAGAAAAACTATGTTTAGAAGGTGAATAAATGAAACCCAAACAAAAAATAGATTTTATTTCGTCAGTATTATTATTAGCAGTAGGTGTTGCTGTATTAATAGTTCCAAGATTTATTAAAATAGAAAATATAAAAGCTATATGTGTAATAATATTTAGTTTATTTGCTATTATTAATTTAATTAAATTCTTTATAAATATTAAAACTAAAGATATTGAAGGCTTAGTTACTTTCTTTGCTAACTTAGTAACTATTATTTCTTTATCTTGTGTTAAGACAGAAAATATACCAATGGATTTAAGTATTGTCTTAATGATATGGATTATCTTAATGTCTTTAATTAAATTAAAAAAAGCAGATTACTATCATGATAGAAGAGATCGTATGTGGAAACTTAATGTCTTCATGTTAGTAGTGTTTATAATTACTGGTTTATTAACAGCAATCAATCTTGCTTTCGATTCACAAGTACAATTAATAGTATTGGGTTACTTCTTCTTTGTAAATGGTATTTTACAAATGATTGATCCAATCGTTAAATCATTAATTAATCACGGATAGGAGTGATATTATGGAAGAAATAAACAAGAAAGGTCAATTGTTATTAAAAATAGTTAGTGAGAATAATTCTCTTCTTTCTAAATTGAGAAAAGCTTCTTATGATGAAAAAGCAATATGGGAAGAAGTAATAAGAAAACTAATTAATTTAGGTAAAACAATGTTAGATTATTCTAACTTCTTAACAGTTGAAGAATTACAAGATTTTGTTAATCTTTATCGTACAGCTCAGTTTATTACTTCACCAAGAATGTCACCAGCAGGTGTACGTGCTGAAAGTACTAAACAATTCACTAAAATGGTTGATGCTCAAGAAGAACTATTCCAAAGTGTATTTATTCCAACAATGCCATTAAATAAAGATCAAGAAAACAAACAAAGAATACGTGAACAAATAGATACTATTAATTATAATTTAAATAGTATTGCTTTTGGTTTCCTTAATATTGAAAAAAGAATAGATATAATAGTTGCTTCTCAAAAGAATGTTACTGAAGATGGTAAAACATTATTAAAAGGAAGATTAACACAAGAATTTCAAAAGATTAGTGATCTTACTGATTATGTAAGAGAATATTTTGAAGGAATTAAAAAGATTATCCTTGAAGTAATAGATAACTATGTATCGCCAAAAGAATTCTCTGATATGAAAGAGAAATTAAAACAAATAGAACGTATGACCAATCGTATTTGGGCATCATTTAATACCATGAATGTTTCGCGTATAGATAATAATGTTAGAGAAGTAGAAGATATGGTATCTCAAACAAAACATTTATAATTAAGATAATTATGTTATAATAACTCGTACCAAAGAGGGGAATAATATGAAAGTAGTAAAAGATTTTACTGAATATAAAATACTTGATATGTCTGAAGGTATGAAATTAGAAAGTTGGAATGGCAAAGAATTACTTCGTCCAGATCCACAAATAATTTGGAACCATAAAGAACATGAAGAGTATTGGGATAAAGCAGATGCTGTATATCATCGTAGTAATAAAGGCGGCGGTTCTTGGGAAATTAAGAATCATAAATTACCAGATGTATGGCAAGTTCATTATAACGATTTAACTTTTAATATTAAGTTAATGGGCTTTAAACATACCGGTTTATTTCCAGAACAAGCTTATAACTGGAACTTAATAATGGATAAGATTAAAGAAGAAAATCGACCAATCAAAGTTCTTAATTTATTCGCTTATACTGGAGCAGCATCAGTTGCAGCACTTGCTGCTGGAGCAGAAGTAGTTCATGTTGATTCATCACGTGGTATGGTTGACTGGGCTAAAGAAAATGTTAATGCTTCTGGTCTAGGCGATAAACCAATTAGATATCTAGTAGATGATTGTATTAAATTTGTTAATCGTGAAATAAGACGTGGTAATAAGTACGACATCATTCTTATGGATCCTCCATCATTCGGTAGAGGTTCTAACGGAGAAGTATGGGACATTGAAAAAGATTTATATCCATTAGTAGATGCTTGTAAAGAACTACTATCAGATGATCCTGTATTATTCCTAATCAACTCATATACAACAGGATTATCTAAGACAGTATTAGAAAATGTTTTAGAATTAACTGTTAATAAAGTTCATAAAGGAAACATTGTTTCTGATGAAATAGGTTTACCTATGGAAAATAGTAATTTAATCTTACCATGTGGTATCTTTGCCAGATGGGAGAAAAGAGAATATAAAAAAGACAATTAGTGTCTTTTTTTTATGTTTTATGGTATTATTATAATAGGTGAGAACTATGACAACAATATATGATTTAGTATTTGCTATTGATGAAACTCATAAGAAATTCCCAGAAAATAATTTTGCTTCTATTTATAGCCAAATAATTGCTGGTGTACCAGATGCTTTAAAATTCATTACAACTGCTAATGGTGCTCGTGAAAGAGTTGCTAGATTAACTCCTGTTGAAATAGTTCAAATCTTATGCCAAGAAATAGTTAAAATATATAACTATTCTGAAGTCGTAAGAAGAACAGATGAAACTTATCTATCAGCAACTCGCTTTGTTGATCAATATAATGCTCTTAGCCAAAAATGTCCTGGTTATGAAACTGTAAGTCGCCTTATCAGGGTATTTAGTTCAGATAAAGTTAATCCAGTAGCTTACTTATTAGAAAATAATGAAGCTTTAATGGATGCTCTACATATCGTTCAAAAGTATTATTATGAATATGATCAAAAATATCGTCTAGTATTAGAAAAATATGGTGACGGTAAAGCAATAGAAAACGCTAACGAAGTTTTAGTAAATAAGATTAATTCTGGTGCCAATATATTACGTGGTGTTAGAGAAGTTGAAGTTAACCAACATGCCGTAAATAAATGCTATCACGATGTAATGAAAGGTATCCAAGTTAAGAATCGTTACAATGAATATGGTATCGGTGGTAAATTATTTGCTACTCAACACATAGGATTAAAACGTCAAACCCAAGAAGACAGTGTTCTAATAATGGAACACCCAAGTAATCCAGACTTTAAGATCTTAGTTGTATCAGATGGTATGGGCGGTCTATCATTTGGTGAAGAAGTAAGTAGTTACGTCGTACGTGAAATGGCTAAATGGTTTGAATCAATAAGTCCAGACTATTTTAATAAACCAGAAGATTTACAAAGATTATTTAATCAAAGAATAACTCAAATAAATGAGGCTGTTTATAGAAGATTTAATGAAGGTAGTGAAGAAATCAGAGCTGGAGCAACATTCACTGGAGCAATAGTTACTGCTAAAAAAACAATTATTACTCAAATAGGTGATTCACGTGCTTATATAGTCAAGAATGGTAGTTTATTAAAAAGAGATAGTATCTCCTTAATAACAAGAGATGATTCATTCACATGGCCTCGTGGTGAAGACTTCAAACAAAAGAGTGCTGATCAAGTAGGTTCTAAAAAAATAGAAGATATTAAATTTGCTCATGGAAACTTTAATATTCTTAGATGTATTGGTGATGAAAACTTAAATGTAGGAAAACAAAGCTTCACTATTCCAAATGAATCTTATGATAAATTATTATTAATGAGTGATGGAGCTAGTGATCTATTATCATTTGAAGGTATCAAGATTATCTGTCGTAGCACACCATTACCAAAGATAACTCAATACTTAGTAGCAGCTGCTCTAAGAAAGAAAGCTATTAGAGGACGTGAATGGAATGGCTTCTATGAAAAACTTGTTAAAGGAACTCTTACTCAAGAAGAATTAGATAAATATAATTCATTAAAAGGTAAAGGCGATGGAACTCATGTTGACTTTATAGATGCCGGAAAAGATAATACTACAGTAGCAGGTTACTTTAGGAGGTAAATAAATATGAAAGATTATTTAACTATTAAAAATGATGCAGGGGAAGAAAAAGAATTTGAAATCTTATTCTCTTTTGTCTCAGATGAAACAAATAAAAAGTATGTAACATATACTGACTTTACTACTGATGATGATGGAAGTATTATCTGTTATTCAGCTATTTTAGAAGATGATGGAAGATTATCTAAAATAGATACTGAACATGAAAAAGCAATGGTAGATGAACTATTAAATACTTTAATAGAAACTACTAAAATGAATTATTTAAATAAGGAATAATTATATTCCTTTTTTTTATACCTAAAAATGTAGTTTTGTGTTATATTATTGTTGGACCCAAAATAGGGGTTAAAGGAGTGTATTTTATAATGAAAATTAAAGACGTTATTGGTCGTGAAATTCTAGACTCTCGTGGAAATCCTACTGTTGAAGTAGATGTAATCCTTGAAGATGGAACTTTAGGCCGCGCTGCTGTACCTTCTGGAGCATCTACTGGTGAAAGAGAAGCTTTAGAATTACGTGATGGCGATAAAAGTAGATACTTAGGAAAAGGAGTTACTAAAGCAGTTGCTAATGTTAATGGTCCTTTAAGAGATTTAGTTATCGGAATGGATGCTAAAGATCAAAAAGCTCTTGACTATGCTATGATCGAAGCTGACGGTACTGAAACAAAATCAAAATATGGTGCTAATGCTATTCTAGGTATTTCTATGGCTGCATTAAAAGCATCAGCTATTCATGAAGGTAAACCATTATATAGATATATTGGTGAAGGTACTGAACTACCTCGTCCAATGATGAACATCATTAATGGTGGAGCACATGCAGATAATAAATTAGATTTCCAAGAATTTATGATTATCCCTCAAAGAGATACTATTAAGGAAAGAGTAAGAGTTGGAGCAGAAGTATTCCATAACTTAAAGAAAGTATTAAATGAAAAACATCTAGCTACTGGTGTAGGAGATGAAGGTGGATTTGCACCTGACTTACAATCAAATACTGAAGGTTTTGAACTTATCATGGAAGCTATTAAAAGAGCTGGTTATGAACCAGGTAAAGATGTATGCATGGGAATCGATGTAGCAGCTTCAGAATTCTATGAAGATGGTAAATATAATCTTGTTGGTGAAGGAAGAAGTTTAACTACTGATGAATTAATTGATTTCTATGAAGAATTAGTTCACAAGTATCCAATCATTTCTATTGAAGATCCAGTAGATGAAAATGACTGGGATGGTTTCGCTAAGATTACTGCTCGTTTAGGAGATAAGATTCAATTAGTAGGTGACGATCTATTCGTTACAAATAAAAAATGTTTACAAATGGGTATTGATAAACATGCTGGTAATGCAATTCTATTAAAGGTTAACCAAATCGGTACTATTACTGAAACTCTAGAAACTATTGAACTAGCTCGTTCTAATGGTTACGCTACAGTAATTTCTCATAGATCTGGTGAAACTGAAGACACTACAATTGCTGATTTAGCAGTAGGTCTAAACTTAGGACAAATTAAGACTGGTTCTATGTCTAGAACAGATCGTATTTGTAAATACAATCAATTATTAAGAATTGAAGAAGAACTATCTAAATAGTTCTTTTTTTATGTTATAATTATTGTTGAGAGAAGGTAATAAATATGAGTTTTATAGATCGTATAAAAGAAAGAGCTAAACAAGATGTAAAAACTATTGTACTTCCAGAAACAATGGACCGTCGTACTTTAGAAGCAGCAGATATTGTTTTAAGAGAAGGTATAGCTAATATCATTCTTGTTGGAACAGATGAAGATATTAATAAGAATAGTGTAGGTTTAGATATTAGTAGAGCTAAAAGAATTAACCCTCTAACATCTGAACTAACTAATTCTTTAACAGATAAATTATATGAATTACGTAAAGAAAAAGGAATGACTAGAGAAGAAGCTTATAGATTGTTAACAACTGACTTCATGTATTTCGCTTGTATGTTAGTTAATGAAGGAATGGCTGATGGAGCTGTATCAGGTGCATGTCACTCTTCAGCTAATACTTTAAGACCAGCTCTTCAAATAATTAAAACAGCACCTAATACTAAGTTAGTATCAGCATTCTTCTTAATGATTGTACCTGATTGTGAATATGGATCAAATGGAACATTCATCTTTGCTGATGCTGGACTAGGACAAAATCCAGACCCAGAAAAACTAGCTGCTATTGCTGGTTCATCTGCTAAGACATTTGAACTATTAGTTGAACAAAAGCCAATTACAGCATTATTATCACATTCAACAAAGGGTAGTGCTAAGCATGCTGATGTTGATAAAGTAGTGGAAGCAACTAAATTAGCACAAGAACAATACCCACAATATGAAATAGATGGTGAATTACAATTAGATGCTGCTATCGTACCAGAAATTGCTGCATCTAAAGCACCAGGTTCAACAGTAGCAGGTCATGCCAATGTTCTTGTCTTCCCAGACTTAGACGCTGGTAATATTGGCTATAAACTAGTACAAAGATTAGGTAAAGCAGAAGCTTATGGACCAATAACTCAAGGCATTAAAAAACCAATCAATGACTTATCACGTGGTTGTAGTGCTGAAGACATTGTTGGTGTAGTAGCTATTACTGCAGTTCAAGCAATTGGCAAATAAAAAATAGGATTAAATCCTATTTTTTTTTATTTCATTACTAATACTGCAATAACACCCATCAAGATAACTAATCCTGACATAATTAATATTATAGCAGTTGGATTAACATTACCTTGTTGTTCAGGCATTGTTAATTTTAATTTTTGAATTTCATTATCTAAATTAACATTATTTTCATTTATTAATCGTTTTTCAACATTATTTTGCATTTCATAATATTGATCTAATTCATTAGTTTGATTAGTATTTAAACCTTCAGTAACAGCATATTCTTGCATTACTTGTTCAAATCTTGCTAGTATTTGTTTTAACTCTGGTAATAGATAATCTCTATATAGAATTAAATCTTCTAAATATGCATTAAATAAATCAAGTTGTCTCTTTTCTTCATCAGTTAAATCTCTAACAGAATTAATTAACTCATAGAATTCTTTTTCAGACATTAACTTAATAGCAGTAATAGTTTCAGGTGTAACTACAACACCTTCACTTTGATTAGCAGCTAATGTATTAGTTTCTTCTTCTTCTGTTTTAACACTATCACTAGTTCCATCACTTCTAGCAATATCACCATTATCTAATGTTGAATCTCCAAAATCATTTTGAATTAAGTTACCTTGTTCATCTCTTGTATAAGATGTAACAGTATGGTCGTTACTAATTAAGATATCATGATCTTCATTACCTAAAGCATAATGTCTATCACCAAGATGTTTCTTTTCAAAATCTTCCATCTTCGTAACAAATTCTTTTGAAGTTCCTTCTCTGTGAGTCATATCATAAGTATCTTCTAATGATACTTCTACACAATTTCTTTTAAAGCTTTCAAATAATTGTTCTGGAGTAATATCTACAGATCCATATCTATTTAATGCTTCTTTATATAAATAAATAATATCAGCATTATAAATATTATGTAACAAATGATCTACACCATTACTATCAACAACATTAATATATTCTTCTTTTCTACCTAAAGGAGTTTCTCTATAACTAATAACAATATTAGATAACTTAGGGTTTCTTTCTTGTAATGCTTTTAATTCAGTTTGATTCTTAGTTTCTTCAGTTTCTAATGCTTTACTATTTAA
>JAEEGL013987597.1_pt1 | contig 12247 bp, 12 predicted proteins | sample 9134231 | NCBI WGS metagenome assembly JAEEGL01 (sample SAMN16246548, study PRJNA631951) | gut metagenome | biome: gut microbiome; feature: rumen; material: fiber-attached | host: Bos | place: Iran: Karaj | collected 2018-10
GTTGTAAAGTGTTGTGATAACACTCTTTACGCCCGGGATCTGTCTGATCTGCCAAAGCTTAACTGTGTCATATTCTTTGCCGTACCAGCGAAGTGTCATTTCCATAGTCCGATTCTCCTTTTCATACCTGTCATTAACCTGGCGGGAGTGATGTATATCATCCCGCAAAACATTCATTAAATTCCTAATAACACAATAATTCTTATGCGGGGGGAATTGAATTGAATAATTTGTTTCCAGCATTGCAAAAATTGCTGTATGTGATATGCTGAGTTTGTGGTATTCGATGAAAATAAAATGCGCATCAGACTCCGATGATTTCTTCGAAATCAAATCGTCTGAGTGCACATTTTTATTTTCATCGAATAATACGAAGTCAGGCAATCGACATTTTAATGAGTTTTTATTTAGGTTTTCTCTTCCGTGTCAAATCGGCTGAGTTCGTATTTATACCAATTTTAACCAGAACATCTGAAGTCGAGGGAAAAGATGAGAAACAGGTTGCGGTCATCCTTTAATTCAAGGCAGTATATGGTTTCGTCGGATTTCGAGGTCTTTTATTATTCCGATAGGGATTTTAAGACCTTGAGTCCTCATGCCCACGATTACTATGAGTGTTACCTTTTTATCGAAGGTGACGTTACTATGGAAATATTCCAGGGAAATGATGTTAAGACTTACGATATGGCTCCGGGTGACCTGATGATAGTGCCTCCGGGAGTAAAACATCATGCGTTAATGCATGAATCAGATAAGAGCTACAGACGATTTCTCTTTTGGATAAGTAAGGATTGCTGCAATGATCTGATGTCAGAATCTGTGGATTATATGTATCTTATGCAGAAAGCTGAAGCCTTCCACAAGTATATCTATCATCTTGCGCCTGCCCAGTTTCATCAGGTGGAGTCCAAGTTCCTGCGACTTCTTGAGGAAACAGGCCAGGATCGTTACGGCTCGGAAGCTTTCAGGCATCTGTGTCTGTGTGACCTTATTCTGACAATAAACCGCATTATCTATGATGAAGAGCACCGTCATACCGAAAGCGATGAGCTTACGCTCTTTCAGAATATTCTGTCCTATATTGAACACAATCTTGAGGCTAGCCTTAGCCTTGACGACATCGCAGGGAAGTTTTTTGTCAGCAAGTATTATGTTGCGCACCTGTTCAAGGACTCCCTTGGTGTATCTCTTCACCAGTACATAATAAAAAAGCGCCTCGACGAATGTCGAAGCGCCATAACAGGCGGAGAACCAATAACTTCAGCATATGAGCGTTTCGGATTCCGCGATTATTCAAGCTTTTTCAAAGCCTTCAAAAAAGAATACGGTATGTCCCCAAAGGAATACCAAAGCATATACCATCAATCACCCTGAACATTCAGTAATGTATGAGCTATCGACCTAAAATACACTATCTTATTTTACCTTCCTGTTACCTGCCACAACCTCTCTGTAATCAGCGAGGTTCTTGCGAAGAAGTGTAGGTATCTCAAGCTCGTATGGACATTTGGAGAGGCAGGCTCCGCAGCCGATGCAGGTTGTGATCTTCTCCATCTCTGCCTTCCAATAGTCGGAAAGCCAGCTGTCACTTGGCGCACGGCGCAACATAAGTGACATGCGGTTACACTGATTTATCTGAATGCCGACGGTACATGGCATGCAGTAGCCGCAGCCGCGACAGAAATCACCCATCAGCTCTTTTCTCTCAGATTCTATGAATGCCTTCATCTCATCGTCGAGCACCGGTGTATTATCCATATAAGAAAGCCACTCGTCAAGCTCTGATTCTCTCTGGATTCCCCAGATAGGAACCGTTCCGTCAAACTGGCTCACAAAAGCCATAGCGGCTTTGGAGTTGGTAATAAGTCCGCCGGCAAGGCCCTTCATACAGATGAAGCCAACATTGTTTTTGTTACAAAGTCTAATAAGCTCCTCTTCCTGATCTGTTGCCAGATAGCTGAAAGGATACTGAACAGTCTCATAAAGGTCTGACTCTATGAGTTCTCTTGCGATTCCAACCTTGTGAGCTGTTCCGCCGATGTGTCTGATCTTGCCCTGTTCCTTGGCCTTTAGCATGCATTCATACATACCTGTGCCATCTCCCGGCTTCCAGCACTCTGACATAAGGTGGAACTGATAAATGTCGATGTAATCAGTCTTTAACTTGCTAAGCGATGTCTCGAGATGATTCCAGAATTCCTCCGGAGTCTTGGCTCCTGTCTTTGTCGCAATGATGATCTCATCTCTTTTGACATATCCGTCACCAAAGGCCGCTCCAAGTTTCTCCTCGCTGTCACTGTAAGCTCTTGCTGTGTCAAAAAATCTGACGCCTCCGTCATAAGCCTTTCTAAGTATCTTAACTGCCTCATCAAGGCCAACTCTCTGAATCGGAAGCGCGCCAAAGCCGTTCTGGGGAACGCATATGCCGGTGCGTCCCAATGTTACATTCTTCATAGAATCTCTCCTACTGTTCAAACCAATCGATATGCATCAGCCCTGAAGTCCGTTGGACTGTCTGATCATATCCTCAACAACGATGTCATAGATCTCTCCGATTGAATTGCAATATTCAAGCACCTTCCAAGGCTCATTGGTATGGAAATGTATCTTTACAAGATCCTCATCTCCGGCAGCTATAAGTGAGTTGCCCTCGAAATTCTCTGTGATGTAATCAGAAATCTCGTCCTCATCAAGGTCCTTGTATCTTCTGTCGATCAGAAGCTGTGTATCATAACGATATGCAAACTGATCGTCCTCTGCATCAATACTGTTAACTCCCATTTTTCATTTCCTCCTGTAATTATTCACGTTCATTGTTCAAATTTCTAACCAGATTCTTATCTGTCTTTTTCCACAAGCAGATTGAAAAGAGTCTGATCTGTGTTAAACTCCTTCATAAAACGCTCTGCTTCCTGAAGTGCCTTTTCTCTGCTGCTCTTAGGGGTCATATTCCTCCTGACGGCACGGATCAGGATATTCTTGGGCGTGTGGGCAAAATCGATAAACTCAAGAAGCTGAGTCTTGTAGCCCGCATATTCCAGAAGATTGCCCCTTATGGCGTCCGTAGCAAGCGCTGCAAAACGCTCCTTCACTATACCATATCTGGATAAAATTGAAAGGTCATTACTGTGAATTTTTTTATTGAGTTCGTGCTGACAGCATGGCACAGAAAAGATCATGCGCGCATTCCACTGCACGGCGTTATAGAGCGCATAATCTGTAGCTGTATCGCAGGCATGAAGGGTTATGACCATATCAACCTCAAAAGGTGCATTGTAGCCATTGATATCGCCAAGCTCAAAATGAAGGTTGTCATAGCCATACTTTTTAGCAGCCTCATTGCACTTTTTTATGACGTCCTTTTTAAGGTCAAGGCCAATGATGTTGGCTTTGATGCCTCGAATCTGCGTCAGATAATAATAGACCACAAAAGTAAGGTAGGATTTGCCACAGCCAAAATCAATGACATTCAAGTGGTCAGTCTTAAGATTGCCGATCTCATCGTCAAGAATCTCAAGGAAGCGGTTTATCTGCCTGAACTTGTCGTACATGGACCTTACAACCTTGCCATCCCTTGTAAAAACGCCCATGTCGATAAGTGGAGCAACCTGTTGCCCCTCATTTATCAGATATTTCTTTTCCCTGTTGTGAGCTTCCGATACCTCGATCTTTTCTTCATTCTTGAGGCTGCGCTTTTTGGCACTGACCTCACCCTTTTGGGATATCAGAAAAAAATGCTCATAGGATTCTGTCCAGATATTTACCTGCCTGAAGGGTTCATTTCCCAAAGCAAGCTCAGAAACTCTGAGAGAAAGCTCTCCCTCAGTGATATTCTCGTGAAAAGCCTGCTTGTCGGTATACTTGGTAATCTGGTAGTTTTTATGTTCTTTAAGAAGAATATCTATCTTTTTATACTCGTAGGACTTTGCAGCGGGCTTACTGATGATTATACGCTTTATATCCTCATCCTTAAGTATATTGTCGATATTCTCTTTAATAATGTTACTGCTCATTGTAATTCCTTTAGATCAATGATCCCGAAGCTCAGAATTTCTCGGGAACGTTATATTTTTTCATAAGATTCTTCATAAATCTGGGCAACAGGATGTAGCATAATATAAATCCCAGTATCATGCAAATAGCAAAGGACGGCAAAAACATAGCAAGAAAGTTGAGCTGAGCCATTCCACCGCTTTGTATCATGGTAATCTTATAGGCAAGGAATACCATAATAAAGGTCATAATCGGGGTATAGATAATATCTGAAACGAGGCTTGATATTATCTTTTCAGGAAGGGAACCTCTTACCAGATGAAGGGAGGATGCGATTGCCATTGTAATCCTGCCCATAGGTATAACAATTCCAATTATCAGGCTTATAACCGTGCTAACCAAAAAAGACAGCAAAAACCTGACGATCGTAAAGTGCCCCGACAGGAGCGAACCTGTAAGTGAGAGAAAAAAGCTCATGACGATGCCCATACGTACTGCCATTTCAAGACCGATCTTCTTCATTTTTTCTTCCATGAAAAACCTCCTGAAAAATGAATCCTGAGTTTTTAAGTAATTTTAAGGTAATTATCTCATAATGTGACCATAAATGAAACAGAATACATTCCTGAATCAAAAATTCAAGAAAATACTATGTTAAAATAATCTAATCAAGAAAGTGAGATTTGTATTATGAGAAGAAAATACTTGTTTGCAACCATATTACTTAGCACAATTCTTGTAGCAGGAGGCTGCGGTATGGGCGCTACCGGCACTTCATCAAAGACAAGCGCCGGGGCAGATTCCATAACTTCATTTACCCTGTCGGATTCAGAATCCGAACCGTCAAAGGTAGAAGGCGCCGGAGCTTTGGAAGAAAACCTCTCAGCAAGCTCAGCCGCTGCCACAGGTTCAACTCTCCTTGATACAGAGAACATGTTCAGCGACAGAGACCTTGAACAGACAGCTGACCTTTCCGAAGCTGAATATATCGAGCTTAAAAGCGGTGAAGATGTGACCATCTCTTCCGAGGGCGTATATGTCCTTAGCGGAAGCGTTACAGAATGCACAGTAGTTGTTGATGCCCAGGATGCCAAAGTCCAGCTGGTACTTGATGGCGTCAGCATTACAAACAGTGCCGCCCCAGCAATTTACGTAAAAGAAGCGAACAAGGTATTTGTCACAACAACTTCTTCAGATAACACGCTGACAATTACAGGTACATTTAAAGCGATTGATTCAGAAAATGTTGATGCAGCTATCTATTCCAATGATGACCTTGTTTTAAACGGCGTCGGAACACTTACAATTGATTCTTCCGGCAATGGAATTTCAGGAAAAGACGATCTTAAGATCACAGGAGGAACCTACAACATCACCTCTTCCTCCGACTCAATTGAGGCCAAGGATTCCATCAGAATTTACGATGGAACCTTTAATCTCACCAGCCAAAAAGATGGTCTTCACAGCGAAAATGAAGATGACACCTCAGTGGGCTACATCTTCATCGAAAATGGTGAATTCACGATCAATGCTCAGGCAGATGGCATTCAGGCAACCTCCGTGCTTATGATAAACGGCGGAACATTTGACATCGAGGCATCTGAAGGCCTTGAGGGCACATATGTACAGATAAATGACGGAACCATAAACATCTCAGCAAGTGATGACGGAATCAACGCTTCTTCCAAGAGCGCTTCCTATGAAGTCGTTGTGGAAATAAACGGCGGCGAGCTCACAATAGTCATGGGCAGCGGTGATACCGACGGCATCGATGCCAACGGATATATCTATGTCAACGGAGGAACTGTGAACGTAACTGGCAATTCAGCCTTTGACTATGATAAAGGTGCCGAATTCAATGGTGGCACCATCATCATTAATGGCGAAGAAGTCACAGAGATTACAAACTCCATGATCGGTGGCGGCCAGGGTGGTCTCGGTGGCCAGGGCGGTTTCGGTGGCCAGGGCGGCTTCAAAGGCCAAAAAGGTACCGGCAACTTTGACGGCCAGACTCCTCCCACAGACGGCAACATGCCTCCCGATGGCAACATGCCCACCGATGGTAACATGCCCCCACAAGGAGAAGCTCCCACCGGCGGAAAATAAAGATGACGGCTTGAATTTTTCAATCCCTCTAGCGGTGGGCCGAGCTAAGAGGATTGAAAATTCAAGATCTATAGATTCTTGAATAAAGCTCAAGAATCTATGATATATAAAAAAAACGACGAGTAGATGTGAAAACGGGGAATATATAGGAACAACCAACCGTAGAAGCTCTTGATATATGTTTTCATATATATGAAGGTCCCCGGTCTCACATCTACAAGCGCATACTTGACGTGCCTATTCGTCTTTCTGCGCTTTTCTCGTCATTCTTTTAGCTTATACTGAGGAGGTTTGCTACTGTCGCATAGTCAGTATCAGCCTTCTCTTCTTTTAAGAATCTTCTGACATCCTTAACCATAGATATCATGAAAGATACGATAATTTTAAAGTATTCAAATAATTCCATGACTCTTTTGCCCATACTGTTATGCCTCCTTGAAGTATTTTCATCTTATGTATGTTTATACGAGGCAAACAAATTTGTGGCAAAAATAAAAAGAAACATTAATGGAAAACCCACTAGTGTTTCTTTTAATTCTAAAAATTCAATGTTCAAAACATAACAATTCCAATGATTCTGACGATCAGCGCTGCGATCCAGGCTACTATGCACTGCCATACCACAACCCCTACAGCCCACTTTGCGCCAAGCTCTCTTTTGATGGATGCAATGGCTGCAACGCAGGGCGTATAGAGAAGTGAGAAAACAAGAAGTGAAGCAGCAACAACCGGCGAAAGAGCTGCCGTGACGTTCTCACCAAAGAGTATTCCCATTGTTGATACCACGCTTTCCTTGGCCATAAAGCCGGAAATAAGCGAAGTGCAGATTCTCCAGTCGCCAAGACCGATTGGCTTCATAAACGGAACCATGAAGCCCGCGATGGTAGCAAGGATGCTCTGTGAAGAGTCCTCAACCAGGTTGAGATGAAGGTCAAGACTCTGAAGGAGCCATACAACTATAGTCGCGATGAATATGATTGAAAAGGCTCTCTGCAAAAAGTCTTTTGCCTTATCCCATAAAAGCTGCAGAACGTTCTTGGCTGCAGGCATTCTGTAATTTGGAAGCTCCATTACAAACGGAACAGCCTCACCCTTAAACATAGTTCCTTTGTAGAGCAGGGCTATGAGGATTCCTACAATTATTCCCAGGATGTAAAGACCGACCATGATAAGTCCGCCGTGCTTTGGAAAGAATGCATTTACGAAAAATGCATAGATCGGAAGCTTTGCGGTACAGCTCATAAACGGTGTCAAAAGAATAGTCATTCGGCGGTCTCTTTCACTTGGAAGCGTTCTGGTGGACATAACCGCAGGAACGGTACAGCCAAATCCGATAAGCATTGGCACTATGCTTCGTCCCGAAAGACCGATTCTTCTTAAGATCTTGTCCATCACAAAGGCAACTCTTGCGATGTATCCGCTGTCTTCAAGAAGTGATAAAAAGAAAAACAGCGTAACGATGATGGGAAGGAAGCTCACCACGCTTCCGACTCCCGCAAATATTCCATCTATTACAAGTCCCTGAAGGGTCTCATTGACATTACCTTTAACCATAAGGGCACTTACGATTTCTGCCAGCGCTGTGATACCGCCATCTAAGAGCTCCTGAAGCCATGCGCCTATCACATTGAAGGTCAGGAAAAAGACAAGACCCATGATAAGGATAAACACCGGAATAGCAGTGTATTTTCCTGTGAGAACCCTGTCGATGCGCTCACTCCTTATCCTCTCCTTACTCTTGGCAGGCTTTTTAACCGAAAGCTCGCATACTTTTTTGATATAGGAAAAGCGCATATCCGCTATTGCTGCGCTTCTGTCGAGACCGCGCTCCTTCTCCATCTGAAGAACGATGTGCTCCATGGTCTCAATCTCGTTGGCATCAAGGCCAAGACGCTTTATTACCATGGCGTCGCCCTCAATTACCTTGCATGCCGCAAACTGTGTCGGAATGCCATTTTTCTTGGCGTGGTCCGCGATGAGGTGTGAAACACCGTGTATGCTGCGGTGAACCGCTCCGCTTTCCTTCTCGTCGCAAAAGTCCTGAACCATTGGCTTTTCCTGATATTTGGCGATATGTATAGCGTGGCTTATTAGCTCCTCGATGCCCTCATTCTTGGCTGCGGAGATGGGAACAACAGGAACTCCGAGCATCTCCTCCATTGTGTTGACATCAATTCCACCGCCGTTTGCTGAAAGCTCATCCATCATGTTGAGCGCAACAACCACGGGAATATCCATCTCCAGAAGCTGCATGGTCAGGTACAGGTTTCTCTCGATATTTGTTACATCAACGATATTTATGATACATTTTGGCTTTTCTTCCAAAACGAAGTTTCTTGATACTATTTCCTCATTGCTGTATGGAGACATGGAATAAATGCCGGGAAGGTCAGTTATAAGCGTACCGGGATGCCCGATTATCTCGCCATCCTTGCGGTCCACCGTAACTCCCGGGAAATTTCCCACGTGCTGCTTGGAACCTGTAAGTCTGTTAAAAAGAGTAGTCTTTCCACTGTTCTGATTGCCGACAAGAGCAAAAGTAAGTGTCTCATTGTCAGGCACAGGCTCTGTCTCGCCTTTTTTATGGTATTTTCCCTCCTCACCAAGACCGGGATGCTCTGTCTTTTTATTTGGAAGGCTGGTCTGTTCCTTATTTACCTTAGTTATCTCTTTTACCTGGATCTGCTCAGCCTCCGACAGTCTCAAAGTGAGCTCGTAGCCGTGGATCATGAGCTCCATCGGGTCTCCGAGAGGAGCATATTTGATAACAGTGACTTCAGCGCCGGGAAGAACTCCCATATCAAGGAAATGCTGCCTTAGGGCTCCACTTCCGCCTACCACCTCAATAACTGCGCTTTTGCCAATTGCCAGTTCTTTTAAAGTCATTAAAAATTTCCTACCTTTATTAAAAAAAATAATAAAACACCATTGAACATTATACTATTAGATTAAACCATTGATAAGTGTTTTTAAAAAAGCTAAAATATAATCAGAATTTTGACTATTGCAAAAGGAGGCTTGTCTATGATAACTGATGTAACAATGCTTGATTCAAATGGTTCTCACACAGAGCTTGCTCTTGACACTATCGAAGGACTTGCTGATGTTCAGAAGCTTTCTCATAAAGATACCATGCATCTTAGACTTCTTGCAGAAGAGGTGCTTGCAATGGTCCGCCTGGCCGTAACCGACTATACCGCAAGGTTCTGGGCTGAGGGTGAAGGCAAGGAATACAGGCTGATTCTCGAAGCAGATGTAGTATTAAATGAGGCAGAAAAGAATACCTTTCTGTCCCTTGCTTCTACCGGAGAAAATGAGGCAGATATCGGAATAGGCCAGAGAATAGCCAGAATGTTCCGTGTCGGAGCTCACGGCAAAGGAGAAGAGGGTTACAGCTGGTCTTTTAATAATTACAAAAAAGAACTGCTGGAAAGTGGAATAAAGGGAATCGCCCTTGAAAATCTTGAAAAATCAGTAATCGCGAACCTTGCCACCAACGTTCGCGTGAGCATTAAAGAAAAAAAGGTCAGAATGACTATCGATAAGTTACTTTGAAGCTAAAAAGATCAGAAGCCCGCAAAGGTTCCTGATCTTTTTTATTGTCCTTATTAAATTAGAATCCTGACAAAAACTGCCTTGTGCGGTCCATTTTGGGATTGTTTATCAGTTCCTTGGCAGGTCCCTGCTCCAGGATCACACCGCCATCCATGAATATAGCTATATCCGCCACATCCCTTGCAAAGGCCATCTCATGGGTTACGATTATCATTGTCGTCTTCTTTTCAGCAAGATTTCTGATAACCTTAAGAACTTCTCCCGTAAGCTCCGGGTCCAACGCCGACGTAGGCTCGTCAAAGCAGAGTATATCCGGCCTGAGCGCCAGTGCCCTTGCTATGGCTACTCTCTGCTGCTGACCACCTGAGAGCTGATGCGGATAGTTGTCCATTCTGTCTGAAAGTCCCATCTGATCAAGGAGTTCTTTGCCATGTTCAATGATAGCTGCTTTGTCTGCGCCTTCAGATGCAAGGAGCGGTGCAAGCGTTACATTTTCAAGAGCTGTGTACTGAGGAAAAAGATTGAACTGCTGGAATACAAGTCCAAAATGCAGCCTCATTTTCCTTAGCTCATCTGCATTTGTAACAGGCTTTGCTCCGTCAAAGAGCTTCTGCCCGCGAACAGTTATGGTTCCTTCATCTGCTGTCTCCAGAAAATTAAGACACCTAAGAAGCGTTGTCTTGCCGCTTCCTGATGAACCTATTATGGAGATAGCCTGGCCCTCCTCGAGGTCAAAGCTTATCCCCTTAAGAACCTGTGTATTTTCAAAATTCTTTTTTAAATCTCTTACTTCCAAAATCGGCATATTGATTTCCTGATGTTCCTTATCTGAAATAACTGAGTTTTTTCTCGATATATCCAAAGAGCCATGTCAGCAATCCGCTAAAGAGAAGGTAGAATGCGCCCGTGTAAAATAAAGGCCAGATAATACCGCTGCTCTTTATGAATGCCTGACCATTCCATATGATCTCGTATACCGCGATGACTCTCGCCAGCGAAGTGTCTTTTACCAGAGTTATGATCTCATTGGATATAGGCGGAACTATGCGCTTTATCAGCTGCAAAAGAATGATCTTGCCAAATATCTGCTGCTTGGTCATTCCAAGAACCTGACCGGCCTCATACTGACCTGCGGGTATCGACTGAATGCCACCCCTGTAGATCTCCGAAAAATAGCAGGCATAGTTGATGACAAATGCCACAAGTGCTGCCACAAATCGTCCCGAGGTACTGCTGCCCCACAGATTGACCCCGAAGAAAATTCCCGGGCCGTAGTAGATGATAAGAAGCTGCAGCATCAGAGGCGTTCCGCGGATAACCCAGATAATGAAGCGGATAGGCACCTTGATAACGCTTATCTTACTCATGGAGCCAAAGCAGATGAGAAGTCCGAGCGGCAATGAGAAAATAAGTGTAAGCGCGAATAATTTAATTGTTCCAAGAAATCCCTCTAAAAGAGATAGTGTTACAGTCCAAAACATCCGGCAATCCCCTTACTGCGCAATAAGTGCATCCTGTACACCATAAGTCTTGGCAATAGTGGTCATAGAACCGTCTGCGTAATACTTGCTCAGCTCATCGTTGATAAAAGCTGCAAGATCAGAGCCCTTGCGGCATCCGATACCATATTCCTCGGTTGTGAGCTCAACTGTGTGTGCAAGATTCTCATAGCTTGTGCCGCTGCCAACCATAGCTCCTGCCATGAGAAGGTCGATGATGCATGCGCCTGATGTGCCGGCTGCAACCTCCATTACAGCATCTGCCTGAGATGTAAGTGATGTGTAATCAAAGCTGTTATCTACTGCTGCCTGCTCTCCTGCTGAGCCTGATTCTACTGCAAAGCTAAGGCCTGCAACGTCCTGTGCTGTCTTGTAATTGTCCGCATCAGCAGCAGGAACTACAACAACCTGTGCGTTGTTAAGATATGCCTTTGTGCACTCCATAGACTTTGTTACTTCATCTGTCAGAGTCATTCCGTTCCATACTACATCGATTGACTTGTTCTCAAGCTCCAAAATCTTGTTGTCCCAGTCGATCTCAACGAATTCAACCTTTACGCCGAGTGATTCAGCAACCTTTTTGGCCATATCAGCGTCAAAGCCGATCCATTCGCCGTTATCATCCTTGTAATCCATTGGTGCAAAATCTGTGATTCCGACAATGAGTGTTCCTTTTTCTTTGATATATGAAACATCACTGTCCGCACTGCCGGCTGCACCCTTGCCGCTTCCGCATGCTGCAAGGCCAAGTGCCATGGTAAGTGCCATAAAAGATGCAATAAGTTTTTTCTTCATAATATATCCTCCAACTTTTTAGTCTTTTATCACTTTACCATGTTAAATTATTTATGTAAAGTAAAACTTTCAGCTGTTCTGACGCATATACTTATCCATATCCTCTGCAATCTGCTTGGATACTGCAACCGCTGCAACTACAGTCTTGGCACCTGTTACAACGTCTCCGGATGCAAATACGCCGGGAAGTGAGGTCTCGCCCTTGGCATCTGTGGCGAGATTGCCTTTTTCGGTGAGCTTAAGCTCTTTTTCATGAGTAACGATCCTGTCCTGAGGAACCTGAGAAATGGCTATCATAA
>JAEEGL010150350.1_pt1 | contig 12246 bp, 12 predicted proteins | sample 9134231 | NCBI WGS metagenome assembly JAEEGL01 (sample SAMN16246548, study PRJNA631951) | gut metagenome | biome: gut microbiome; feature: rumen; material: fiber-attached | host: Bos | place: Iran: Karaj | collected 2018-10
GTTAAGAAACTAAAAACAACCATGGATATAAATAATCCGTTGTATGTTTGCGATACGAATGATGAAAATTATATCGATTCTTTTACTCCGCCACAAGATTTCTAATAAACCTCTAACTTCTAACCTCTAACCTCTAACATTGAAATGAAAGCAGACATTGGTTTGATTGGCCTCGCCGTGATGGGCGAGAATCTCGTGATGAACATGGAGTCCAAGGGCTTCACCGTCGCCGTCTTCAACCGCACCGTCTCCAAGGTGGACAACTTTGTAAACGGCAGAGCCGCGGGCAAGAACGTCATCGGCTGCCACAGCCTTGAGGAGCTGGTCGCCAATCTGGAAAAGCCCCGCAAGGTCTTCATGCTGATCAAGGCGGGCGACGCGGTGGACGCGATGATCGACGCGCTTCTTCCGCTTCTCGAGGACGGCGATATCATCATCGACGGCGGCAACTCGCACTTCCCCGACACCATGCGCCGCACGGAATACGTTGAGTCCAAGGGCAAGCTCTACATCGGCACCGGCGTGTCCGGCGGCGAAGAGGGCGCGCTGAAGGGACCGTCCCTGATGCCCGGCGGCTCGCCCGCCGCGTGGCCGTTCGTGAAGCCGATCTTCCAGGGGATATGCGCGAAGGTCGAGGGCGGCCAGGCGTGCTGCGACTGGGTGGGCGAGAACGGCGCGGGGCATTTCGTCAAGATGGTCCACAACGGCATCGAGTACGGCGACATGCAGCTTATCTGCGAGTCCTACCAGCTCATGCGCGACCTCCTCGGCATGTCCGACGACGAAATGCACGAGGTCTTCAGGAAGTGGAACGAGACCGAGCTTGACAGCTACCTCATCGAGATCACTCGCGACATCCTCGCGTTCAAGGACGAGGACGGCTCGCCCATCGTCGAGAAGATCCTCGACACGGCGGGGCAGAAGGGCACGGGCAAGTGGACGGGCATAGCCGCGCTCGACGAGGGCGTGCCCTTGACGCTCATCGGCGAGGCCGTGTTCGCGCGCTGCCTTTCCGCGATGAAGGCCGACCGCGTGGAGGCCGCGAAGGCGTACGGGCGGACGATACCCGCCTTCGAGGGCGACAGGGCCGCGTTCGTCGAGGCGATCCGCAAGGCGCTCTACGCCTCGAAGATCGTCTCCTATGCGCAGGGCTACACGCTCATGCGCACTGCGGCGAAGACATACGGCTGGAACCTCAACTACGGCGGCATCGCGCTCATGTGGCGCGGCGGCTGCATCATCCGCAGCGTCTTCCTCGGCAAGATCAAGGAGGCGTACGACGCCAACCCGGAGCTTTCGAACCTCCTCCTCGACCCGTACTTCAAGGAGACGGTCGAGAAGCTCGTGCCGGCGTGGCGCGAAGTCGCCTCCGCCGCGCTTCGGTACGGCGTGCCCGCGCCGACGATGACCTCGGCACTCTCGTATTTCGACGGCTACACGACGGAGCGCCTGCCCGCGAACCTCCTGCAGGCACAGCGCGACTACTTCGGCGCCCACACCTACGAGCGGCTCGACAGGCCCCGCGGGGAGTTCTTCCACACGAACTGGACTGGCCACGGCGGCAGCACCACGGCCGCCACGTACAACGCGGGCTAAGGCAATGAAGCGACTGCCAAGGTACTCTTTCGGCATAGGCGACAGGTTCGCGCGCGAGGGGCTTAACCAGCTTAACGCCCTTGTCGCGGCGGAGGAGCGATTCAAGGTGCGCTTCGCGCCCGTGTGGAACAAGTCGAACAGGGAGCACACGATCATCGGCACCGAGCCGAAGTCAACCCGCGAGGAGGCCGACGCTGCAGTGCGCCGCGCCGGCTACGAGGGGGAGTACTTCTGCGACGCCGACCACATCACGCTTGCGAACGTCGACAGGTTCATCCCGTACTGCGACTTCTTCACGCTCGACGTCGCCGAGGAGATCGGCTCCTCAGGCTCGCGCGAGGAGCGCTATTCCGGCGCAATCGCCAAGGCGGGCGAGCTATACCGCCACATCGTCGAGGCGAGGGGCGGCGACGACTTCGCCACGGAAATCTCGATGGACGAGGTTGACGAGGCGCAGACCCCGGAGGACATCCGCTATATCCTGACGCGCATAGCCGAGGAGGGCATCCCCGTCCAGACGTTCGCGCCGAAGTTCACCGGCAGGTTCAACAAGGGCGTGGACTACGTCGGAGACCTTGCGAAGTTCGAGCGCGAGTTCGAGGAGGATATCCTCGCCCTGCGCTGGGCCGTGAAGGAGCTTTCCCTCCCGGACACGCTTAAGCTTTCCGTGCATTCTGGCTCCGACAAGTTCTCGATCTACCCCGTGATGGGGCGCATTCTCGAAAGGCATTCGCAGGGCATACACATCAAGACGGCGGGCACGACGTGGCTCGAGGAGATTGTCGGCCTTGCGGCGTCGGGGGGTGACTCGCTCGCCCTCGCGAAGAGGATCTACGCATGCGCCCTCGAACGCCGCGAGGAGCTTTCAGCCCCGTACGCGACGGTTATCGACATCGACGAAGGGGCGCTCCCGTCGGCGCAGGAGGTCGAGACGTGGAACGCCGAGAGGTTTGCGCGCACGCTGAGGCACGACGAGGGCGACCCCATGTACAACCCGTCGTTCCGCCAGCTCATGCACGTCTCGTTCAAGATCGCGGCGGAGATGGGCGGGAAGTTCACCGACGCGCTCGAGCGCAATTCGGCGGCAATCGGCGCGGAGATACGCGCCAACATCTGCGACCGCCACATCGCACGGCTCTTCGGGGCGTCATGAAGGGCGGGCATGCCATGAAGAAGAAGCCGAACGAGGCGAAGATCGCCTCTCTCGTAAGGGGCCTTCTCGTCGAACTGGGCGAAGACCCTGCGCGGGACGGGCTCTTGAAGACGCCCGCCCGCGTGGCGAAGTCGCTTGCCTTCCTGACGCAGGGCTACAGGCAGTCGGTGCGCTCGGTGGTGAACGGCGCGCTCTTTGCGAGCGGAACGAACCACATGGTGATACTGAAGGACATCGAGCTTTACTCGATGTGCGAGCACCATCTCCTGCCGTTCTTCGGCAAGTGCGCCATCGGCTACATCTCGAAGGGCAAGGTTATCGGCGTCTCGAAGCTTGCCCGCATAGTCGACATGTACTCGCGGCGGCTCCAGATACAGGAGCGGCTCACCGACGAGATCGCGGCCGCCGTGATGCGCGAGACTGGCGCGGAGGGCGTTGGCGTCGTTGTCAGGGCGAAGCACCTCTGCATGATGATGCGGGGCGTCGGCAAGCAGAACAGCGAGATGGCGACGTCTGCCGTGCTTGGCTCCTTCAGGACAGACGAAAAGGTGCGGCAGGAGTTCCTGTCGCTGATATGAGGAAATCCGCAAGATGAACCTTCAAGGCACGATAACGGCCCTCGTCACCCCGTTCGACTCTACGGGCGCGGTCGACTACGGCAAGCTCAGGGAGCTTGTCGATTTCCAGTGCGACGGCGGGGTGGAGGGGATATGCTCCGTGGGGACGAGCGGAGAGTCGCCGACGCTATCCCACCCAGAGCACCAGCGCGTGGTCGCGAAGACCGCGGAGTTCGCGCGCGGCAGGGTGACGATAATCTGCGGCACCGGCTCCAACTCGACGGACGAGGCGGTCTCGCTCACGAAGGCCGCGATAGCCGAGGGCGCGGCGCAGGCGACCCTGCAGGTGACGCCCTACTACAACAAGCCGAACGCAGAGGGGCTCTACCGCCACTTCATGACCGTCGCGGACCTGGGGCTCCCCGTGGTCCTCTACAACGTGCCGGGCAGGACGGGGCGCGAGATACCGCTTGATGTCGTGAAGCGCCTCGCAGCGCATCCCAATATCGTCGCAATAAAGGAGGCGGCCGGCAGCGTCGACCGCGTAAGCGCGATAAAGAACGCGCTTCCCGGCTTTACCGTCCTCTCGGGCGACGACTCGCTCGCGCTTCCGATGATCTCGGTCGGCGCAAGCGGGGTAATCTCCGTTGCGTCGAACCTCATCCCGCACGAGATGGGCGACATGGTGCGCCTTGCGCTCGCGGGCGACTTCGTCTCCGCGAAGGCGCTCCATTTCAAGTACTACAACCTCTTCCGCGACCTTTTCATCGACGTGAACCCCGTGATGGCGAAGGAGGCCCTCTGGCTCATGGGCAGGATCGAGCGCAAGCTACGCCTCCCGCTCTGCGAGACTGACGAGGGCAGGCTTGCGCGGATGAAGGCGACGCTTTCCGAGATAGGGCTTTTGTAGCGGTCCCATGCGTTCGCCGCACATCGTCGCGCTGCCTTACGCGGTCTGGATGCTCGCAATGTTCGCATTGCCTGCAACGGCGGCCGGATACGCGGCGAGGACGGCTGCGGCCGGCGCGGCGCTTCTGGCTGTCCTCCTGCCGCGCCTAAGGTCGATTCTCCCCGGAAGGAAGGACGTCCTCTGGGGCGTAGCGGGCGGGCTTTTCGTCCTCGCGCTCTGGGTTCTCCCGGAGAATTTCGCGTTCTACCGCCGCTGGTGCGTCTTTCCGTGGGCTACGGCGCCGGACGGCGCATATTCGCCCGAGACGTGCGGCTGGGCGCTTGCGCTCGTGCGGCTTCTCGGGAGCGCGTTCGTCATATCCGTGGCGGAGGAGCTTTTCTTCCGCAAGTGGCTCATTGACTTCGCGGGATTTTGGTGGTCGGTTGCGCTTTTTGCCGTCGAGCACGACAGGTTCGTCGCGGGCGCGGCTGCCGGCATAGTGTACGGGCTTCTTGCGACGAGGATTTCGCTAAAGTCGGCGGCAATCGCGCACATTGTCACCAATCTTGCGCTCGGCGCGATCGTGCTTAAGTACGGTCTTTGGCAGTTTTGGTAGGGAATGGGAGGGAATGTCGCCATGAATGGAAGGGGATTTCTTGCAGCGTGCGCGCTGTTCGCGGCGGCGACAGCGTTTTCGGGCGGTCCGCTCGACGATTTCCCGTCGCGAAAGTTCTACATCGGCGCATACTGCCTGGCGCCGTATGCACAGACCGAGGAGCACGTAAAGGACATCGCGGCGGCCGGAGTCGATTTCATCGCGGGCGCGCCAAAGTACGACAGGAAGCTACTTGACCTTTTCGCCAAGTACGGCGTTGGCGCGATAATAAGAGGGCGGTCCCCGCAGTGGTGGGGCGGCGACGGCTCGAAGTCCGGGAGGATGCGCGAGTTCTGCCCAATCGAGAGGTTCGAGGAGATAGCCCGGGAATACGAGCACCACCCCGCAGTCTGGGGCATCGACATCTGCGATGAGCCGTCCGCGAGGGACTTTCCGCACTGCGCGAAGATCGTCGAGGCGGCGTACAGGCTCTACCCGAACGAGATACCGTACATAAACCTCTACCCCAACTACGCCTCCACCGCGAAGAACACCGCGACGAACGCCCTGAGCCAGCTTGGCACGGCGACATACGCGGAACACATAGAGGAGTACATCCGCAAAGTCCCGCTGAAGTACATCTGCTACGACTTCTACGTGTACAGTTCGACAATCCCCCAGATGTACGCCAACTTCAGGGTGGTGAGCGCGGCGGCGCGTCGCTCCGGGAAGGACTTCTGGTACGTCGCGCAGGTAAACTCCATGCACAAGGACGTTTTCTTGAGCGAGAACCAGCTAAGATACCAGAGCTACCTCGCGCTTGCGTTCGGGGCGAAGAAGATCATCTGGGCGTGCTGGACGAAGGGCTGGTGGCACAACAACGTGATCGACACGAAGGGCGAGAAGACCGCCCAGTACGAGAAGCTTAAAAAAGTGAACGCCGAGCTGCACAAGTTAGGCGATGTCCGCGTCAAGTACGACCATCTCGACACCGAGCTTCGGGGCGACGGGCTTGTCGTAGGCTATTTCGCGAAGGTCGGCGAAACGAAGCCGTCGGCATGGCTTGTAGTTGGTGCGGACGACCCGTACGACGAAGGCCCGAAGGACCATGATGCCGTTGTCGCCGGCCGCAAGGTGCAGCTCAAGTCGAACGAGGCCGTCTGGATATGCGAATGAAAAATTCCATTCGATGTGCCGTCCTTCTCTCGGCGGTTCTCGCGGCCGCCGCTCCGCTGCGGTCTTGCGGCCTGGACCTGACGAACCTCAAGTTCGACCCCGCCGCCGCGATGGAGGCGCTGCCGCTCGTCATGGAGTGCGCGCGCATATACGCCGTCGCGCAGGCACGGCTGGAGGCGCATGACCGCGAGCTTGCCGCAAGGGGCATCGCCGAGGAGCCGATGTCGCGGGCGGCTGTCAAGTACACAATAGACACGGGCGGGCTCTTCGAGATGCTCTTCGACGACTTCGGCGAGCTTTACATAGACAGGCGCTTTCTCACAGACGGGGAGCTTGCCACGGTGAAGAGGCTTGAGGCGTTCGCGCAGGAGCATCTGATCAAGCCGCTGCGCGAGGCGCTTGGAAAGGGGGAACCCGGAAGGAAGGCAGCGCCCCCGCTGCCCAAGAGGACCTTCACCGACTCTACCCACCTGCCTGTGTTCCGGGGCTTCGAGGACGCGCGCTACCAGCAGCACGATGCGCTCATAATCCGGCTTGTGAAGGAGTTCAACCTCGGCAAGGCCGACTGGTGCGGCTCCACCCCTGCGCAGGCGGAGAAGGTGGGCGACCTCGCGCCTGCGCTCGTCAAGGCGCACATGATCGAGGAGTCCGGCGGCGGCGGCAGGCGTTCGCGCAGCGCCTGGGAGGTGGACCCACTGCAGGTGAACGTGCCTGGCGACTGGGGCGAGGAGAAGCTCCTCGTTGGCCTGAAGAAGCCGGTCGCCCGCAACGAAGGCACCGCAGAGGGGAACGTGAAGGCGGCGATCAAGTACCTTTCCCGCAAGGGGTTTTCGGCGGCGGCGCGACCGGCGGCCGAGCGCCCGAAGGGGTTTTTCGATGGCTGGCCCCGCGCCCTGCAGCGCTACAACGGCCGGCGCGACCGCACCGACACCGACAGGTACTACAGCGACGAGTACGCCGACAAGATCGTGCGGCGCGCGAAGAACCCGGACGAGTTCGTGCCGATCGAGATAAAGCTTGCAAAAAAGTCAAAATGAAAGGAACGGAAAAATGGTTGAATCGTTAAAGGCATACATTGGCGAGTCCGCCCGCGAGCTCGTGGCGTGGGCCACGGGGAAGGGGGCGCAGTTCGCACTGAACCTCGCGCTCGCGCTCGTCATCTTCGCAGTCGGCGCCATTGCGATACGCATTGCGGCGAAATTCCTGCGTCGCGGGCTTGAGGGGCGCGTGAAGTCGAACCAGATGCTCGTGAGCTTCGTCGTGTCGGTAGCGGTCAAGGCGGCATGGGCGTTTCTCGCCGTGATGGTGCTCGACCGGCTCGGCGTCGAGGTGGGGCCGCTTGTCGCGGGCCTTGGCATCACGGGCTTCATTCTCGGCTTTGCCTTCCAGGAGTCTCTTGGCTCGCTTGCGGCGGGGATGATGATAGCCGTGAACCAGCCGTTCAAGGTGGGCGACTTCGTGAGCGTCGCCGGGTTCGACGGCACGATCGTGCATCTCGACATGATGGCCGTGACGCTCAAGACGGGCGACAACCGCCGCATCACGATCCCCAACAAGCAGGCATGGGGGCAGCCAATCGTGAACTTCTCCGCGCTCGAGCTGCGCCGGGTCGACGTCACCGTCGGCGTCGCCTATGGGGCCGACATCGCCAAGGCGCGCGAGTCCGCCGTGTCCGCGTTCAGGTCAATTCCGCAGGTACTGCAGGATCCCCCGCCCATGGCCGAGGCGGTTTCGCTCGGCGAGAGCGCCGTCGGCCTCGCCTGCCGTGCGTGGGTGAAGAACGCCGACTACTGGCCCGTCTTCTTCGCCGCGACAAGGGCCGTCAAGGAGGCTTTCGCCCGGGATGGCGTCAAGATACCGTACCACCAGGTGGAAGTGCACCTCGAAAAATCTTTGTCAGAAACGGCAAATTCGGCTTCCTAGCATATTCAGAAGCCGCAATAGCGGAGAAATGGAGGAAACGATGAACAAGTTCAAATACATGGTAGTGGTGGTCGCCGTACTTGCGGCAGGTGCAACTTTCGCCCGTCCCCACAGAGGCGGCTACAGCAGGGGCTTTGGCCACGGGCCCGCGCCGGTGCGCCATCACCATGGCGGCGTGTGGGGCCATGGCGGGAGGAACTTCCTGCCAGGCTTTGTCGGAGGGGTTGTAGGCGGAATGCTGACGCGTACCGTCGTGGCCCCGGCGCCAATCATCGCGCCGGCCCCGGTGGTGGTGACCACGCCGACAGTCGTGACCACCCCGACGGTCGTCACGGCTCCCGTCTACACGACGCCCGTCACGACCACGCAGCAGGTCTGGGTGGAAGGGCGCTACGTCGATCAGGTGCAGCCCAACGGAGTGGTCGTCAGGGTCTGGCAACCAGGGCACTACGAGACGCGCACCGTGACGGTGCAGTGACGAAGAAGTGGCATTAAGCAACAGGCGCCAGTCGAGCGGCGAAGAGATCGCGAACACGGTGACGCACGTCGTCGGTTCGCATCTCGGGGCCGCCATGCTGGCGCTTCTTGTCTGGCAGGGGGTGAGAAGCGGCGTCGACGTGCCCTGGAAGGTCGTGGGCGGATCGATCTTCGGGTTTTCGATGATCCTTCTCTATTCGATCTCGTCCGCCTACCATGCCGTGACGTACGAGCCCGCCAAGCGCGTCCTCCACGTGATGGACCACATGGCGATCTACTTCCTCATTGCCGGCAGCTACACGCCGTTCTGTCTTGTGTCGATCCGCCCCGAATATCCGGGGCTTGCGTGGACGATTTTCGGGATAGAGTGGGGCGCGGCGCTCTTCGGGGTGCTTTTCAAGATTCGCACGACCGGGCGCTTCAAGATCGTATCGACCATCTCGTATGTCGTCATGGGCTGGGCGGCGATACTTGCGATAGTGCCGCTCGTGAAGTCGCTCCACGGCCTCGGCACGATGTGGCTTTCGACAGGCGGCGGCCTCTACACGCTTGGATGCGTCTTCTACCTCTGGCGTTCGCTGCCGTATTCGCACATGGTCTGGCACATCTTCGTCCTGGCTGGCAGCATCTGCCACTTCTTCTGCATCCTCTGGCACGTAATGTAGGTGCGCAGCATGGAAGGTCACGGGAATTCTGCGGCGATGCGCCGCCCTGCAGCATGCACGGCCCTGTTGGCGTGCTGCGCCGCCTGCATCGTGCAGGCGGTGCCCTTCGAGCGCCGCGGGCGCGTCCTGTCCGACATTGCCGCGATGGATGCGCGGCGCGCCGCGGAACAGGCCGCGCTGAAGGACGTCTGCTCGATAGCCGACTATGCGCAGTTCGCGAAGTCCGTACGCGGCACTACCGTCTGGACCGACGCGTTCCGCGCCGCCGTGCGCGAGCACGAGGTTGTGCGCTTCCCGCCCGGCACGTACTGGATGGATGGCGTCGTCGTGCTGCCTTCCAACCGCCGCATCGAGGCGACTGGCGCGACGGTGAAGCTCCTTTCGCCCGTCAACACCGTCCTTCTCCGCAACGAGCATGCGCAGGACGGCACGCTCGCCCCTGTCGATTCCGCCGCGCGCGACGAGAACATCGCCGTTGTCGGCGGCCGCTGGGAGGACTGGTCCGAGCGGCGCGCGGGCTATGGCCGCACAGGCCGCTTCAACGCCGGCCTACGCGAGAAGGGCACGAACTTCTACGGGGTTTCCTCGCTCGTCTATTTCGGCAACGTGCGCGGTGTCACGCTCCAGGGCGTCACCTTCGCCCGCGTTGGCGCGTTTGCGTTCCAGGCGGGCGACGTCGAAGACCTCCTTTGCGACGACATCGCCTTCGACGGCTGCTTTGCAGACGGCCTGCACATAAACGGCGGCTGCCGGAACGTGCATGTGCGCAACGTGCGCGGCGAAGTCGGCGACGACCTCGTTGCGCTGAACCTCTACGACTGGCAGAACTCGAGCGTCAACTTTGGCCCGATGGACACGGTGCTTTGCGAAGACATCGCCTTTACCGCCGGATATCCGGCGTTCCGAATGCTGCCCGCCATCTACACGTACCGGGACGGCTCGACCGTAGACTGCGCACTGCGCAACGCCGTCATTCGCCGCGTGAAGGGCGTATCAACCTACAAGATGTATCTCCAGACGCCTCCGTACATCGTGGGGACTGCGCCGGAGCGCGGCGCTCCCGGCTCTGGCGAGAACATCTGGTTCGAGGATCTCGACATCGACCTTGACCGCCCGGTCGACCCGTTTCCCGAGTATCTCGACGGCGATTCCGTTCGCGGCCACTTCGCCGCCTTCGAGATAGGCGCGAACGTGAAAGACGTCCACTTGCGCAATGTCCGCCTCAAGATGCACGCTGACCGCTATCCGCTTTCACACCTTGTCTCCGTAGGGCCGAAGTCTATTCTCGTTCCCGCCCGGAAGGGCAAGGCCAAGTCTGAGATATTCGACCCGTACGTCTCCTGCCACGTTGACGAGATATCCATCGAGGGGCTTGAGGTGACTGGCGAACTGCGCGAGGCCGTGCACTGCACTTCCTTCAATGACGTCAACGGCGACGGGCGTTCCTCCGGCGCCGGCAAAGTCGGGGTCGTGCGGGAGATGGCGCATGAAGAATAGCAGCCTTCTTCGTTGGGCGGCGATGTTCGCGGTCGCGCTTGCCGTGAAGCTCCTTGCCGACGCCCTGCCGGACGCGGCAGTTGCGTCTGCATTCACTCGCCCTGCCGCATGGCTCGCCGCCTTGTACTGGAACGCCGACTTTGACGCCGAAACGGTGACGCTTTTCCGTTCCGGCGTTACGCTTGCAGTCGTGAGGGCGTGTTCGGCGACCGACTTTTTCTCCATAGTCTTCGCGCTTCTTGCATTCTTGCTGCCTGTTCGCGGAATTGCGCTGAGGTGCCTTGTCGCGCTTCTTGCGGCGTGGGCGGTTGCCGTCCTTTCCAATGCCGTGCGCCTTGCACTCCTGATGGCAATCGACGGGCATTTCCCCGCTGCTGAGATTCCAGTCGTCCACATGGCCGTCGGCATGGCCGTGTTCTTGACAGTCTTCGGGCTGCTTTGGTATAATCTTCAGCCATCAGGAGAGAAAAAACATGCAAAATGACACATGCGAGACCTGCGGAGGTTTTTTTGCCCATCCGACGACGTTCGCCCTCACGCATTTCCTCATGCCGCTCCTCGCCACCGGGGCGTGTGCATACTTATACTGGATTACATGCGATGCGCTCGAAGGGGTGCTCGCGTCAAAGGCGCTCGCCGTCCTGCTCGCGTCTGCTGCGCTTCCGCTGTCGGCGCTTGGGCTCTTGATGTCCCGCCCGAAGTCGATGAACGCATGGCTTATGTTTGCCTACGCCTTTCTCGGCGTGGCGTTTCTCTATCTTTCGGTGCCGGTCCTGGACGAGATGTCGCGCAAGGTGGACAACTGGATAATCGGCCCTACGCCAATGTTTGCCATCTTCGCCGGAATAGTTCCGCTTATCTTCGCCGGCGTCGCGCGCATTGCCACGGCAAAGTGGAGGATGAACACCGGCGCAGACATAATGACATCGGTCCTCTGCCTCGTCGTTCCGCCGGCCGCCGCATTTTTCGTGGTGAATGTCGCGTTTAGGTTCGATAAATTCTTCCGTGACCTCAAGCTTTCGCCCCTGATGGAGTCCATCGCAGCGCACGCCTTGGCTGTCGGTTACTTCCTTGGATGCGTCGTATTCTTCGTCGGGCTCCTGCGCCTTCTCCACAAGCTTTTCACTGTCGTTACGAGTCAGATGCCTGAAAACGCCCGCAGATATGGCGGCGCTGCTGTCTTTGGTCTCGTTCTCCCGCTCGCCGGTCTTTCGCTCAACCTGACGATTCCGTTTCCTGCGGACTTCGCAAATCCGTGGGCGTGGGGGCTTGCCATATTCTCTGGTCTTGTCCTTTTCCTGCCCGCGCGAAACGATGCGCTTGGCCTCGGCTCGTATTTCCTTAAGTTCGTCGCAGCTCCTTTCGTCGTCTATTTCTTCGTCCTCTTCGTTCCATTCATGCCGCTTGCGATACCGGCGATAATCGCGATGGGCGCCGGCTTTCTCATTCTCGCGCCGACGCTTCTCTTTCGCTATTGGACGCGCGACGCATACGCTGCGTATCTTGCGCTTCGTCCTCGCTTCTCCCGCTGGCGCCTTATCCTCATCGCGCTCATTGGCGCTCTCGTCATGCCGCTGGCGTTTGTCGTGGATGTCGAAATGGAACGCCACGACGTCAACGCGCTTCTTAGCTGGCATACCGAGGACGACTTCGATCTTCCGCCCGCGCCGCTGCCGGTCTCGCAGGACAGAGCCGAGAAGATAATGAAGGGCATCAAC
>JAEEGL010313061.1_pt1 | contig 12246 bp, 10 predicted proteins | sample 9134231 | NCBI WGS metagenome assembly JAEEGL01 (sample SAMN16246548, study PRJNA631951) | gut metagenome | biome: gut microbiome; feature: rumen; material: fiber-attached | host: Bos | place: Iran: Karaj | collected 2018-10
GAACTGACGAAAATCGACGTGTATTTCATCAAATGTTTGAAAAACATTGTCGATTACACGAAAGTTCTTTCAAAATACAATAAAATTGAGGATTTGCCAGCCGACGTGCTTGCCGAAGCAAAACGTCTTGGTTTCTCCGACTTCCAAATTGCCCGTTATGTAGAAAATCCGATTGGCACAATGGAAAAAGAACAACTTCGCGTTCGCGACGTGCGTAAGAAATTCAACATTCTTCCTGCTGTTCGCCGTATCAACACTGTTGCTTCGGAACATCCTGAGTTGACCAACTATTTGTATATGACCTACGGCGAAAAAGAACATAGCATCAATTACGCATACAAAAACGACAAATCTATCGTCGTTCTTGGTTCTGGTGCATACAGAATCGGTTCTTCTGTAGAATTCGACTGGTGTTCGGTCAATGCAATTCAAACTGCACGCAAATTTGGCTACAAGTCAATAATGATAAACTACAACCCTGAAACGGTTTCAACTGACTACGATATGTGCGACCGCTTGTATTTCGACGAGTTGAGTTTTGAACGTGTACTCGACGTGATTGACCTTGAAATACCAAAAGGCGTGATTGTTTCGGTTGGTGGTCAGATTCCTAACAATTTGGCTATGAAACTGTATCGCCAGAATGTGCCAATTTTGGGAACATCGCCAGTTTCAATCGACCGTGCGGAAAACCGTAACAAATTCTCTGCTATGCTCGACCAGCTTGGCATTGACCAACCTCGTTGGGAAGCATTGACAAGCTACGATGAAATCGACAAGTTTATTGACGAAGTTGGTTTCCCTGTATTGATTCGTCCTTCGTACGTGCTTTCGGGTGCTGCAATGAACGTTTGTTACGACAAAGACCAGATGCACACGTTCTTGGGCGCTGCTGCAAAGGTTTCAAAGGAATATCCTGTTGTGGTTTCTAAATTCTTGCAAAACGCAAAAGAAATTGAATTCGACGCTGTTGCTAAGAATGGTGAAATTATTGAATATGGAATTTCCGAACATATTGAGTTCGCCGGCGTTCACTCTGGTGACGCTACATTGGTGTTCCCTGCACAAAATATCTACGTTGCAACTGCCCGCAGAATCAAACAAATCAGTCGCAAGATTGCGAAAGAATTGAACATCAGCGGTCCGTTCAACATTCAGTATTTGGCTAAGAACAACGATGTGAAAGTAATTGAATGTAACTTGCGTGCTTCGCGTTCGTTCCCGTTCGTTTCCAAAGTTTTGAAACGTAATTTCATTGAAACAGCAACAAAGATTATGTTGGGCGAAACGGTTGAAAAACCTGATTCGGCAGTATTCGATGTTGACCACGTGGGCGTTAAGGCATCACAGTTCTCATTTGCCCGTCTTCACAGAGCCGACCCGATTTTGGGCGTTGATATGTCTTCGACTGGTGAAGTTGGCTGTCTTGGAACAACGTTCGACGATGCATTGTTGTCGGCGTTGTATTCTGTAGGATTCCACAAACCAGAAAAAGGTGTGTTGGTTTCGTCGGGCGACGTGAAAGGCAAGGTTGATTTGTTGGATTCTTGTAAATTGTTGCAGGAAAAGGGCTTGAAAATCTATGCAACGGCAGGAACACAGAAATTCTTGGCTGAAAACGGCGTTACGGCTACCGAAGTAAACTGGCCAGACGAAACTCATGCAAAAGAAGATATTACTGAATTGATGCAAGAACATAAGATTGATTTGGTAATCAACATTCCAAAGAACCAAACTCGTCGCGAGTTGACCAACGGATACAAAATCCGTCGTGCGGCAATCGATCACAACATTCCGTTGTTGACCAATGCCCGTCTTGCAAGTGCGTTCCTACACGCCGCTTGCTCAAAAGACATGAGCGATATCGCAATCAAGAGTTGGCAGGAATACAATATAAATTAAGAATAAATAGAATAGGAATCTCTTTCAAAAGCTTATCAATATGGAAGAAACAGTAATCAAACTAGCGATTCAGAAAAGTGGTCGTTTAAGTGAAAAAACAATAGAATTACTTAAAAACTGCGGTATAAAATTCATTTCAAATTCAAGTCGCCTGAAAACGCAGGCATTCAATTTCCCAATGGAAATTCTTTTCCTTCGCGACGACGACATTCCTGGTTACGTAGCCGACGGTGTTGCCGATTTCGGTATTTTGGGAATGAATGAAATTGACGAGCAGAACGAAGACGTGAACATCATCAAAAAACTTGGTTTTTCAGGGTGCCGTTTATCAATTGCCGTTCCTAACGCATTTGATTACAAAGACATACATTCTTTGGAAGGGAAACGTATTGCAACGTCATATCCTCGCATTTTGCAACAATATCTTACGGCAAACAATGTAAAAGCAGAAATTCACGAAATTAGCGGTTCGGTAGAAATTGCTCCAACCATCGGCTTGACCGACGCTATCTGCGACATTGTAAGCACTGGCGGAACATTGCTCAGCAACGGTTTGAAGGAAGTTGAGACTATCTACAAGTCGGAAGCGGCATTGATTGGTAACAAGCATCTTTCTGCCGAAAAAGAGGCCATTCTTGCAAAATGGATGCTTCGCATTGAAGCAGTGAAAGCAGCTTCGAGCAACAAATATATCTTGATGAATGTTCCTAATTCAGCCATAGAAAAAGTGACTGCATTGCTTCCAGGAATGAAAAGTCCTACAATTATGCCTTTGAAAGAAGAAGGTTGGAGTTCTGTTCATTCGGTAATCAACGAGGACGATTTCTGGGACATTATTGAAAAAGTCCGTGAAGCCGGAGCAGAAGGTATCTTAGTGTGTCCAATTGAGCAAATGATACGATAATGAGTGTAGTAACAATTTGGTTGTTGTGTGGCGTTGCAGGATTAGCATTGGAACTGATTCTGCCAGGACTCATCGTGCTGTTTTTCGGGTGCGGTGCTCTTCTTACGGGAATTGCCGCATGGATTTTCCCTTCGTTGCCGATTGAAGGTCAACTGATTATTTTTGTCGTAAGTTCGGTAGTGTTGCTGCTGGTTTTCAGAAAAATGCTTCGAAACCATTTCTTCAACAAGTCAAAGGAAAGTGGTGACGAACTTGCTGACGAATACATTGGTAAAATAGCCGTTGCAACCAGCGATTTCGTATCAGGCCGAGGCGAAGTTGAATTCAAGGGCTCAAAGTGGGAAGCAAATTCACCCGACGAAATCCACATAGGTGACCAGGTTGTGATTACCAGTCGCGAAAGCATTAAATTGACGGTGAATAAACAATAAAATTGTAGAGACGTGCCATGGCGCGTCTCTACCTTTATTTCTTTTTCGGAACGACAGTACCCGTAAATACCAATGTTTGTTCCGTTGGTTTTGCGTTAGACGTTACAATAGCCGTCTTGGAGAATTTTCCACCCGTAGCAGCATCAAACGTCACTTGAATTTCTCCTTTTTGGCCAGGCATAATGGGTACCTTCGGCCAGATTGCATCAGTACAGTTGCATGCAGGTTCAACTTTTGATATAATTAATGGTGCATTTCCTGTATTGGTAAACGTAAAAACTACGTCAACAGGAATACCTTGGGGTATATCACCAAAATTATAGGAATCTTTATCCCACGTAATGGCAGGAGATTTCAAATCACTAACACTCAATTGTTTCTTTTCATCGGGGTCGCCCCATTGTGCAAAGGTTACAAATGGTAGAACTGTCGCACACAACAACGCTAAAATAATTCGTTTCATAGTTTCTATTTTTTTATATTAGACAAAGAACGTAATAAAAATGTTACATTCAAAACACTTTTTTCATAAACAAATACCTTGCCAAAAATTGTATAAATAAGTTGAGGTCTTGAAATTTATCAATTTCCCCGTCTTACTCTTTTTTGCGAAGGGAGATTAACTAAAAGTGTTCTACTTTTTTAGTTTCTTCGGTAGCTTTTTATATACCTCGTTGTATGCGTGGTCAACAAGTGATCGGATTAATGTATCGTCGGCATCTTGATTAAACCAGACTTGATTCCAGTATTTTTTGTTCCAATGAAATGCCCCTTCAATGCTATTATATTGTTCGCGAAGTTCAATGGCTTTCTCAGAATCGCACTTCATAGTTGCGAGGTCAGGATTGTCCATTGCGACGCAAGCGAAAATCTTACCTTGCAGACGAAAGACTAATACATTTTCGTCAAATGGCATATCTTCGGTCACGTTTTGTAACGATAGGCAGTATTCCCGAAATTCTTCAATGTTCATAATGCTTTTTTTTACAAAATAAAACAATTCTTTTTTATTTGATTTCTTGTTCGTTCAATATTTTGGCACAATATATGCTTAACAAAATCAAAATAAAAAACTTATGTCTAACTAAAACTACAAGAACATGAGACGAAAATTTACTAAATTTTTGCTGATAGGCACTGCTATAGCAATGTTTACAGCGTGTAGCAAGAATGAGGACGTAACCAAAAAAGAGTCCTCGAGTAATCAAACTGAAGAACAGAAACAGAATGGTAGTCAGCAGGATGATTATCCTTTGCCAGCCATTATTCAAAACGGTGTCATTAAAGCGGCGTTTTCTATTTCTGATACTTCGAAAGCGTATTTTAGCCAAGGTAATCTGCAATACCAGGCAAGTACGAATACGTGGCGTTTTGCTCCCAAGCAATATGAACGGGCTGGTTATGCCAACAAAAAAATCTCTCCGACCTACGATGGCTGGATAGATCTATTTGGTTGGGGAACAAGTGGTTGGCCGACAAATGGTTTCGAAAACCCCAATAGGGCATATCACCCATACGACACGAGTAGAAAATGGTCTAATTATGACCTTGGATGTAAGGGAGGATTGAGTGGCATGACAGGTGATTACGCCAATGGCGACTGGGGCGTGTACAATGCGATTTCAAATGGTGGTAACCAGCCGGGAATGTGGCGTACTCCCTCGAAAAACGAATGGATGTATTTGATAAACTCACGTCCCGATGCGGCAAACAAGTATGGTTATGCAACAATCAATCTCGGTAACGAAGAACGTACGGGTCTTGTCTTACTCCCCGATGAATGGGAACAACCTAATGGCGTTACGTTTAAAAGTGGTGAAAACAGCGATGATGTGACCACTCTGCTAAATAATTATTCCCTTGATGAATGGAGAAAGCTGGAAGCAAATGGAGCGGTATTCCTGCCTTTTGCCGGCTTACGTAGCAAATTAAATGTTGACCTCGATTCACCCGGAAAAAGAGGTCTTTATTGGTCTTCGTCAATTTACGATTCCAGCAAAGGATATTTACTAAGATTCGATTTGAATTGTGTAAATCCCAAAGAGTCAAACTACTTTTATCGTTACCAAGGTCTGGCAGTACGCTTGATTCAAGATGTGAAATAATTGCAAAAACACCATTGTTGAGGAGCGGAAGCAATTTCGCTCCTTTTTTTTGTACGTTGTTGAAAATCAGTAGAATAAGTTTTTGTGTACGATTTTCAATTTTATGCGTACCTTTGGCTGTCTAAAAAATGCTATGGGAATAATATCAAAATTAGTTGGTCAGACGGCAATTTATGGACTAAGCACCATAATTGGTCGTTTTTTGAATTTTATGCTTGTGCCGCTCTACACGCGGTGTTTTTCGCAGTCGGAATACGGCGTGGTGACGGAACTCTACAGTTACACTGTGTTCCTTATGATTTTCCTCACATACGGAATGGAAACGGGTTTCTTCCGTTTTGTGCAGAACAAGGACGACCAGCCAAAGGTTTTTTCAACCATAATGACGAGTCTATTTTCGTCATCGGCAATATTTGTAGGTCTTGTGTATCTGTTCCTCTCTCCCATTTCATCAGTACTTGGTTACGAGCAACATCAGAATTTTATTCTGATAATGGCAATCATCATTGGCATTGACGCGTTCACCAGCGTGCCGTTTGCCAAACTGCGACACGAAAACAAGGCGCTGAAATTTGCTGCTATAAAACTTACTAACATAGCCATAAATATAGGACTTAACATATTGTTAATCATTGTCTTTCCACAAATGGCGAAAACGAGTACGAACGTGTGGTTTGTTGAACATTTCGCCCAACCCGATGTATTGTGGATATTCATTTCGAACCTTGCAGCAAGCGTTGTAACGCTTCTTATGCTTCTTCCCGACATTATAAAATCACGCAATGGTTTCGATTATGAATTACTTCGCCGCATTCTCGGATACTCGTGGCCGTTGCTCATTTCGGGACTCGCCGGCAGTATCAACGAGGTGTACGACCGTGTTTCGTTGCGATACTTTCTCACCGTTCCCGAAGGACAGGACGCGTCGCAATATATTCTTTCGCAAGTCGGCATTTACGGTGCAAATTATAAATTGGCAATGATTATTTCCATTTTCAACCAGGCTTTTCGTTTCGCCGCCGAGCCATTCTTCTTCTCACGCATGAAAGAAAAGGACTCACGACAGATTTACGCCAAAATAATGAACTATTTTACCATTTTCACGCTGTTTTTGTTCCTTACAATCATATTGTATATTGACTTTTTCAAGCATTTCATCGGCACGAATTTCCACGACGGACTTTCCATTATTCCTGTGCTTTTGATGGCGAACATTTTCCTTGGCATCGTATTTAATCTTTCGATTTGGTACAAGGTTACGAACCAGACGAAATTCGGCATAGGAATCACAGGATTTGGAGCCGTTATTACATTGGCAATCAATATGATATTTGTACCGATTTATGGATACGTTGCTTGTGCGTGGGCAACATTGGCGTGCTATGTGCTTATGGCTGTGCTGTCGTACAATCTTTGTCAAAAACACTACGGAATCCCGTATAAATTGGGAGCGTTGGCATATTATTTCATTCTTGCGGGCATATTCTTCGTAGCCGACAAATTCATTATAATTGACAACGTAATTCTTTCATACACGGTAAAAACAGTCTTTTTACTTTTGTTTGCAGGATTGACGGTGGGAAATGAGGTTCGACTCGCGAAATCTAATAGGGAATAAGAAGATCGTCATTTCTTTTTTATGAACTTTTTTTGTAAAAACTATCTTGTTTTGTGAATCATACCAACAGATTTTCCAATCAAAAACGTATATTTGTAAAGTTCAAATTTTACGTTTATGAAAAAATTTCTTCTTCCTACAATTTTACTTTGCGGATTATGTGTGTCGTGTTCGCAAATCGAGAACAATAACGAACAAATTGCAACCGACACAACGTGGAAACAGCTGACGCTTCGCGAGAAAATCGGTCAGACGATGATGGTCACGTCCGATATGTATATGCACAAACAGATTGGCAACGGCACGCTCGACACGTTTTTCCTGAAATATCCAGTGGGCGGTTTGTTTATGGCTCAATGGCATTTCACCTATCAAAAACCCGACACGTTGTTGTTCGAAACGTTCATTCCTCGTATCATAAAAGAATACAACGCCGCTTCAAAGTTGCCACTATTCATCAGTGAAGATTTTGAGCGTGGAGCAGGATATAACTACAACACTGCCACCAAGTTACCTGTTGAAATGGCGATTGGTGCGGCAAATGACACGTCGTTGGCGTACGCACACGGAAAAATTCTTGGCGTTGAAGCCCGCGAAATGGGTTTCAACTGGGTTCTTGCTCCTGTGAGCGATTTGAATATCAATCCGTTACATCCGCTTGTGATTGAACGCTCCGTTTCCGACGACGCCGAACGTGCTATTCCGTTGTTACATAGCCAAATGAAAGGTTTGCAAGACCAAGGTGTCATAACCACGGTGAAACATTTCCCTGGCGACGGTGCCACCATCTGCGACCAACACTTGGTGACTTCGGCAAACAATATGTCGTGGGTGGAATGGAGAAAGACCTATGGTAAAGTGTTCCAGACATTTATCAAAGAAAATACTCCGTCGATTATGGTAGGTCACCTTCGTTTCCCTGCATACCAAAAAGTTGACACGCTGAATGGCGATTTTCTCCCAGCAACGTTATCTAAAGAATTGATGCAGAAATTGTTGAAGCAAGAAATGGGCTACAAGGGCGTGGTGATTTCCGACGCATTGAACATGGGTGGCGGTTACGGATTCTACGAATCGGAATTGGAGACTGCCGTGCAATGTTTTGTGGCTGGTGCCGACATTGTGTTGTGGCCACCGCTTGGTTATATGGACACCATTGAAGCTCGCATCAATCGTGGCGAAATTCCTATGGAACGTCTCGACGACGCCGTGGAACGTGTGTGGGCATTGCGTGAACGCTTTAATTTGATTGACAAGGAAAACCGTATGCCGATAGCTCAGCCAAAACCAGAAGCTTTTGATGAGTACACAAACAACAAACTCACCGAATTGGCTGAAAAAGCAGTGACGATTGTACAAAATAAAGGTGGTCAGATTCCTCTTGACACAAATACGACAAAGAAAATCTTGTTGGCGAACATCAGTCATAACGACTACTGCACCGTGTTTGAACCGATGAAACAAGAGTTGGAAAAACGTGGTTTCCAAGTTGACGTGAAACACAATCTTCACAAGGACGAATGGGAATGGCAGTGGCATCGTATTTTGGAATACGACAAAGTAATTGTTTGCTTTGAAAACCACTATTTTGCCCCAATCGGCTCGCCATTGTTGAAAGACTACGAAGCATACTGCCTCTGGACAATGGTAAAATTACCGAAAGAAAAAGTTATCGGCGTTTCGTTCAGCAATCCGTACTATAATAAATATTACTTGAACAAGAATTCCCTACTTATCAACGCATACAGCAGCGATCCATTTATGCAACGTGCTGTGGTAAAAGTCCTTATGGGCGAAATCGAGGCAACAGCCACTTCGCCAGTAAATTTGGATAATGAGTTGATGAAATAGAAAGCGACTTTTACTATGAAAAAAGTTGCGTTGGTATTGTCGAGCGGTGGAGCACGGGGCTTTGCCTATATCGGGGCGATTGAAGAATTGGAACGGCGTGGTTACACAATAACCTCGGTTGCGGGATGTTCCATCGGTTCGTTGATTGGCGGCGTATATGCGTCGGGAAAGATGCGTGAGTTCAAGGAATGGTTGTTCGCCCTCGACAACAAAAAGGTTCTGTCGTTGCTCGATGTTTCCATCAGCAAGAGTTATCTTGTTAAGGGTGACAGACTTATGGAATCCATTATGGAGGTTGTCCCCGATGTGAATATTGAAGATTTGCCCATCCCGTACACGGCTGTGGCGACGGATTTATATACTGGCGAGGAAATCGTGTTTACACAGGGGAAATTGTTTGATGCCATACGGGCTTCAATTTCGATTCCGACAACATTCCGTCCCGTTAAATATGGCCACAGAACGTTGGTTGACGGCGGTCTTGTGAATACAATCCCGCTCAACCGCGTTGCCCGTACCGAAGGCGACATTCTTGTCGGTTTCAATGTGAACGAAATTGATGCGACGGGAATCAACAAGTTTCTAAAGGAAATGTTTGTGTTAAACAAGGATATGAACGAATATAGCCAGGATTCCTTGTTGAATATTGAGAAAGTTGCACAAAACAAAAACAAGACGCTTCTTGAGAAGATTAAAGAAGCTGGCAGTCTTGGCGAAAATTATCTGAAATACAGTATGCAGATGAATTCCCGCCAAAAAACGCTCAAAGAAGAAGGCGAAAAACAACGGGTTTTCATTGAAGCGGACGATAATTATTATTCCATCATAACTCGCTGTTTTTCAATTACTAACCACGTCGTGGCAAAAATGATGATTGAAAATTGTCCTCCTGACGTGCTGGTGCAGATGCCCCTTGACGCACTTCCTTATAATAATGCATACGCCAAAGGCAAGGAAATTTCCGAAATAGGCAGGAAACTTATGGCGGAAGCACTTGACGAATACGAAAAGAAATAGTTGTAATATATTGAAATAGATGACAAAAGGCGATAATTACAACCGCTACGTGTGGTTGATGAACACGCTGCTTCAGGCAAAGCGGATTACGTTTGATGAAATCAATGCCCGTTGGGAACGCGACTGGTGCTGCTCGTTGCCAAAACGGACATTTCATCAATACAAGATGGCTGTTCAGGAAATGTTCGAGGTGATTATTGACTGCGATACCAGCAATGGTTACCAATACTATATTTCAAATATAGAGAACTTCAAGACCGACCGAAGCCGTCAGTGGTTGCTGAACACGTTTTGCGCGTCGAATTTGATTAAGCAGGGGGAAACGATAAAGGAACGTATTGTATATGAGGAGATTCCCGAAAAATGCGAATACCTGTCGTTTCTTGTCGATGCTATGAAACAGAACCACAAACTTGAAATCACCTATTTGCCGTACGAATTGGATACACCGACCACGTATATCGTTCATCCGTATTGTATGCGGCTGTATCGTCAGCATTGGTACGTGTTGGGATTCTCCGAAACACACGGGGCGTTGCGTCACTTTGCCGTAAACAGAATGAAAAACCTTCAGGTGACCAACGAGTCGTTTGAATATCCCGATGATTTTTCGCCCGAATCGTATTATTACCATAGCGTTGGCATTTATGTTGACAGCGATTTGCCAGCTGTAAAAGTCCGTCTGCGAGTTGACAAACATTTGGTGAATTATTACCGAGCGCTGCCCATTCATCATTCGCAGAAAGAGGTGGAAAAAAACGACGATTATTCCGAATTAGAATATATGCTTTGCATTACACCCGACCTCGTTCACGAAATTATGAGCCGTGGCAGCCAAGTGAAAGTTTTGGCACCGGAATCACTCAAAAAAAGAATAAAAGGTGAGTTGGAGAATGCAATAAAGTGTTATATTTGATGGATTTTAAGTTAAACTTTTAAATTATAGTAAAATGAAAGATTTTGATTTCCTTAAATCTGAGCTAGTGAAGAAGGTGTCTAACGCAGATCTTCCTACAACTTATGAATATAAGTTGAACAAGAAAATAAAGAATCTCACGTTAAGATTATTAAAAAGTGGCTTGAAAGCCAATATGCAAGATAATGAAAGTGCATTTGAGAGTTGGGCAATCGCCTTGAGATTCTATTTACCGGAATTTATTACTACGGTTACAATAGATTGGGATGATAATATTGTAGGAGACCTTCACTTTAATAGATTTGTATATAGACTAGCGAAGTTTGTGCAAACTTATGAATGGGTACGACTATCAAAAAAACTGCCAGATATCCCTACTGTTTTGGTTTGTAATTGCCCTAATGGTGTGGCAGCTGAACAGACAGCTCATACTCAAGACTCAGAAGGCTGGCTAGAATGTGAATTTGTTCGAAAAAAAGCAAAAGGCTATGATGCCATTAATCACCAATTACCTGTTGGATTGTTTGCAGAAGAAGTAAGTAAGACAACTCACTTTACAACAGGACAAAAAAGTGCTATTGACATATGGGCGCTAAAAGGAAAAGATTTTTTTATCTTTGAATTAAAGAAGAATGGTAATAATCCTTTAGGCATTATTTCGGAACTAATGTTTTATACAAATGTAATTCAAGACTTATTCTCTCATAGGATACAATTTGAAAGTGAAAATGCTAAGGTGAGAAAAGCAATAAAGGAAAATTATCGAGGATTCAAAGAAATTTATGAACTTTATACACGAGGCAATATAGAAAAAATTAATGCCGTACTATTGGCTGAGAAATTTCATCCTTTGATTACGGATGGATTTATTGATTTTATAAATGATTCCGCTCGTTATAAATATTGTAATATAGCTTTTTCTATACAAAGCCCCCAATAGTATTATTCCGCAGTTTCCTCCCTTTGGTCGGGATGACGCGAAAATAACACAGAAATAAGGGAAAGAGGGAAAATTTGCTTTGCAAATTTTCCCTCTTTCTTTTCTTCCAGAATGTCCGTCATTCCGTAGCCGAACGGAGTGAGACAAGGAATCTCATTCCCCAAATTACCAAAAATATTTTCCACCTCGGCAGGGTTTGTGCACACCCCAATCGTCTTATATAGAAATGATGTTAAACAATAAAGTAAGAATATGGAAAAAGAAATTATCGAAAATTATTCTTTCAATCCGCTTGATTACGACGAGAGCGGAAGGAGGAAGGACGATGGGAAAACATTCCGTGAGGTGGTAAAGGATTTTGAGCGTGATTTTCACGACCGCCATTCAACGGAATATGCGCTGAATTTATCTGCCAATTCTTCAACAATGAGGTTGTTGGCGAAATCGAATGGCGCGGAGCCATTCATGATTTATGGAATGGATTTGTGTCACGGCACTGTTTTTAACCCAAAAGACGACCCGGATTTCAACTTTCAGATAGATTCGTTTAGTGAATTTACTA
>JAEEGL011823681.1_pt1 | contig 12246 bp, 15 predicted proteins | sample 9134231 | NCBI WGS metagenome assembly JAEEGL01 (sample SAMN16246548, study PRJNA631951) | gut metagenome | biome: gut microbiome; feature: rumen; material: fiber-attached | host: Bos | place: Iran: Karaj | collected 2018-10
AAAAAAAAAAGGAAAAAAAAAAAAAAAAAAAAAAAAAAAAAAAAAAAAAAAAAAAAAAAAAAAAAAAAAAAAAAAAAGGAGGGTTTTAGTACGACTAAAAAGCATACGCCCTGTGAACTCATAGGGTTTTGTCCGTATGTTAAAGAGGGGGATGATTATGTAGATTGTGAATTTTGGTGTAACGATACAGACGAAGAAAGGAGTTTAGACGAACTAAATGCTCGATAAAGCAATAGGTATTCTTTGCGGCGAAGTAAAAGCAGCTATGTCCATAGCTGAACAAGAGGGAAAACATTACATAGTGGAAGATTTATACGATGTATATAAAGCATTAGAGTATCTTTATTATTACATCAGACTCGAAATGAAAAATAATACCAAGGAGTTTAGCTGGATTAAAACACAGGAGAATGAAATATGATTATTTTTTTTAATGGAATGGATTTAATAGGATTAGCAATTTCTGGCGCTCTAATTGTTATCTGCGGAATTATCGTTGTAATAGGTCGCATAGTATATGCTATAAAGAAGTCAAAAAATGATAAGAGGTAAATACATTAGTCAAACTAAACGGCGTCCCCGTTAAGCGACGAGAAAGGAAAAACACCATGGAAATCACTATCTTTGCGAAGAAGCGCGAGACAAAGGACGGTCGCAAGTTCTCGTCCTATCTTACCACCCTTACCAAAAAGACCGGAGAGAAGCAGACTGTCGCTGTAAGATTCAGAGATGAGTGCGGGGCGCCCGAGCCTAAAAACTGCCCCATGAACATCATTTGCGAGAAGAACGACCTCAACATGGCGCCGCGCAACTACATCGACAACGAAACCGGCGAAGTCCGTACAAGCTATACTCTGTGGGTAACTAAATGGAAGCAGGGAAGCCCGTATGTTGACCATTCTATGGATGAATACTGCTAATCCCACACCATTTAGTTAAAACTAAAGGGGCGGGGATAAAACCTCGCCCTTTTATTTTTAATTTGTAGGAGGTCACAATGGCAAAACGACAACAGAAAATACCCACAATAGAGCGTATCAATAAAATGCAAGCGCGCGATATAATGCGTTTACAAGACGATACGCTTCGCCGCTTATCTGCATCTGCATACAAAGCACTTGCATCACGCGCAACATCCCTATTCAACAAGCGAATAGCTCAAATTGAAAAGAAAGGTTTAGGCGGATATGCATTTGCACAAAAATACACATCCGATATTGATTTTTCTTCGCCCACCACAAGAGCAGCCGCCGCCCGACAAGTAGCGGCTCTACGCAATTTCTTCGGAGCAAAAACTTCCACCGCCGCGGGTATTCAGAAAATCATAGCAAAAGAAGAAGCCCGCCTTTCAGATTTAGCTAAAACTAAAATCGAGTTCTCCTCCGAAGATGAACGTAAACGCTTCTGGAGTGCATACAGCGAATTTATGAATCAGCATCCAGAGTACGACAACAGGCAAGGCTCCGACAGAGTTCAGCAGTACCTCGCGGAATCGACCTTTTGGAAAACAAGAGGATTTACCGCAGACGATTTGTCCGACCTTTTGACAAAAGCACAAGAAAGGAGTGCCAGAAATGTCAGCATACGTGCCCGCAGAAAGTTTCGTATCTAATGCCGAGTTTTTAGGCAAACTAATTGCAGAATCGCCTAACTACGACATTGTAGCAAACGGAAAAAAGGAAGTATTCTACAACATTCCGGCAGGGTTCGACATTGAAACATCTTCATTCTATTATCTCAATCAGAAAACCGCCATCATGTATGAATGGACTTTGGGCATTAACAACCTAATCACCTACGGTCGTACATGGGAGCAGTTTAAGACACTTCTCTATGCCATATCAGTAGTTCTCCGCACACAGCAGAATCGCCGTCTTGTTATCTATGTCCACAATCTTCCATATGAGTTTCAGTTCATCCGCAAACATTTTAGTTGGACTAAAATCTTCTTCCTCGACAACAGAAAGCCAGTTTACGCAATCACCGATACAGGGATAGAATTTCGTTGCTCTTTAAAATTATCCGGCAAATCTCTCGCCGCAACTGCCAAAGACCTCACGAAGTACAAAACTGAAAAGATGGTGGGGGATTTGGATTACTCTCTCATTCGTCACCCCGAAACCCCATTAACCGACAAAGAACTCGGATATTGCTTCAACGATGTAAAAGTTTTGCTTAACTACATCCAAGAAAAGATTGAGCAGGACGGAAACATCGTCAAAATACCGTTGACAAATACAGGATATGTCAGGAGGTACGTCAAGAATGAATGCTTTCCAGAAACGGGAGTATACGAGGATGCATCGACTTATGCAGAATATGAAATTGACGCCATTGGAGTATCAAGAGATGAAAGAGTGCTTTCAAGGTGGCTTCACGCACGCGAATGCCCGCCAAGTAGAGAAATTATGTACGAGGGTTGGCTCTTTCGACTTTACAAGCTCTTATCCTACCGTCATGGTCGCAAAAAAGTATCCGATATCACAAGGAAAGTATCTTGGTTTAGTTAGCCTAAAGTACATTCTTGACAACATGGATAACAACTGCTATATGTTCAGAGTGAAAATATGGGATTTGGAAGCCAGACTTGACTACGACCATCCCATATCTCTGTCAAAATGCCGTAATGAAACAATCAGAGAACCTCTACTTGATAACGGCAGAGTATATATGGCAGAGTATCTCGAAACTACCATCACCGAGCAGGATTTGCTTACCTACATGGAATTTTACACTTGGAGAGATATAGAAATCTTTGACTGTTACGAATACACTAAACAGTACCTACCCCGCCCCTTTATTTTAGCTATACTAAAATTATACAAAGATAAAACCGAATTGAAAGGCGTTGATGGAGAAGAAATTAACTACATGATAGCCAAAGCTATGCTCAATGCTATGTATGGTATGACAGTTACCGACATTGTTAGGGAAGAACTATTCTATGATGAAACACTTCTTGAACCTTTCTACTCTAACTATGACAACATGACGGATGAAATGTATCAAGAATACCTCGCAGAGCAAATCGAACGATATAATAACAATCCGTATCGTTTCCTTTTCTATCCGTGGGGTATTTGGGTAACTGCTTATGCGCGTAGAAATCTATTCACAGGAATTAAAGCCTGCGGAAAAGATTACGTTTACTCTGATACTGATTCTATCAAAATTCTTAACTATGAAAAACACATGGATTATATCGACTCCTACAATGCTCATGTAGTAGAAGAACTCAAAGCGGCTTGCGACTTTCACGAAATTGCTTTTAGTATGACTAAACCCAAGAACATCAAAGGTGAAGAAAAACAGCTTGGAGTTTGGGAGTTCGAGGGATGCTACGATGAATTTATGACGCTTGGAGCAAAACGATATATGTGGAGAAAGGATGATAAATGGAATTTGACAGTAGCCGGGGTAAACAAAACTACTGGAATGAAATACCTGCTTGAGTTGGCAGAGAAATACAATAAAAGTCCGTTTGATTTCTTTAACATGGATTTGGAATTTCCGGCATCTCATTCGGGTAGAAACGTGCTGACATACATAGATGTAGAACAGAATGGTATAATTGCTGACTATATGGGCAAACCATATGAATTTCACGAGTTGTCCTCTATTCATATGGAATCTACTGAATATTCTCTTAATCCAATGAAAGCATTTCTTGATTATCTATTCCAAATCAGAGAGGAGAGTTGGTAATGTATTTAGTTTACCTAAACGACGTAGTGGTATTCTGCGGAGAAAGCTACTCTGATGCGGTTCATGCGTATAACGACTATACCGACAATATCGCAAAGAGAGGGGACTTCGTAAATCTCTGGCATATTAAGGATATGGAAATGTCGATATACAAACAGAACAACGCTGCTTTGATTAGTGCCAATAGAAAGAAGTCGTCTAATCACACACTATTGGCGGGGTACAAAAAATGAAGTATTATCATATAAAACGCTTGATAGAAGATTACCCTGACGCACATTACTACATGGTAATCGGAGAGCGTTCAAATGGTAAAACGTACTCTGCACTACAATATGCATTAGAGCTTTATTTCGAAACCGGAGAGCAGTTTGCATATGTACGCAGATGGGGCGAGGATATACGCAGAAAGAATCTTTCTCAACTGTTCGCCGCCCATGTTGAAAACGGAGAAGTGTCGAAACTGTCAAACAAGAAATGGGATGATATTACCTATACGGGGAGTAAATTTAGGTTGACTAAATTGGAGATTGACGAAAAGGGCAAAGAGAAAACGGATACATCAGAAGATGTTATCGGACACGCTTTCGATTTGAACTCTATGGAACATTATAAATCCATAAGTTTTCCGAGAGTTACCACGATTATCTTCGATGAATTCCTCTCCAGAAACGGATATTTGCCGAATGAATTTATCTTGTTTACCAATACATTGTCAACCATCATTAGACAGAGAAACAATGTTAAGATTATCATGCTCGGAAATACAGTAAACAAATCCTGTCCGTATTTTGGTGAAATGGGACTAAATCATGTTAAAGACCAGTTGCAGGGTAGTGTAGATGTTTACCACTATGGCGGGAGTAAATTGCAGGTAGTTGTTGAATATGCAGAATCTACATCACGGCATGGTGGTAAGAAGTCTGATGTATATTTTGCATTTGACAATCCAGAGTTGCAGATGATTACGCAAGGTTCATGGGAGATTGCTATTTATCCGCACAAGCCATGCCCGTTTGCTCCAAAAGATATAGTGTTTATGTTCTTTATTGAATTCGAGAGTGACTTGCTTCAATGTGAAATAGTACATCTAACTACTGGCATATTTATGTTCATTCATCGAAAAACCGGAGAAATCAAATATCCAGATAAGGACATAGTTTACACTACAAGAGCATCTGAACGGTGGAATTATCGAATGTGCCTTACACAGCAAACAGATGAATTGAGCAAAAAGATACTTCGTTTCTTCCGCGAAAATAAAGTATTCTACGCGGATAACGAAGTAGGCGAAATTGTCAGAAACTATCTATTGTGGAGTGATAACTACTCCATCAAAAACTAATTTAGGAGGACTAAATATGATTCGCTTTTTGATTAACGGTTATTCCATTCTTCAGCTCTATTCACTTCGGGACTGCATGGTAATTGCCTACAAAGAAGCAACTACCGACTATCCACCAGAGGAATGTAGAATAGTTACCAAAGATATTTCCAATGCACTTTCATGGCTCGAAGATGAAATAGAGAAACGAGAAGCAAACAAATAAAATAAACCCCCCTTTAGTGGAACTAAACCACTATTGGGGGGTTTTTCTTTTATGCGTACGAGGTATTGAGTTTCATCCAATCGGGAATGCCCCAAAGAGTGAAATCGGTTCTATCGGTGAGGTTAGTCTGAACGACGCCATATGCATGACCTCTTGCTTCAATTACTTTTCCATCACCGATATATACACCAACGTGTTGCAAGTTACCATAGAACACACAACATCCCTCATACAAGTCTGTAATAATAGCACCGAGAGGAGAACGAGCAATATCCCCTCTAAATTTATTACATTGACTGTACAAACCGATTACATTTACATCTTGCGATGCTTCGTAAGTAGGTGTACCAGTATAAGGAAAGTCAGTCCATCTATATCCTTTGATAAGACCAACGCAGTCGTGAACCTTTTGCCCAAACTGCGTATCGAAAGCCGGGTCGCCGGGGTCAGGATAGTGGGCAGCATCAACAGCGCGTTTGTATGCAAGCAAAGTCGCATCAGCGATATTACCGAAAGTACCCATCCAGTAAGGATTACCAAGGTTGAGTTTAGCGTAATATACCATACCACCAGTTGTTTTAGCAACTGTATTACCCTCACCAGTATCACTTGCTCCGACTGTTCCGCCCTCAAGCTCTCTACCAATGTCACCACGAGAACCCGCGGTAAGAAGAACGTAATTCATTTCTGTGAATCCTTTAGGAAACGCTTTAGTTACCACTAAAGGATTTTGATAGGCTTGAATTACTCCATCATTAAGATACAGATTCCACTTCTCTTGCTGTCTGAAAATGATACCTTTGTTGTTCCGTATTTCGTCTTTGAAAGACGTGAGAACATCAACATGACAATGCAGTTCCACCAAGTCGTTGCTAATAGAAACTATATCGTTAATAAAATACTTTCTTCCAAAGGCAGATACAGTAACATAATTAGCTCCAACTAAATCGGAAAGAGAACAGTTAAGAATGAATACAGGGTCAATAATACTTGTTTCATCTTTAAGCGTAAATGGAGTTTGAAGTACATCGGTCAACTCTTTATCCAAACTAATCGGTTCAGAGTTGTTAGTTTGAATAACAAGATAAGGCGGCTCTCTCCCCCATACGGCGTATAGAGTTATAGTAGTATCTTGGGGAGCAAGATTATATACTGTATCGCCGTCAGTATATTGAACACTTCCACCAGATGTTGTAGACCACCCTATAAAAGTATAACCCTCTCGTGTAAACGCACAAAGGTTAAGAGTAACATAAGCATCGACTTCTGCGGTTTGCGGAGACATTGTTCCAGTACCACCGTTAGAATTAAACGCAATAGTGTAACTGGGTGCAGGCGGTACAATAGGGTCGCCGGGGATAAATGCTCCACTTCCAAGATTGTAGAAATATGTTTCAGATACATTGTCGTACAAACAAGCTACATTTGATTCATCAAGAACTGGAATGAAATCACGAACAAGTACATCTCCATTCCACATTTTCAAATAACGCAGTTTGTATTTTGAATTGTGGAAAGGAGTGTCACCACCTGATGTACCATCTGCTACATTATTTGCGGCAAATACATATATTGGGTGGTGATACGTAAATGTTACCGCAGTAAAAGTACTGCGAACTCCGTCTACTTCTCTATATCCATTGGCGAGTTTTACAATACCGCTTGCCATTTCGGGGATTCTGCCCGCGTTTCCATCGCCGCCGAAATATAGATACATAATATTCGTGCTTGCAACATTTCCTCCGTTATTGATTGCAAGTCCCGCGTTCCATGTGTTAGGACGATACCCAATCATCATGGGGTCTCCACCAGACAAATCAGCATCCTGAAAACTAATTTCAAATGAAATGTCTGACGTTGCAATAATTCCAGTATCAATATACTGCGTTCCAGTAGACTGGATATATTCTACTAATGTCATTAGAAAATCACCCCCGCCGCTAAAAGTTCATCAATTTCGTTAAATTCATCTTCCGTACATGACATTTCATGCAGATGAATCATTTGCACTTCTGTATATCCGTTTAGTTCACCTAAATCTTCGGTAATGAAGGAGGGGTAGCCGGTATATGTGCTCTGGTTTTCTGGAATAGCTTGTCGCGGTCTGCTGATAATTAGGTAAGGAGTCTGTACGCCCATCAAGCCCGCCGCCGCCGAAATAGTTCCACTTCTGGAAACATTTACACCTTTAGCGGCACTATTAAGACCAGAACCTACCATAGCAGCCCCCGCCGCTTTCATAGCAGTACCCGTCTGAACAGCCTGTTTAGCCGCGTGAGCGCCTGCCCCATATGCACTACCGAGAACAAAAGTACCTACGCCGACAGCAAGGCTCATAGCACCTTTGACGATTTCTTGCATCTGACTAACAGAAAGCGGAATTTGACTTGCGCAGTTTCCTGTAAATTGATAATATACAGAATCATCACATTTAAGCATAGCAACGCAAATACCAGATGCAATATCTATTACATATTTAAGGGCAAGTGTTCTCGGCATAAGATCGTTTGTATCAAGATGTTTAGTACCGATATAAGGAAGGAAAATATCAATTTTAGTGTACGGTTCGTAGTCAAGAAATGCGTGCCAATATTCTTCCATGTCAATGGAGCCACAATCAACTTCAATATATTGGTCAACAATATAGTCCATTTTAATGCCTGTTTTAGTCCAACCTAAAACTACCGCATCTTTAGCGGCTATATATTCTCCCTCTTGAGGATCACCAGTTTCATCAGTATGATAAATGGGAACAGGAAGTATCTGCAAACCGAAAATCAAGTCAAGTGGATTCTGAATCAATTTCCGCCAAAACGCGCCCTCGGTAATGTCAGTAGTCCACAAGTATTTAGCGAGGTCTTTTACCTGTTTTTCCGTTGGTGTCCATATGGATACAAAGCCGGCATCAACCGCACCAATGTCGGGAACAGAGGGAAAATCAATAGGGTCACTTGGGATAGTACCTCCAGACATTCCACCACCACCGGTAGCTGATGTACCACCCGGGTCATAGGGATTAGAACTGCCCATTCTTGAAAACGCCAAAAGCATTTCGTCGAGAGATGAATAAATGTCCATGTAATGTGACAATGAAGCATTTCCATACTTATTGGTAAACATATGATAATACACATTACTGTACTGACTACTTACCATAGTTAATCCTGGGTAATAAGTGCTAATACCCGCTGCATAGGATATATCAAATGTTTTTGGTTCTTTGGAAAGCAATATTAACTGATAGGTGTCTCCTTCCACCAGTAAAGCACCGAATATACCCTCGGTTCCAGTTTTAATATGAGCAATTCTTTCTCCACCAAAATAAATATATCCCCACAACCTCGTCCATAAATTAGCATCAGGATTGTCCAACCAATATATAGCATAAAAAGCCATACTATCCCTCCTATCAAAACAGGGGACGAGTTGTTATGCCCGTCCCCTTTAGTTGAACTAAAACTCAAGCGATGAAGAACACGACAAAATTCTCGTTGAAATCGTTGAAGTAACGAGCATCCCGCTTGTAGAAATAGTTGGTGAACTCCGCTTTGGCATTGTACTGGGTGGTAACGCGAGAGTTGAAGTTCATCACGCCGAGAGCATCCCTATCCCAGATGCAACCGAGAACGCCGGTAACAGTAGACGCATGACCGTCCGCAGTCTGAATATACACTTTACCAGTATCGGTAAACGCATAACTCTGACCGGAGCCCTGCCAGTACGGAACAGTTTCAGACTCCGCAAGACGAGTGTATTCGTCATGGAAAGTATTGCTCTGGAGAAACACGTCAGCCGCCGCCTTGAACTCGGAGAGCATGACCATATGCTGCATATCCTTGGGAGTGAAACGCGCCTTACCGCCAAGGTTAAACAGAGTACTCATACGAGTAAGACGGTCGATATACAGCCCCATGTAATACGCCGCATAGCGAATGAAATCGGGGTCAAGCAGAGCAGTCGCCGCAGTAAGACTCTTGCTATACTGGGTATTGAAGCGAGAAAGCAGGTTAACCGCGTTGGGAGTGCCTGCCCCAGTAATAGCGCCACCATTATACGCCTGATACACAGTTTCACCAATCATGTTATTGATGGTGCGCATAATAAGGGCGTCATTTTTGACGGTAAGGGACTTCTCAACTTCGTTGAACAGCATAGACACGAACGCATTGAGCTGCGTGGCGTTGGAAAAGCTCTGCTTGACCTGACGCTCCGTGATAGAACGGTCAATCTCGAAAGTGGTCATCTTATTGAAGAACTTCGCTTCCGCCTTGGGCTGATGGAAAACATTCGGGTCATAGGAAGCGCCGTCCTCAAGCTGCCAATCTTCCGTCTCCACGGCATCGGGCATCTCGGACGAAATTTTCTCAACGACAGAGCCGTACTCCCACTCGCTCATAAGAACAGAGGGGGCAGAGCCGCGATAAGGACGATTGACGAAAATGACGCGACCGATGTGGTTGACAAGGGAGCGAACGAACGCATCAAAAGCGTTATTGTTGAAGATGGCAACACCAACATCAACAACATTGGAGAGGTCTTCCTGCACGAGGTCGGTTTCGCCGATAGCCTCCTGCGTAGCGGCATTGACGAACTGATATACCTGTTTAATTTCCATTGTGTTTTCTCCTTTCTTTAGTTAGAACTAAAAATTACGGGCTAACGAGATTGGTCACAGTCACATCATCATCGTTCTCGATGGTGATACGAAGCACATGACCAGTTGCAATAATGTTAGTGCCCTCCTCCCACGCAACTACGGAAATGGGAGTGCAGGGAGCGCCAGACATATTGCAGTTGACAGCAAAGGCGGGTTTACCGGATTTGATTGCCGCTTTTGCCCGATTGTGCAGACCAGAAATCTCCTGCGTCGAGGAAGTGTTGAGATTCAGACCCGTGCAATCTACAAAGATGTAGCCAGAGTTTACCATTGTTTGTCTCCTTTCTAAATGTATGGATACCCTCTTGTATAGGGAAATCCTGTGTAGTGATTGTCTGCGGGGTAGATGGGGATGGTGAGAAGTTTATCGACAGTTGCAAATACAAAGTCGAAATAGTTGACCTGCCACAATTCCCTGTCAAGTTTGATGACGCTCTGATACATATAGTTTCCATTGAAGCCAGAGCGGTTTTCGGTGATATTGTAGCCTCCATTACCGTTTTGAGCATCTGTGTCAGCACCACTATGAGCCAGAGTGTCTGTGCCAGTTTTGAGCAACGTGTCCGTAGTATCGTCATTTGTAATAACTTTATCTACGGGCTGATAGGTAGATGAGTTATATGCAGAACGGTCAGCTTGGTCAGTAGCGTCACGATTGATGGTGCGGGCGTCTGACGTGTTCAGCGTTCTGGTTTCGGACGTTCCTTTGGTTTTTGTACCATAAGAGGAGTCATTGTGAGTTTCGACGATAGTTTTAATAATACTAAAGTTGTAAATAGGATTATATTCAAGGTCATATGTGACAAACATTTTAGCCCATTGATTAGAAAGATAATCCTCAAGCATCCGAGCAAGAGCCTGCATTTTAGCTATACTAAAAACTTCATCGTCTCCAAGCAGGTTGTGAAGAAGTGGCGAAATCAACTTATCTCCAGAACGCCCGAGAAAGTACATCCAATCAAGCGTATCTGTATCGAGATTCCACTCACTCCACGGAGGATTGGTCATATAACGAAAAATGCCATCCTCAACCATTACTTCCGGAAATACCTCAAGAAGCGTCTTGTCCGGATGTTTCGGCTTTCTCATTATCGTCACCTCCGTCAGATTCGTTTTCCATGTTGACGATTTCAGCTTCAGACTCACGAGCCTTATTGTCCCAAGAGGAACTTTTCTTGACGGTAATGTTGAGTCCAAACATGGCATTGACTTTTTCAATACCACGCTGTCTGCACTCAAACATATCGTCAACAAGCGGCAGGAGTACATCGGTATTAGCCGCAATTTCCTCGGCTGACAGGTATTCTCGTTTCATGTTGAAGTTGGTGTTAAGTCCAATTTCGTTGAACCAAGATGCCTTGAGATACTGCTGAAGTTCAATAAGCTGAATAATGCTGTTCGGATTAGCTGTACCTGCACCTACTACTTCGACGCCTTCCATGAACTGCTCCCCTGTCAATACCCCCAACTCGCCTGCTTCGAGCTGATTGAGGTACTTAATCGCAGCTTCTTTTTGGGCATCTGTTTTACATACTATAACTGTCCTCTGGCGAGAATTGATTTGTGCTGACCGGATGGAAATATCATTCTCTACCATCTGTTGTGCGTATCTCGTGAACATAGGCATCATACCCACGCATCGAGTATCATTTTTGATGATTTCGCACTCTGTCCCAATTTTCAGATTTTTTCCTTCGGGAATTACAGGGTTGGCAAGAATGAATTCCGTTGGGCGATAGTAAATATCCTGTCGCGCACCGAGATTCCCACGAAATACAAACACACCATCCGTGACATTACCGAGTCTGTTTTGGGGATATACCGTTTTAGTTTCACTAAATGCAACCACGCCGTATGTCTGGAGATACTGCTCAAGGATATACGCAGGAATGGTATCAGGCAAACCCTCATACTCAAACATCTGACCTGTTCTGTCAAGCATATACTCAATATACAGACGAGTTGACATCGCTTTGTCGAGGACTACTGATTCCTCGTACTCTGGCAAATCAAGGAAACGAAAAGTGTTAGATGCCATAGCTACTCCTTTCTTTAGAGATATTTTAGTCGAACTAATTTTTTTTTTTTTTTTTTTTTTTTTTACATATATACACCTATATAGGGAAATTTAGTTAAACTAAACTCGATATAGGTATAGTACATATGTAATTTAGTCCGACTAAAATGGGCGAGTGATTACGTAGCAGGTTCATATCTACCCATTATCATTGTATCATATTTTTTGCAACTTGTCAAGCATAAATTTCAATTTTCTATATGCATTTTTGCGTTTTAGTGACTTGAAAAGTTGTTTGTGGTGACCAGCTGTGACCC
>JAEEGL012396117.1_pt1 | contig 12246 bp, 10 predicted proteins | sample 9134231 | NCBI WGS metagenome assembly JAEEGL01 (sample SAMN16246548, study PRJNA631951) | gut metagenome | biome: gut microbiome; feature: rumen; material: fiber-attached | host: Bos | place: Iran: Karaj | collected 2018-10
CCGGAGATCTCCGCCCCGTGCGCCATTTTGATGGACGCGGCCACGGGGACGGTCCTGTTTGAAAAGAACGCCGACGAGCGGCGGGAGCCCGCCAGCGTCACCAAGATCATGACCCTGCTGCTGGTCATGGAGGCTCTGGACTCCGGGAAGATCAGCATGGACGACCAGGTCACCGCCTCCGCCGCCGCTGCCGGCAAGGGCGGCAGCCAGATCTATCTGGAGGAGGGGGAGCGGCTGAGCATGGACGAGATGCTCAAGTCCGTGGTGGTGGCCTCGGCCAACGACTGCGCCACGGCCCTGGCCGAGCACGTGGCCGGCAGCGAGTCCGCCTTTGTGGAGCTGATGAACCGGCGGGCCGCGGAGCTGGGCATGGAAAACACGCACTTTGTCAACTGCACCGGCCTCGACGACGACCCCGAGGCCCGGGAGCACCTGACCACGGCCCGGGACGTGGCCGTCATGAGCCGGGCTTTGCTCCGCCACGACGCCATCCGCCGCTACACCGGCATCTGGACCGACACGGTCCGCAACGGGCAGTTCGGCCTGGCCAACACCAACAAGCTGGTCCGCTTCTACGAGGGGACCACCGGACTCAAGACCGGCTACACCTCCACGGCGGGCCACTGCCTGTCGGCCTCGGCCGAGCGGGAGGGGCTGGAGCTCATCGCGGTGGTCCTGGGCTGCGCCTCCTCCTCGGCCCGCTTTGCCGACGCCAAGGCCCTGCTGAACTGGGGCTTTGCCAACTATGCCGCGTACCGGCCCGAGCCGGAGCAGCCCCTCGCGCCGATCCCGGTCCGGCTGGGGGTCTCGGAGTCGGTCCTGCCGGTCCTCACCGAGTCGGACCCCATCCTGATCGACAAGGCCGACCGGGCCGGGATCAGCCTGCAGACCGAGCTGGAGCCGGAGCTGGAAGCGCCGGTGGAGAAGGGGCAGGTGATCGGGATGCTGCGGATCCGTTCGGGGGATAAGCTCCTGCGGGAGCTGCCCCTGGCCGCGGCGGAGGACGTGCCGCGGCTGAGCTTCGGGGAGATCTGGCTGTGGCTGCTGCGGTCGGTCTGCGGCTGATAGGAATAATTACCTGGCGTTCGCCGCAAAACGAGGACCTGTTGCGCTGAAATACATCTGCGCCAATGCAGTCACCAGTGACCGGTCGCCAGTCACCAGGGGACAGGGCCCCATAGCGCGGGCAATCTGCCCGCCTTCTTCGGTACACGTCCGTACAACGCCGTAGGGGCCGATGCCCACATCGGCCCTGGTTCGGTACGCGCCGAACAACGATGTAGCGCGGGCAATCTGCCCGCCTTCTTCGGTACACGTCCGTACAACGCCGTAGGGGACGGGTCCCCCGTCCCGCGTTCGGTACATGTACGTGAATGCGGAATAGGCCGGCTGATAGCCGGCGCTGCGGGACGGGGGATGCGGATTGCCACGCCAGTCTGCGGACTGGCTCGCAATGACAGGACGGGGGAGAACGCGATCGCCGCGGTGCGTTCCGAGCGTTGCCCGTTGCCTGTTGCCTATTGCCCGGGACGAGCAGCGCATCGTGTGATTGTGTTTTCCGGGTCCTTAATTGCGACGAACACGTTTTTCTTAAGAGGTACACGCCGGGCAGGCCGGCGAATTTTTGAGAAAAAAGTATGAAAACCTGTATACAAACGGAGAAACATCTGCTATAATACGGTGGAGAAAATGAAGGGAAGGATGTGTCCTCATGGGCGGACGGTCCGCGGTTCTTTTTTTGCTGGATGATCGCTGCCGCACCGGCAGCGAAACGCCCCTCATGCTCCACCGGGTCACGGGCGTACCGCTGCTGAAATGGCTCTCCGAGTCGCTCTTCCGGGCGGAGGTCAGCCGCTTTTTCCTGGCCTGCGACCCGGCGCTCCGCGCCGCCGCGGAGACCTGCTTCCCCGAAGGGGCGGCCGTCACCGCGGCCTCGGACGAAAACCTCTCCGACCTGCTCCACGTCTTCCTCTCCACCGCTGAGGAGAAGGAGGAATCCGTCCTGGTGGTCACGGGGCCTGCGGTCTATCTGCCCTTCCACCGGGGCGAGATCGCCCAGACCCGGTCCAACGCCTGCATGGTGGGCCGGGAGGAGCTGATGAAGGCGCTGGACGAGACGGCCCCCATCGGCCGCTTCATCCAGCAGGAGGGCGAGGCCTGCACCGGGGAGGACGGTTTCTACTCCGTCTCCGCGCCGGAGGATCTCGACCGCTGGCAGCCCCTTCTCATCACCGACTATCTCCAGCTTCTGCGGCGAAACGGCGTGGAGATCTGGGACAGCCGCAGTACCTATGTGGAGCCGGGCATCGACGTGGGCATCGGCACGGTGCTGCTGCCGGGGACGATCCTGCAGGGCAGGACCTCCGTGGGCTACGGCTGCACCATCGGCCCCAACACCCGCATCATCGACTCGAACATCGGCAACCACTGCGTGGTGGAGCAGTCCCGGCTGGAGCAGGTCCGGCTGACGGGCAGCTGCCAGGTGGGTCCCTTCGCGAATCTGCGGCCCGGCACCGTGCTGGATCAGAAGACCAAGGCCGGCGCCTTCGTGGAGCTCAAGAACACCAACCTCTACCAGGGCGCCCAGGTGCCCCATCTGAGCTATCTGGGCGACGCCACCGTGGGCGCCGGGACCAACATCGGCTGCGGCGCGGTCACCGCCAACTTCGACCGGGTGCAAAAGCACCCCACCGTCATCGGCCGGGAGGCCTTTGTCGGCTGCAACACCACCCTGGTGGCCCCGGTCACCGTGGGGGAGGGAGCCTACGTGGGCGCGGGCTCCGTCATCACCGAGGATATTCCCGCCCAGGCCCTTGCCATCGGCCGCTCCAGGCAGCAGAACAAGAGGGAATGGGCGCTTCGGAATAAAAAAGAAGAAGAGGAATAACCACCGCTTCCCGAAGGGAAGCACCGCACAAAAAGAGGAGATAAAAGACATGATCGCAAACGGAAGACCAATCAAGGTATTCAGCGGAAAGACCAGCCGTCCTCTGGCGGAGGACATCTGCAGGGAGCTTGGCGTCAAGCTCAGCAATAATTCTCTCAGCACCTTTGCCGACGGCGAGATCTGCGTCTGGATGGACGAGACCGTCCGCGGGCAGGACTGCTTCATCGTCCAGTCCACCTGCAAGCCGGTCAACGACAATCTGATGGCCATGCTCATCAACATCGACGCCCTGCGCCGGGCCTCCGCGGGCCGGATCACCGCAGTGATCCCTTACTACGGCTACGCCCGCCAGGACCGCAAGGCAAGAGGCCGCGATCCCATCACCTCCAAGCTGGTGGCCAACATGCTCACCGCCGCCGGCGCGGACCGGGTCCTCACCATGGACCTGCACGCAGCCCAGATCCAGGGCTTCTTTGACATCCCGCTGGATCACCTGGCCGGCACGCCGCTCTTTGTCGAATACTACATGAACAAGTTCGACCCGGCCGTTTACGATCATTCCGAATTCGTGGCGGTGTCTCCGGACGTGGGCTCCGTGGCCCGCACCAGGAACTTCGCCCAGCAGGTCCATATGGACCTGGCCATCGTGGACAAGCGCCGCCCCAAGGCCAACATCTCCGAGGTCATGAACGTCATCGGCGATGTGGAAGGCAAGACCTGCATCATGCTCGACGACATCGTGGACACCGCCGGTTCTCTGTGCAACGCTGCCAAGGCCCTGGTGGAGATCGGCGGGGCCAAGGAGGTCTACGCCTGCGCCACCCACGGCGTGCTGTCCAACCGGGTGGACGCCGAGACCGGCAAAGTCACCCGCGCCTGGGAGCGGATCGAGAACAGCGTCATCAAGGAGCTGGTCCTGCTCGACACCATCCCCCTGCCCGAGGACTACGCCGGCACCAAGATCAAGCAGCTCTCCGTTGCTCCGACCTTCGCCAAGGCCATCCGCCACATCTACGAGGAGACCTCCATCTCCGACTGCATGATCGGCGCCAGATAACACGGCCTCAGGCAGCCGGCGGCAGGAGAAGGCCGCATACCGCAGGAGAAGATCGCTATGTTTCTGAAAAAATCAACCGTCGAATGGATCGTCGTGGGCCTGGGCAACCCCGGAGCGGAATACGCGAAGACCCGGCACAACGTGGGCTTCCGCACGGCGGATCTGCTGGCGAAGGAGGCGGGCGTGAAGGTGGACCGGTCCCGGTTCCGGGCCCTGACCCGGCTGGCGGAGCTGGCGGGGCATAAGGTCCTGCTGCTCAAGCCCCAGACCTTTATGAACAACTCCGGCGAGGCGGTCCACCTGGCGGCCATGTACTACAAGGTCCCAATCTCCCGCATCCTCGTGATCTCCGACGACGTCTCTCTGCCTGTGGGAAAGATCCGGGTCCGGGCGGAGGGCTCCGCCGGCGGCCACAACGGGCTCAAGTCCATCATCTCCCACCTGGGCAGCCAGGACTTTCCCCGGGTCAAGATCGGCGTGGGCGCCAAGCCCCATCCCGACTACGACCTGGCCGACTGGGTCCTGTCAGCCTTTTCCTCCGCGGAGGAGACAGACCTGGCCCCCGCCCTGGAGCACGCGGCCGGTGCCGTACAGGAGCTGATCCGCAGCGGCCCCTCCGCCGCCGCGGCCAAATACAACGGCCTGTGAGCAGGCACACAAAAACCCGCCGGAAGGCGGGTTTTTTGCGTTATCTTTTCTGTTCCAGACGGCGCAGCAGCTGGGTCAGCGGCTCGATCAGCATGCCGATCGCCAGATTGCCCACCATGTGCAGGACGTCCCAGGGCAGACCCACGCCGATCCAGGCAAGGGTCTTTTTCAGGTCTCCGCCTAAAAAATAGACGCACTGGAACGGAGCGTACAGGGTGCCGTAGGCCATGCCGAAGAGGCCGCACAGACCCGCGTACACCGGCGCGCGGAGCTTTTCCGGCATGGACCGGGGCAGCAGCATGGTCAGCCCCCAGAGGATCGTCCACAGATACAGGTAGGGATACCACCAGGCGTTGAAGCCGTGCAGAGCGCCTTCCAGGAACACAAAGAGATAGACGGGGATCAGGGCGTATTTCCGGTAAACCAGGGTGTAGACCATGGTCAGCATGCTCACCGCCTCGATGTTGGGCAGGGGCTCCAGAATCTGCTTGGAGGCAAACTGGATGGCAGCCAGCAGGGCGTAGAGGATCAGATGCCGCAGATCCAGGCCGTTTCCCTGATCGGGATCAGCCCTTCTCCGCCTTGAAGGCATAGCTCTCGCCTTCGGCAATGGACGTCTGGCTCACGCCGGTCTGGGCGTATTCGCCGTTGACGTAGAAGGCCCAGTACATGCCGTCGGCATCGTAGTCCAGAGTCTCGTCACAGACGGTCTTCACATACAGACCCCATTCGGATTCGTCGCCCGCGATGAGCTTCTGCTCCAGCAGGGCCTCTCCGACGGTCTCGGCGTCGGTGTGGATGGTGAAGCAGGCGGTCTCCCCGTTGGAGAAGGTGACGTCAAAGTCGAAGGCCTTTTGGCCCTCGCCCATGGAGGTGCGGGTCTCCGTCACGGGCTTGGCCCCGGTGGTTTCCGGCGCGGCGGTGGTCTGGGCGCCGGAGGCGGCCTCCGTGCCGGGCGCGGGAGTTTCCTGTTCCTGCTTATTGCAGCCTGTCATGCACAGCGCCGCCGCCGCAAGCAGCACCGCAAGGAGCAGGCACAATAGCGTTCTCAGAGTTTGTTTTTTCATCGATTGTGTCTCCTTTACAGATAATATGTTCCGCAAAGGCTTTGCCGCACCCGGGAGGCGGATCCCTCCCGACAGCCGAAAGGCTGCCCCGGAGCTCGCGGCGGCGGCAAAGGCTTGGGCCAGTCTTCCGGCTCACGGCGAAGGGAGGCGGCCTTCTCGGGGCGGAGCCCCAATGGCCGGTTCCTGCTTTGCGGCAAGCAGTGAGCCTCCCGAATATGATGCCGTTTACGGCCACGGTCTGGCGCAGGTCTTTCACCTGCTTCCTGATTAAGCGAGAAACGGAACGCAAAGCGTTCCGTTTCTTCACACCCGGCTTTGCAGGCTGATTATACCCGCAGCCGCCGAAAAAGTCAATGGATATTACCGGACGGCCCGGATCAGCACCGCCGGCGTGCCGTCCTGCTTCAGGGCGGCCAGCTCGCAGCCCTCAACGGTGTCCCGCCGGAACACCCGCAGGGTCTCGCCCTCGAAGCAGGGCGAGCGGAAGACGATCTCGATCTCCCCCTTGGGGAAGTCCGCCAGCTCCTCGGAGCGCATGGTCCCGAAGACCGCCTGCAGATAGGCCACGTTGTTCATGTGGCGGCCGATGTCCACGTCCACGGAACGGACCCGGAAGCTGCCGAGCTCCCGCTGGCCGGAAAAGTCCGGATCCACCCGGGCAAAGGGATCGGGGTATCGGGGCGTCTTTGCCAGCTCCAGCTCCGCGGGGAAAACCTCCGTCATGGGGCGGATCCGCCCGGTGGCGGCGTCGATGACCGTCCACTCGGTCTTGCCCTCAATAAGGAGCTCCTCCCCCTGCTCGATGCGGTATTCCCGGATCGAGCGCACCTTTTCCGGGGCCAGGGGCCGGGTGGAGACGGTCACCCTCTCCATCAGCCGCGGCCGGCGGAGAAAACGGACCTTGGTCTTGACAGTGAGCCAGAACAGGCCCCGTTGGATCATGTCCGCGGCCCCCAGGCCCAGCAGATCCGCGTGGATGGAGGCCAGGTCCATAAAGACCGTGAAGGCCCCCACCGGAGAGAGCCTGCCCTCCCGGTCGCAGAGGCTGATGGGGACATACATTTCCTGCTGATAATAGGCTTCCATAGTTCGTTTCCTTTCCTATCTTGCGATCCCGTCCAGGCCCTGCCCGTCGGTGAAGCGGATGCTCACCCGATTGGGCAGGCACACGATGGGCGCGCCGCTGTTCTTCCTGCCGCAGCGGATGCAGTCGCCGCCGGGGCAGCTGGCCTGCACCACCCGGATGGCGCCCTCTGAGACCTCGATCTCGTTCCAGCCGCGTTCGGTCTCGATCCGGAAGGTCTCGTCCTGCGAAAGATCCACGCTGCGCTGCAGAACGCCGTCCACCCAGACCTCGGCCCGGGCGGCGGGGGCGGCGGTCAGGTGCAAAAAGGCGGCCAGGGCGGCCAGCACGGCGAAAAGACCGCCCAGGATCAGGATCCAGGTCCTCGTCTTCATGGGACCGCCTCGAATTCGCAGCCCGAGACCAGATCCTTCAGCCCCGGGGTGACGGTGACGACCCCGCCCTCTTCGATCCAGATCGCCTCAAAGTCGGAGGACTGCCTGTAGAGGGCGATCCCGGACTCCTTGCCCAGGACGAACAGGGCGGTGGCCAGGCCGTCGGCCAGAAAGCCGCTGTCCGCCACCACGGTCACCGAGCGAAGGGAGCTATGCACGGGGCTGAGGGTATCGGGATCGAGGATGTGGCAGTAGCGCACGCCGCCCTCCTCAAAGTATCGCTGGTAATCGCCGGAGGTGACCACGGCCTTCGTGCCCTTCAGCGTCAGGGTCAGCAGGTAGGCGCCCGCGTCGTCCGGGTCCTGCACGCCGATGACCCAGTCCGAGCCGTCCGGCTTGGCCCCCACGGTCTGGATGCTGCCGCCCAGGGAGAGGATGCCGGACAGGCCCCGGGCCTCCATGGCCTCCCGGCAGCGGTCCGCGGCCCAGCCCTTTCCCACGGCGCCGAGATCCAGCATCATCCCCTGCGCCAGCTCCAGACTGTCCGCCCCGACGGTCAGCTTGTCCATGCCCACCGACGGCCGCAGCGCCTCCAGGTCCTCCGGCGCGGGGACGTGATAGCTGCCCGTGGTGAAGCCCCAGGCCAGGGACGCGGGGTAGAGGCTGAGATCCAGCGCGCCGCCGGTGCGGTCGTGGATGGCTTTGGCCTGGGTGACGATGGAAAGAAGCTCCCCGTCGGAGGTCTCGCCGGTGCGGTTCAGGGCGGAAAGGCTGCTGCCCTCGCTGGTTGCGGAGAGCCGCCCGTCCAGAGCTTCGAGCAGGGCGGCCAGCTCCTCCATACAGGCCCCGTCCGTGTCGCCGTAAAGCCGGAGGGTCATCTCCGTGTCCATGGCGTAGAGGGTGCGGTCGGAGACGGACCTGTCCTTTGCGGGGACGTTCAGGGTCTCGCAGCCCGCGGCGGACAGGACCAGCGCCAGGACGCACAACATCCCCAGCGCCCGGCAGATCCCGGTTTTTCCCATGAGACGGCCTCCTTTGCCCGTGTTTTCTGTCTCGTATCATACCAAATTTCCGGCCGCCGGTCAATGGATCGGCGGAAATCTTTTTTCCGGCGCAGCTGCCACTTGATTTTTCCGTCCGGCTGGTATATGATAGGGGCGGTCCCTCGGAGAGTAGGACGCGCGCGTCGGGGAATTCCCCGGAAGTGCCATTGGATGGGAGGTTGCCAATGGACGAAAGGCTTCGGCCTGCGATGTGCGTTCGCAGCCGCTCCGAAATATCCCGGGGCCCGAACCTCCTCCCCGATCGGAGGATTTTTTATGTCTGTTTCCAAACGCATCGCCCTGGACGGCTCCCAACTGCAGCCCGGGAAGAAAAAACGACTCCTCTCAGCAATGATGACACCCGTAGGCTGCAGCCTGTCTCCCGCCAAACGCATCGCCATTGACGGGATGCTGGCGGCGGTATATTTTGCTTTGTCCTTTCTTACCTTCTACATTGGCCCGAATGCATTGAAGATCACCTTTGTCTCTCTTGCGTTCATGGTCGCGGCCCTGCTGTTCGGTCCACTGGATGCAATGGCGGTTGCCCTTGTGGGCGAATTCCTGTACCAGCTCATTATCTATGGCTTGACGATCACGACACCGATCTGGCTGATTCCGCCAGTGATTTTTGCTCTGCGGCTGGGAGTTTTCGCGATTTTGATGGGAACAAAGGAGAAGCCCCTGGTGACGAGGCCGGTGGCCTGCGCCATCGCATGTATGGACTGCGGGTTCGTCAATTCGATCTTCAACACAGCAGCGTTATATGTGGATAGCAAGATCTGGGGCTATTATGAATTCAAATTGATCTTCACCCTCGGACTGTATCGGATCGTTATTGCAATCGTGGTTGCCGCAGCGCTTTGCGCACTTGTGGTTCCGATTGTCAAAGCCCTGCGCAAGCGCATACCTGCCTTGGCTGCGAAATGACCGGGATCAGGAGACAAAGAGCGTGCTGCGAAGAGCACAGCCGCGTGTTAATGCCGACTGTTTTTTGACTGTGGAGGTTTTATGACTTACGAAGAAGCCTTACAATACATTCACGCCGTGTCCTGGAAGGGCTCGCGGCCCGGGCTCAGCCGGATCACCGAGCTGATGCGCCGGCTGGGCGACCCCCAGCTGGGGCGGAAGTATATCCACATCGTCGGCACCAACGGCAAGGGCAGCACCGCCGCCATGCTCAGCTCGGTGCTGACCGCCGCCGGGTACAGGACCGGTCTGTTCATCTCCCCCTATGTGATCGACTTCTGCGAGCGAATGCAGATCTGCGGCGAGATGATCCGCCGGGAGGAGCTGGCTGAGGTGACCGAACGGATCCGGCCCTTTGCCGAGACCATGGAGGACTTGCCCACCGAGTTTGAGCTCATCACGGCCATCGCCCTGTACTGGTTTGCCGCCCGGAACTGTGATATCGTGATCCTGGAGGCCGGCATGGGCGGCGAGTTCGACGCCACCAACGTGATCCCCGCTCCCGAGGTGGCCGTGGTCACCAACATCGGGCTGGACCACACAGAGTACCTGGGGCCGACGGTGGAGGCCATCGCCGAGACCAAGTCCGGCGTCATCAAGCCCGGCTGCGACGTGGTTTCCTATCCCAACCTGCCGGGGGTGCTTTCGGTGCTGGCCCGCCGCAGCGGAAGGACCGGCGCGGCCCTGACCGTGGCCGATCCCCAACGGCTGACGCTGCTTTCCCGGTCCCTGGCCGGACAGAGCCTGCAGTTCGGCGAAATGAAGCTGGAGCTGCCGCTGCTGGGCGAGCACCAGATCCGCAACACCGCGGTGGTTCTCACCGTGCTGGAGCGGCTGCGGGACCGGGGCTGGGAGATTCCCGACGAAGCGATCCGCGCCGGCATCGCGGCGGTCCGCTGGCCGGGCCGGTTCGAGCTGCTGGGCCGGGATCCCCTCTTTGTCCTGGACGGTGGCCACAACCCCCAGTGCATGGAGGCCCTGCTGCAGGCGGCGGAGGACTATCTCTCCGGCCGTCCTCTGACGGTCATCACCGGAGTGCTGGCGGATAAGGACTATGCCGCCATGTTCGACCGCACGGCCCTGCTGGCCGACCGGTTCTACACCCTGACCCCGGCCAATCCCCGGGCCCTGTCCGGCGAGGAGCTGGCCCGGTGGCTGGGCCGGTACGGAAAGCCCGCCGAGGCCTGTGAAAGCTGCGCCGAGGCCGTGGAGAAGGCCATTGCCGCCACGCCGAAGGACGGCGCGGTGCTCTGCTACGGCTCGCTCTACCTGGCCGCCGACCTGCGGAAAGCCTACCTGGACCGGGCAGCGCAATAAGCCCTGCCCCCTGTCATTGCGAGGGGCGAAGCCCCGTGGCAATCCGCATCCCCCGTCCCCTGTTCCCAGTAAAAAAACATATCGCCGTGCGCACGGAAAGGGAAAAACTTCCCTTTCCGCGTTGCCGCGTGGAAGAAAACCGTGAGGAAAGGAGCCGCCATGGATCTTCTGCTCGACGCCTTAAAGGCGCTTCCCGAATACGAAACCCTCCTGAAGACCCTGGGCAAGGACAAGGCCGCCGGGATCTCCGGCGCGGCCCAGATTAACCGCTCCCACCTGATCGCCGGTCTGTACCGGGATCTGGGCAAGCCCATGCTGGTGATCTGCCAGGACGAGCTGGCGGCCCAGCGGACTCAGCAGGAACTGCAGGCCCTGCTGGGGGAGAGCTTCCCCATCCTGCCGGGCCGGGATCTGACCTTCTACGACGCTGCGGCCGCCTCCCGCCAGTGGGAGCAGCGCCGCCTGCGCCAGCTCTACGACCTGGCCCGGGGCAAGACCCGGCTGCAGCTGGTGACCTGGGAGTCCCTCTCCATCCGGACCCTGCCGCGGAACGTCCTGATGGGGGCCGCGGTGGAGCTGCGGCTGGGCGCGGTCTGCGACCCGGAGGCCCTCTGCCTGCGTCTGCTCCAGGCGGGCTATACCCGCTGCCAGATGGTGGAGGGCGTAGGCCAGTTCGCCCTGCGCGGCGGGATCCTGGACGTCTTCAGCCCCGCCATGGATCAGCCTGTCCGGGTGGAATTCTTCGGCGACGAGCTGGACACCATGGGCTCCTTCGACCCCCTGACCCAGCGCCGGACCGAGAACCTGGAGTCGGCGGTGATCCTGCCCGTGGCCGAGACCCTTCCCACCCTCCACCGGGGCGGCGCCGAGGGCCTCTGCGCCGACATCGAAGCCCTCCTTGCCCGCCAAAAGCGGCGCAAGGTCAAAAACGAGGCATTGATCCGGACACTGGAGCAGGATCTGGAGAAGCTGCGCAATCACAGCCTCTTCTCCGCCAGCGACCGCTATATGAGCCTCATCTATCCCGACTTTACCACTGCCGCGGACTATCTGCCCGCGGGCGGCGCCGCGGTCTTCTGCGACCACGGCAATCTCCGCCGTGCCGCCGCCGCCCGGGAGGAGGACATGGGCCTGCAGCTGGACAGCCTGCTCATGGGCGGCATCCTGGCCGGGGAGCTCTGCGACTTCGTCAAGGGCTGGGAAGACCAGTGTGAGGAGCTGCGGGGCCGTCCGACCCTCTTCCTGGACTCCTTCCTGTCCTCGGCCTATCCCGCGGCCATCCAGCCCGCCGCCCTGGTGGACCTGGTGGCCAAGCAGCTGCCCTCCTACGGCGGCAATCTGGACATCGCCGCGGCGGATCTGGTCCATTTCTGCAAGAACGGCTACCGGACCCTGGTCCTCTGCGGCAACCGCCGCCGGGGCGAGATCCTGGAGACCTATCTCACGGAAAAGGGGATCCCCGTCTCCATGGCCTTCCCGGCGGAGGCCTGGCCCCCCGAGGGCGGGATCTATCTCACCGAGGGCAGCCTGCCCAGCGGCATGGAGTATCCCACCGTGAAGCTGGCGGTCCTCACCGAGGGCCAGCTGCTCACCCGGCCCGCCCGGAAGCCCCGGGCCAAAAAGACCGCCACCAACCGTCAGAAGCTCAATTCCTTCACCGACCTCACCCCGGGGGATCTGATCGTCCACGAGTACCACGGCATCGGCCGCTACGTGGGCATGGAGCAGATGAAGGTGGACGGGGCGGTCAAGGATTACGTGAAGATCGCCTATCAGGGGACGGACGTGCTCTACGTGCCCGCC
>JAEEGL013016947.1_pt1 | contig 12246 bp, 12 predicted proteins | sample 9134231 | NCBI WGS metagenome assembly JAEEGL01 (sample SAMN16246548, study PRJNA631951) | gut metagenome | biome: gut microbiome; feature: rumen; material: fiber-attached | host: Bos | place: Iran: Karaj | collected 2018-10
GAAGGCCCCGGAGAACGAGCTGCCGAGGAAGGTATTATAAATGATTATTATTAAAGATGTTTCACGTGAAACATCTTTTTTTATTATATTTTTTTCGTGTTTTCTATGGAAAAAGAAATACGTTTATAGTATAATAGTGACAGTTGTTATAAGGGAGGATAAAAGTGGGAAAATCAATTGCAATTTTCAATCAAAAGGGTGGCGTTGGAAAGACCACGACCAACATAAATCTGGCTGCTTGCCTCGCTAAGAGGGGCAAGAAAGTCCTTATTCTCGACATAGATCCACAGGGGAACACCACCAGCGGTATCGGAGTTGCCAAGCGTAATCTTAAGAATACCGTCTACAACATTCTCATAGACAAGAATTATGACCCCAGAAAAGCCATAATCCACACGTCTACTGAGAATCTTGACCTCATTCCCGCAAGTGTGGACCTGGCAGGTGCTGAAGTTGAGCTGGTCCAGATCGAGGAGCGTGAGAAGACTCTCAAGAAGGGGCTGGATAAAGTAAGAGACGATTACGACTATATCTTTATCGACTGCCCGCCTTCATTAGGCCTTCTTACCATCAACTCTCTGACCGCGGTAGATTCAGTTCTCATCCCTATCCAGTGCGAATTCTATGCTCTGGAGGGCGTAAGCCAGCTGGTGAGCACCATCGAGCTTGTAAAGAAGAGCCTGAATCCCAAGCTTGAGATACAGGGAGTAGTCCTCAGCATGTTCGACGGCAGGACCAATCTTTCTGTGGCCGTAGTTCAGGAAGTCAAGAAGTACTTTGGAGATAAGGTATATTCCACAGTCATACCCAGAAACGTCAGACTTGCAGAAGCGCCAAGCTACGGAGTCCCTATCATCAAATACGACCCTAAGTCCAGAGGAGCAGAAGCTTACATGGATTTCGCAGATGAGTTCTTAGAGTTGGAGGAGGAGTAAATGGCAGCTTCCAAAAAAGGCGGACTTGGCAGAGGGCTCGACGCCCTCTTTGCTGATGCTGTCCCCGTGGCAAAGACCGACAGCATCACTCAGAAGCCAGCAGACAAACCGGCCGCGGAAACCAAGGAGACCGGCGAGAGCGTCAGGTATCTAAGCATACACGACGTAAAGCCTAATGCAAATCAGCCTCGTAAATCCTTCAATGAAGAGAAAATAGCTGAATTAGCGGACTCCATCAGAGAAAACGGCATAATCCAGCCGATCATAGTCAGGAAAAAGGGCAGAAGCTACGAGATCGTAGCAGGCGAGAGAAGATGGAGAGCAGCGGTCAAGGCCGAGCTCAAGGAGATCCCCTGCCTGGTAAGATCCCTTTCTGATGAGCAGAATATGCTGCTCGCCATAATAGAGAACATGCAGAGAGAGGATCTGAATCCTCTGGAGGAGGCTGAAGGTCTTAATCAGATGATATCTTCCTACGGACTCACACAGGAGCAGGTCTCTAAGAGCGTGGGAAAGAGCAGACCTTACATTGCCAACTCCCTCAGACTTCTGAAGCTCCCTGAGTATATCAAGGATCTGATCTCCGAAGGAGAGCTTACAGCAGGTCACGGAAGAGCGTTGGTAAGCCTTGAGAACGAGAAGCTCAGAAAAGCCATCGCCGAGAAGATCGTGAAGGACGGCCTTTCGGTAAGGGAGACCGAGAAGCTGGTGAGCGAAGCCGGACAGCCGGCAAAGAAGAGGACCCCCAGAAAGCCCAAGAACCCAGATCTGGCAAGGGTCGAGGAGGATCTCAAGGAAGCTCTCGGAACCAGAGTCAATATCAAGCATAATGGCAAGAAGGGCAAGATCGAGATCGAGTTCTTTTCAAGAGATGAGCTTGAGAGACTGATCGATATGCTGGAATCCCTGGGTGTATAGAGAAGCCAGAGAGCACAAATATAATAGTAAAAAATGAGGAGTGTTTCACGTGAAACACTCCTTTTACATGGTAAAAATCAGTTGTTTTAGACAGATGATGGATTGTAGACCAACGGCTGGGATCCCGACAAAAACCACTATATCTTGTAGATGCAAAGCATATAATTTTGTGATATAATTAATTTGAGTTTTTGTGACCAAATGGAGATTACGGAAATGGAAGAAGATATCAAACAAATAAGCTCAAGTTTTCCCATACCTAAGATCATAATCGATACTCAGGGAAAAATTCTGAGCGCAAATGCTCATATAGGAGAGGTATTCCTTTACGAGGGGATCGTCGGAGGCGACGTCTTCACACTGACCGGATACAAGGCCAGCGAACTTTATGAATGCGCCGGAACGGACAAGCATCCTCTGCTCGACAGGAACGACAAGGTATTCAAGCTCTTTACTTACTATGAGAACGCGGAGCACGACGTGCTCAGCGTGGCCTTTTATGACGTCACCGGTTTCGAGGATCTCAAGGACAGGTATAACGACGAGAAGCCTTGTATCGCCAAGGTCCAGATCGACAATTACGACGAGCTGGTGGAGGTCCAGAAGGGAATTTCGGAGCTAAGCCTGTCAGCGGACATCGAAAAGATAATAAGGGACTGGGCTAAGGGGCTCAACGCTTCTGTAAGCAGAGTAAAGAACAACAAGTTCAACATCTGGTTCGCCCAGGGCTGCCTTGAGAGAGAGAAGTTTCTGAAGTTCGAGATCCTGGATGAAGTAAGAAGCCTCCCCACCAACGCGGACTTCCCCGCCAGCCTTTCGATAGGTATCGGAGTCGGCGGTCGGACCATGGACGTGACCGAGAGCTACGCCGACGGAGCGCTTGACCTGGCGCTTGGAAGAGGCGGAGACCAGGCGGTCATCAAAAGAATAAACAAGATCGAATATTACGGCGGCAAGCTGCAGACTGTGGAGAAGAGCAATAAAGGCAAGTCCAGGATCGTGGGACATGCTCTTTCACAGCTGATCGTTCAGGCCCCGAGGGTCATCATAATGGGCCATCAGGCGTCAGACATGGACAGCTTCGGAGCGGCGCTTGGCATTGCCAGACTTTGCAAGGTGAACAACAAGAATCCTTACATAGTCATCGAGAATCCCAACGAGTCGCTGGAGACTCTTCTGGAAGCAGCCAGAGAGAACGATAAATACAACCTCATTGGATGCGAAAGGGCCAAGGAGATCTGCGACAGGGACACACTCATAGTCGTTGTTGACACCAACAGACCTGACAGGGTGCAGTGTCCGGAACTCCTGAAGATATCGGAGAAGATCGTGGGCATCGACCATCACAGAAAGATGGAGCTCGCAATAGAGAACCCCATACTGAACTACATGGAATCCTATGCTTCATCGGCCTCCGAGATGGTTGCTGAAATACTTCAGTATATGCTTCCGAAGAAGGAGATGGAGAAACTGGAGGCGGAAGCCCTTCTGGCAGGTATCACCGTCGATACCAATCACTTCTCCGTAAGAGCCGGAGTCAGGACCTTCGAAGCAGCTGCATGGCTGAGACGTCAGGGGGCTGACCCTGCTGAGGTCAAGAGACTTTTCCAGGAAGATATGGAAAGCGTGCTTCTTAAAGCCAAAGCTCTGGCACAGACCGTAATGATGAATAAAGGAATAGCCCTGACGAGCATAGAAGGGACCAGAAGCGACGCGCAGCTTCTTTGCGCGCAGCTTGCGGACAGGCTGCTCACCATCAAGGGCATCAAAGCTTCCTTTGTATGCGGAAGAGACCGCGACAGAAGGACGGTGATCAGCGCGAGATCACTGGGTAAAGTAAACGTCCAGGTAATCATGGAAAAGATGGGCGGAGGAGGACATCTCACCAATGCAGCGGCTCAGGTGGACATGTCCGTTGAAGGCGCGCTTAAACGAATAATGGAATTAATGGAGGAAACGACGATATGAAGGTTATTTTATTAGAAGACGTCAGAGGATCCGGAAAGTCCGGCGATGTTGTAAAGGTAAGCGACGGCTATGCCAGAAATCTGCTGATCCCCAAGGGACTCGCCATGGAAGCGACTCCTCAGAATCTCAAGCAGCTTGAGAAGAAAAAGGAAGCCATGGCCAAGAAGGCTGCGGAGAACAAGGCTCAGGCACTGGAGACAAAGAAACTGCTTGAAGAGACTGCAGTGACCGTCAAGGCCAAGGCAGGCGAAAACGGCAAGGTCTTCGGATCCGTCACCTCCAAGGACATCTCCGACGCTCTCAAGGAAATGGGCTATGAGATCGATAAAAAGAAGATCCAGCTGGACGCTCCCATCAAGACCACAGGTATAACTGAAGTAAGCATCAAGCTTTTCACTGAAGTTACCGGCAAAGTCAAGGTCAACGTTATTCCTGAGTAAGTCAAAACAACTGGAAGTAGTAACAAATCAGGAGGAAAGATCATGGCAGAGAGGATCGCTCCTCACAACGAGGAAGCCGAGAGATCTGTATTAGGGGCGGTCATGCTGAACAGGGAGGTCCTGTTTGACGTGCTTGAAGAGGTGGAAGCAGATGACTTCTATAACTCCGCCCATAAGGAGATCTTCAATGCTATAAATCAATTATACAGAGAAAGCAAGGCTGTGGACGTGCTCACCGTTTCCGAGGAACTCAAGAGAAGAGGAGTCCTTCAGATGGTCGGCGGTCGTGCCTACGTGGCACAGCTTACTCTTGACGTGCCCTCCACCATCAATGCTGTGGAATACGCCAAGATCGTGTCCGAAAAGGCCACTTTGAGAAAAATGATCCTGGCTTCAGAGGACATCACGGACAAGGGTTACAGAGCCGAGATGGACGCCAAGGATATCCTGGATTATGCTGAGAAAAGCATTTTCAGCATCGCCGAGAGGAACCAGAAGAACGATTACACAGACGTGCAGTCAGTTCTTCTTACCAACATCCAGGAGATAGATGAAGCAGCCAAGAATCAGGGCAAAGTACTGGGTACCCCCACCGGATTCAAGGCTCTGGACGACAAGCTGAACGGACTTCAGAAGTCCAATCTCATCATAATCGCCGCCAGACCTGCCATGGGAAAGACGGCCTTCGCCCTTAACATCGCTCAGCAGAGCGCGGTCAAGGAAGGATCGGTCGTAATGATCTTCGATCTGGAGATGTCCAAGGAACAGCTGGGCCAGAGACTCCTGGCATCACAGGCCAGGGTGGAAGCCACCAAGCTCCAGAGGGGATCTTTGGATAAGAAGGATTGGGACAGGGTGAACCTGGCTCTGGATGAGATGCAGAAAGCCCAGATCTTCATAGATGATACCCCCGGCATCTCCCTTATCGAGATAAGGAACAAGTGCAGGAGGCTCAAGGCCGAGAGAGGTCTGGACCTCATAGTGATCGACTATCTGCAGCTCATGACCTCGCCTGAAAGAAGCGACAACCGTCAGGTGGAGATCTCCGCGATCTCCAGGAACCTGAAGCTTCTGGCGAGAGAGATGGACTGCCCGGTGATCGCTTTGTCACAACTTTCACGTGCTCCCGAACAGAGACCGGACCACAGGCCGAACCTTTCGGACCTCAGAGAATCCGGAGCTATCGAGCAGGACGCGGACGTGGTCATCTTCCTTTACAGGGACGACTATTATAACAAAGAAAATTCCGAGAAACCGGGAGTTTGTGAAATAAATATCGCAAAGAACAGATCCGGCCCCACCGACGTGGTTGAGCTCACCTGGGTGGCCAGATACACCAAGTTCAGCGACATGGCGATATAAGGCGGCCTGACCGCCGGAAATATTCCGCAAAAAATCTTTTGCGGTAAAGGATTTGGAGAAGGACCATGAGATTTGACAAAGGTAAAACGAAGGACTACTACCTTCTAACAACCGATGTTGAAAACGTTTTTATAAATGAATATATGCCCGAAGCCCCGGGTGATTTCGTGAAGGTCTACCTGTACGGGCTGTTTTGTGCTGAGCACGGAATGGAACTCAAGATCAACATCATGGCCGCTGCGCTAAAGATGACCGAAGACCGGGCAGCGGAGGCTCTGGAATACTGGAAAGAGCAGAAGCTCATCGAATATTATGAGGACGGCGGCGATCAGGTCGTAACCTTTGCGAACCTGAGGGAGAGACTTTATTCCGGCGAGAACGAGAGGATTGTTCAGGGAAATGAAGCGTCCGATGAAGAGTCCGACGAAAGAGATTTCAGGGAACTGATAGAGTTTGCCGAGGCTGTAGTGGGCAGGCCGCTCAACGCCAGGGAACTTAGGGAGATCAACTCCTGGGATTCCGAGGTGGGAGCCACCAGAGAGGTCATCAGGGAAGCTTTCGAGTACTGCAGCGAGATAGGAAAGACAAGCATCAACTACATTTCCAAGGTGATCCTGGGATGGACCAAGGAGGGCCTTAAAACCTCTCATGACGTCACTGAGTATCTTGACAGAGTGTCGGAGAGACAGAGCGTCTACAGAAGGATCCTGAACACCATCGGGCTCAAGCGCAACATCACCGAAGCCGAGAGACGCATGGTGGATTCATGGTTCGACGATATGCACTTCAGCCTTGAGAGGATAATGGAAGCCTGCGAAAAGGCAAGTTTCACTCAGAGCCCCAACCTGAAGTACATCAACAAGATCCTTGAGAACTGGAAGCAGGAAGCGGACGATATGGGAAGAGACGTGAATCAGAGAGTCACGGTCACCCAGACGACGCTCAACAAATATTACGAATATCTGAGAAATCAGGCTGAGATAAGAGCTGAAGGAAGACGGCAGGAAGTGTACAATAATTTACCTGAAATTCGTCAAATCGACATGAATCTTCAGCAATTATCAAGTAAAATATCAAGAGGGCTTTTAGGCGGGTCCACCAGACAGGATATCGACTCCATCAAGAGGGAGATCCGTGATCTGGAAAAGGACAGGGCGATCCTCCTTACGGAGAACAACTATGCTCTGGACTACACCGACATCAAATACCTTTGCTCTAAATGCGGCGACACGGGGATCGATGAGAATGGTCAGCGCTGCAGCTGCGTGAAGGACAGAATGGGAGAAGCAGAATTATGGCAAAATGGCAAACTATAATAATCGAGAAAATCTGGTTTATAGGCGCCATAATAATAGAATTTCTTGACGGTTTGCTGGATGATCTGGGAGAACTGATCTCAGCCGGAGCCTGGTGGGCTCTGGATCTTTCCGGCAATATCATTGCGGGATATGATAAGATCGCGGACTTGGTAAGCTGGGCGATATCCTTCTTTGGAGTAACCATTTTGAGAAGGGTGCACCAGCTCAGGATGGAAACGCTGAAGTACAAGAGACAGCTTCGCGGAGGAGCCCTTTACTTCATCTTTACCGCGGTCGTCATAGTCTATTGCATAGCCAGCGCCGTGGACTATTCTTACGCGTACAATGGCAGGACTCTGGGTATAGTTAAGGAGCAGAGAGACGTTCTGGGCATACTGGATATGATCTCTGAAGAGCTCACTCAGGAATATAAATCACCCATCGCCATCGATGGCGACGAGGATATCACATTCACACCGGTCATCTCATATGGCAAGGAGATCGACGAGGCGGACGCAGTTCTTAAGAAGTTCACCTACATGGGCGACATCCAGACAAAGGGTTACGGCATCATGGTGGACGGCATCAAGATCGCTACGGTACAGTCCGAGACCGTTGGTAAAGACATACTTGATTCCGTCATCAGCAAGTACGTGAAGAAGAGAGGAAAGTACGAATTCGTAGGCATCATTGAGGATGTCAACATTGAAGAGACAGACACCACCCTTGCCAAGATCACCAGTAAGTCAGGTGTTCTTAAGATCATCGACAGAGGAACCGTCAAGACATCCACATGCCTGACGGAAGCCGGAGACACACTGAAATCCGTTGCCGATAAGCTGGAGGTAAGCGAACACGATATCAGGAGACTCAACGTGGATCTCGTATATGACGATGACAACAAGCTGGTGGAAGGCCAGACCGTCATCGCTGAGAAGGAGGCTCCCGTACTCACCGTCAAGACAGTGGGCAAAGAAGTCTTTGCCGAGACCTTGAAGTTCGAGACGGAGACCGTCGAAAGTGACAGTTACTATAAGGGCGAGGAATTCGTCCAGACGGAAGGTAAGGACGGCAAGCAGAAGGTAACCGCCAGAGTCACCAGGATCAATGGCGAACTAACCGAGCGCGAAGATCTGGAAACTGAAGTCATCCAGGAAGTCGTGAACAAGGTCATCGTCAAGGGTACCAAGGAGAAGCCTAAGACCGTCGGAACCGGTACTCTTATCAAGCCTGTAAATGCTGCTATCACATGGGGCTTCGGTATGAGATGGGGCAGAATGCACGAAGGTGTAGACATGCCTTGCTCGACAGGTACGCCGGTACACGCGTCTGACGGAGGAACCGTCAAGGTGGCAGGCTGGTACTATGGCTACGGTCTCTGCGTCATCATCGACCACGGCGGCGGAATGTCTACATTGTACGGACATAACTCCAGCCTGAACGTATCCGTGGGAGATAAGGTCTTCCAGGGTCAGGTAATCGCCAGAGTAGGAAGCACAGGAAGATCCACAGGACCTCACTGTCACTTCGAGGTACACATAAACGGCAAGGCCGTTGACCCGAAGAAATATCTGTAAAAACTAACATCCCGGGACCCGGACACGGGATCCCGGGGGATCTTTATCAAAAGACGTCAAAGTCAAGAGGGAAAGATGTCAGGCAAAAAAGGGGAATTGACACATTTCAAGGTCAAAAAAAGAAAAATAAATAAGATGAGACTCATCCTTCTGATCATAGTGGGGATCGTCATCGCGTACTTTGTGGGATCAGCTTTAAAGATAGTCCGTCTGACTCAGGAAAAGGCTGAAGTGGAGCAAAAGAACCAGCAGCTTAAAGAGACCATAGAGGACATGAACCAGGAGCTGGATATCATAAACTCCGATCAGTACATGGAGAGACTCGCCAGAAAGAGGCTAAAACTTGTGAGAAGCAACGAGATCCTTTTTATCCTGCCGAATCTGAGAACCAATGAGGACGATGAAGAGGTGGGACCTATGGACATGGCCCAGCAGGAGGCTTTGGACATGGTGGAAGCCAAGAAGGCCGAGGACGCCAAGAAGGCTGAGGAAGAGGCCGCCAAGGAGGAAGCCGACAAAGATAAGAAGAACGGCGAGCAGGAGGATCAGGAAAAATCCGGCGACGCCGAGAAGTCCGATAAGGACAGTGGAGAAAACGCTGAGGGCGACAAAGACGGAGGTCAGGATGGCTGAACCTAAGAATGACCGCCCCGTTATAAGCGAGATCATCGTCGTGGAAGGACGCGACGACACCATAAACTTAAAGAGAGCCGTGGAATGCTATACTATAGAGACCCACGGCTTCGGTATCAGGCGGGAAACCTGGGAGGAACTGGAGAAGGCGTACTTTGAAAAGGGGCTGATAATCTTTACAGACCCGGACTTTAGCGGCGCCGAGATCAGGAGAAGGCTCACGGAGAAATTCCCGGACGCCAAGCAGGCGTATCTCATAAAAGAGGACGCCATGAAGAAGGGCGACATAGGGATCGAGAACGCGGAGCCTGAAGCGATCAGGGACTCATTAAGGAAATGCCACGCAAAGGAAGCCTCCCCTGGTTCTAATGAAGTGACCGAGAGAGATCTCTTCGAAGCAGGTCTCACAGGACGCCCGGACTCCTCGGAAATGAGGACTCTCGTCGGCAAAGAACTCGGCATCGGGTACGCCAACGCCAAAGGGATGCTCAGGAAACTCAAGGGTTTCGGCATCGGAAAAGAGGAATTCAATGAAGCTGTATCAACCGTCAACGATAAAAGAGTTAAGAGATAGATTCGGGTTCAGGTTTTCAAAGAGCCTTGGACAGAACTTTCTGACGGACAAGAACATAATAGACAGCATAATAGAGGGCTCAGGAGTCACCGGGGATGATCTTGCGATAGAGATCGGGCCCGGGATCGGAGTCATCACCAGGGAACTGGCTCAGATCGCCCGTAAGGTGATAGCCATAGAGATCGACACGGATCTTTTGCCCATTCTTCAGGTGACGCTTGGAGATCTGGACAACGTGGAAGTGGTGAACGAAGACGTGCTTAAGACCGACCTTAAGGAACTCATAGCCCGCGAGGAATTCACGGGAAAGGTCAGGGTCATCGGAAACCTTCCATACTACATCACCACGCCAATCATCATGAAGCTTCTTCAGGACGCGCCGGGACTGGACACCATAACAGTCATGATGCAAAAGGAAGTTGCCGACAGGCTGAAGGCAGCGCCCGGTTCCAAGGACTGCGGAGCAATATCCCTCATGGTGCAGTACTATTCTGAGATCACCGAAGTGGTGAAGGTGCCGAAGACGGTTTTCGTGCCACAGCCCAAGGTGGACAGCATGGTGCTCAGACTGGACGTGAGGAAGGAGCCCGCCGTACCTGTAAAGGATCCTGAATTCATGTTTAAGGTGATCAAGGCCGGCTTCGGCCAGAGAAGAAAGACTCTTCTGAACGCGCTTAGCGTGCTGGAAGGCTACACTAAGGACGACATCAGAAAGGCCCTGGAGGATTGCGGGATCGATCCCACGAGAAGAGGCGAGACTCTGGACATCGCGGAGTACGCAAGCCTGAGCGACAGGCTCATGAAATGACCCCGGGGAAAGTTCTTTGCAGTAAAAATATTTTGCTAAAAGGTGATCACATGGAAGATTCAAGAGATATCATAACCGAGAGGCTGAGGCTCACGCCTTGGACCGCCTCTGAGGAGGATGTGAAAGGGCTTTACGCCTGGGCGTCAAATCCAAACGTCGGCCCGAACGCCGGATGGAAGCCCCACGAGAGCCTGGAGGAATCCAGAAACATAATCGAAAAAGTATTTATCGCAAGCCGCGACGCCTACGCCATCAGGGACAAGAGGACCAACGAGATCATCGGAAACATCTCCATCTATGAGGACGATGCCAGAGAAAACGTGGCGTCCATGGAGATAGGATACGCTCTGGCGGAGGAACGCTGGGGACAGGGTCTCATGACCGAGGCATGCAAGGCGATAATGGACTATGCGTTCAATAAATACGATCTGGTCATCATGGCCATCAGGACCTCTGAAGTAAATTCCAGATCCCAGAGAGTAATTGAAAAATGCGGATTTACCTATGAAGGCACTCTCAGGAAGGCCTATCATATATACACCGGTTTCGACCGCGACAGCCGGCTGTATTCCATAACGAGAGAGGAGTGGTTAAAGCAAAATGAAAAATAAGTTACTAGTTATAGCTCTTATACTGAGCATGATATTCACCTTAAGCGCATGCGGAGGAAACAGCGGAAACGGAAGCACTGAGAAAGGCATCTCATGGGAACTCACAGAGGACGGATATGAGAGCGATTACGACTTCGGAGCGGAGGCAGCTGAAAGCGGCGTGCTGACAGGGACCCTCGAAAAGCTTGACTATTCCGACCTCGACGCCCTTCAGGATAAATTGCAGTCTGCGGCTGAAGAGGGCATCGCGAGTGCCGGACTTGGCAGCTTCGAGTTCATAACGGACTTTGAGCCGATGGAAGAGTCTTTGGAGGAAGCCCAGGCAGAGGGCTACGAAGTAGGAGATCTGGTATACTGCTCCGGAATGGAAGACGACGACATGGACCAGGCGGCTTTTGAATCCGGCTGCTACAACAATCCCATGGATGGCAAGTACTATCAGTATTCCATCTTCAGCACCAAATCATATTACGGGTCTGATGAGATGGATCTGGACGAGGTCATCAATACCGTCAAGACCACCTATGGCATCACCCTCGACAAGGCCAAACTCCAAAAGGCTGTAGAAGCCATCGAAGCTAAGTCCAAAGAACCCATCCCCGAAGACGCAGCTCAGGATGAAGAGGGCGAGGACATCGAGGAAGGCGACATCGAAGACGATGAAGAAGGCGACGAAGAATCTGAAGAGTTTGACAGCGAAGACATGGTCTTCGTTGATGAAGACGGAAATGAGATAGATCTCAGCGAGTTGGAACTCGAGGAAGAAGAAGGAGACCTTGAAGACGGCGAAGAGTTCGAAGTGGAAGCTGAAGATGAAGAAGAGGCTGATGCTGAAGACGGAGAAGACGCCGATGAAGAGGACGAGGACCTGGGAGAACTTTCCGAAGAGGAAATGGACGACCTGATCTTTGCCGAAGAAGACGGCTTCGAAGGCGGATACCCTTGCCTGATATCACAGAAGATCGAGAACGCAGGCGAAGGATATAACGACAAGATCACCATCTCCCTCATCGCTCAGCAGGTTTCTGAAGAGGATTCCATACTTTACGTATCAGTCGAAGTAGACAGATGCTACGATGAGCAGTAAATAATATCATATTCAAGCATAAAAAAGATCGCTCC
>JAEEGL013774961.1_pt1 | contig 12246 bp, 10 predicted proteins | sample 9134231 | NCBI WGS metagenome assembly JAEEGL01 (sample SAMN16246548, study PRJNA631951) | gut metagenome | biome: gut microbiome; feature: rumen; material: fiber-attached | host: Bos | place: Iran: Karaj | collected 2018-10
GAGCAAAGCCACAACCGATATCACGATCAGAATCGTTTTTACAATACCCTTCAGAATCCCCTTCAACTTCACCACTTCGACTCCTCTCCATCAGCCCTTCAGGTATGAAATCCAGTCTTCCAGATGATCAGTATTTATTGCTGCGGGTCTCCTTCTTTCTATTGCGCCATAAGTTCAAAATCGCCCACCGTGATGACGGAATCCGTGTCTACGGCGATGGGTGCCATCAGATCTATGGCACAAAAATCAGGGACAACACTGTCTGAGAAGACACATCCCGCAGGTGCCGTCACATAAGGCATTCCATCGATGATCCGGATGACCGTGATGTCGGACCAGACTACATCCGCCAGTTCGGTGCCGTCGGTTTTCGCCCGTTCCAGAACGATGGACTGATCAAAGGATTCACCGGGATTGTTCACGGTGAAGGTTACGGTAAAGAGTTCCGGATCGTATTGGAAAGAGACGCGTTCCTGAAGGATCTCCTGGAAATACTCCGGAGAATAGGTGGTTTTACGATATTCACCATTTACCTGATCTACGATGACCAGGCTGCGGATATGAAATCCACTGCCGCTGCCCTCGCAGACAGATAGAACATATTCCTCCTCGCCGTCTCCGTCCACATCGGTTTTTGCGATCTCCGGGTCATACTGGCCGCACCAGGTGATCTCTACCGGAATAGTCTCGTCACCGTCTATAATAACAGCCATATTGGTATCCAGATCCTGCTTGATGCAGATCGTCTGATCTTCAGAATATGTGTAGTTCACATTTGCGGTATTGTCTGCGAAAGAAGTGCTTTCCGGGCACAGGGCTTCTGCAATGGCAATGATATCAAAGCCCTCCAGGTCGTTGCTTTCCGTGGACAGCGCATAGGCGATCTTCTGCTCCGGATCGTACCAGGTGATCAGATCCACCATAGTGTCATCGCCGACATAACGATAGGTCTTAGCGGAAAGGTTCCAAGAGAAGAGGTTGTTGTCCTCGTCGGAAACGGTCCACTCATAATACAGACCGGCGATATCCTTCTCTTCCGCCACCCCCTGCTGGGCTCTGGCACAGTAAGTCATGCCGTCATATTCGAAGTTGGCTTCCACCAGCGGGCGCTCTCCCGCTTCCACATTCTCCATAATGCGCCAGTCTCCGGTGACATCAGCCGGAAGGCGGAAAAGGCGGTCGCATGCGGCCTCTGCTTCTTCCACAGTACAATCCCTCCAGGGATTTGCCAGGCCCACAATGGCTTCCTGCTCACTCGCGGTGGTTTCCTGTGTCTCCGTACTTGTTGTCGCAACTGTCTGCTCCGGTGCGCTTCCGCATCCTGTCAGCAGGATTGCGGTCAAAGCCAGGATCATTCCCTGTTTCATTGGTGTCATAAAGTTTCTGTTCTGCATATCGGGTCACCTCCAGGTTTACTTTCCCTCTGATTGTACCTATGGATTTTTCATATTGAAAGCTATCGGGGCCAATCATAAGAAACTCTTAATAATCCAACCAACTTGCCCGCCGATGTGATACAATCATCAGGAATCACTTCACATAAAGGAAACCATGATATGAACAGACAAACACCCGTAGAACTGACCAATCTCTGCGTGATCTCCGACGGCGACCGGATCCTGGTGGAAGAAAAAGGCTGGCGCGGAAAAAAGGGGATCATCTTCCCCGGCGGACATGTGGAGCAGGGAGAATCTCTGCTGGATGCGGTGGTCCGCGAAATGAAAGAAGAAACCGGACTGACCATTGAGAATCCCATCCCCTTCGGATTCAAGGACTGGATCGAGGAAGACGGATCCAGATACCTGGTACTGATGTACAAGACGGACAAATTCTCCGGTACGCTGCAGTCCTCGGAAGAGGGCCGGGTCTTCTGGATGACCCGGGAAGAATTCAAAACGGCAGATGTCATGTGGGACATGCAGGACATCCTGAAGATCCATGATTCCGACCGGTATTCGGAGCTCTACTATCCCATGGGAAGTGAGTCCGGCACAGTGCTCTGACGCAAAAAGGGAAGCCTTGAAAGCAAGGCTTCCCTCTTTTTCTTATCCGATTTCCCGGATCCGGTCTACGATACTTGCCTTGGCCAGACTGCCGTAGGACATCAGCGGGATGCAGATTCCCAGAAGAGCCATCAGGGGCAGAACCAGCAGCACCGGAGTCACGGTGAAGTGTGAGGAATAGAACCAGAACACATTATTGGCCGCAACATTTAACAATGGCACAAAGATCAGGGACAATACCAGGGCGATGAGGCCGGAGCCGGCGGAATAGATAAGGCCTTCCGTCATCAGCATTTCCTTCACCTGCTTTCCGGTCATACCGATGGCCTGGAGGACAGCCAGCTCGTTCTTTCTGGCCAGGATCCCTGCCATCACGGCGTTGAAATAGTTCAGCACACCCACCACTCCGATAATGCCGCAGAGGAGACCGCCCAGGATCAGGAACATTCTCTGGAACTCATCAAAGTCCTCCCGCATGACGGCTTTGCTCTCGTACAGGTACTCGGGATTGGTTTCCGAACAGAACTCCGCAAGGAAGGCTTCCGTCTCCTGCTCCGCTGCGCTGTCGGTTGTATCAAAAGCATAGATCATGGGAACCATCAGATCCGGAATGTCCTTTACCAGAGAATCTGCCCCGAAGATCACATTGGAGGCCAGGGAAGCTCGCCTGGGACCGATAGCGGTGGGAACCACCACATAAGCGGCCACCGTATACTCATATTTCGCCAGATCGGCGAAGACGAATTCTCCGCTTTCTTCCTCGATGGTTCCGGAATAGCAGAACTCCACCTTCGATCCGATGGGGGGCGCCACTTCATCCGGGACCACATTGCCGTACTCGTCCTCATAAGCGATGAAGGCCACGTATCTCTCGTTGTCATCCTTCAGCAGACTCACATCGCCTTCGTACACCGTCAGCTTGTCGATCAGTGCATCGTCCATGGCTTCCGCGATGGCGTAGCTGAAATACTCGCCGTTTTCTCCCCGGCTGACCATACCGTAATTCGGGTACCGTTCCTTGAAATCATTGTAGGTCTGCTGGTCCAGCACCATATTCACGTAGCAACCGATATCGTAGCCCACGCCGCCCGTCTCGATCTTGTTGTGGGCATTGATGTACTCGATATCCTCCTCGTACACTCCTCTCTCCCGGAAGAAGGCACCGTTGAACTTGAAGTAATCGGTCTTTCCCACCACAAAGTCAAAGGTGACCATTTGGGAGACCCACTTCTCGCTGTCGAATCCACCGGCGAAGAGGAAGACGCTGTTTAAGAGCACGATGGCCAGTGCAAGAGAGATAAAGACCAGGACGGTTTTCTTCTTGTTTCTGCCCATATTGGCAATGGCCATTCTCCTGACCTTTGCGCCCCTGGTGGCCCTGCTCTTCTTCCGGATACCGCTGCCTTCCGTGTACCGCAATGCTTCCACGGGAGAGACCCTGGATGCCATCCGTCCCGGCTTGGCTGTGGAGATCATCACAGTGATGAATTCAAAGACTGCTGCCGCCAGGAAGATCACAGGTGACGTGCTGATCGTTAAGGAAGACATGGAAATGGTGGTCTGTCTCAGGATCAGTCCCATCAGTCCCGCACCAAGTCCATACCCCAGCAGGAGTCCCAGGGGGATGCCTGCGAGACACAGGATGCATGCCTGGATCCGGATGATCTTCTTCAGCTGCTTTGAGGTGACGCCGATGGTCTTCAGTAAGCCGTAGAACTTGATATCTCCCACCACGGAGATCTGGAACACATTGTAGATGATCAGATATCCGGTGAAGGCGATGAGGATCAGGAAGGCCACCACAGCGATCAGGGTCTCGGGATCCGAATCCGCAAGGCCCACAGACAGGTAGGCAGGATTGACACCGTAATTCAGATAGTTGCCCGCATTCACATCCATCAGATCATATCCCGACTCCAGCGCGATGCTGATCAGGGTCTCCTCCAGAGCCCAGGAGGACCGGAGCATCACGTTCAGATCTGTCCGAAGCGGATCCAGGCCTCTCTCATTCACCACCTCCTGCATCTCTTCCAGGTATTCCTTCGACACATTGATGAAATGGGCCGGGCACATGGGATCATATTCCCAATAACCCGCCAGCACAAAGGTATCTTCCATCTCTGCCTCGTCTTTGCTTTGAACCACAAGCTTATAGGGGATGGTGACTTCGCTTCCGATCACCGGCTCTGCCCCCAGGATCTTCAGGGATTCCGTATCCAGGATGACTTCATTCTTCGCCTCCGGCAGATGCCCCTCCTTCAGAGTAATGAAGGACCACTTGGTGGTGTTGGCATCCATGTAGCTGATCTCCGCGGAATGGCTCTTGAACAAAGAGGAATCGTTTATGCCGATAACGGTGCGGGTACCCCACTCTTTGATCCGGCGGTCAGAAGTAAGGACAGCAATGTCAGAATCCGTGATATCCTTGAAGACGCCCTGCTCACAGCCCCCCAGATCACGGCTGATACTGGTCTGGTAGGAAGCGCTGATGGACATCATGATGGTAAAGAGTGTGGTGAACAGCACAGCTGTGAGTACGATGGCTGCGATAGCAATGAGATTACGACGCTTGCTTGCCTTGAGGCTGCGATAGGCCAGCCGGCGGATGCTCTTCTTATTATTGACTCTCATAGGGCCTATCTCCTTTCGCTGGCAGATACGATCCTTCCGTCCTCAATGCGGATGATCCGGTCCGCCATCTGTGCGATCTCCTCGTTGTGGGTGATCATGACGATAGTCTGGGAATACTTCTCTGCCGAGATCTTCAGTAAGCTGAGGACGTCCTGTCCCGTCTTGGAGTCCAGGTTACCGGTGGGCTCATCTGCCAGGATGATGGCCGGCCGGAAGGCCAGGGCTCTGGCGATAGCCACTCTCTGCTGCTGGCCTCCGGAGAGCTGATTGGGAAGGGCCTCCTTCTTGGCGGTCAGCATCAGGGTCTCCAGGATCTCATCCACATAGGCTTTATCCACCTTCACACCGTCCAGTTCCATGGGCAGGATCACGTTCTCATATACATTCAATACCGGCACCAGGTTGAAGGCCTGGAAGACAAATCCGATCTTTCTCCGCCGGAAGATGGTCAGCTCATCATCCTTCAATTTGGACAGGTCCACATCGTTCACCAGCACCTTGCCGGAGGTGGGCCGGTCCAGCCCTCCCAGCATGTGAAGCAGGGTGGACTTTCCGCTGCCGGAAGTTCCTACGATCGCTACGAACTCTCCCTTATTTACCTGAAGGTTTACTCCGTCCAGGGCATGAACGCTGTTCTCGCCTTCCCCGTATATCTTCTTCAGATCCTTTGCTTCCAGAATACTCATGACCAAACCTCCCTAACATGACAAAACAAAAAATCAGTGTGCAGGTACTTTTTCCCACACACTGATTATTACATTGGATTCTTTCCAGAATCTGTCAGGATCCCATTCAATTCTTACAGTTTTGAAAGATTTGATCACTTTTTGAGGTAGATCAGGAATTCCGTCCCCTCCCCGGGTTTGGACTTCACTTTGATGTACCCGCCTTCCTTGGTGATGATCTCCCGGGCCAGATACAATCCGATTCCGACTCCTTCTTTTTCCCGGGAGGATTGCAGACGTCCGAAGCGGGTGAAGATCTTGGGGATATCCTCCTCGGCGATGCCGATGCCCGTATCCTTTACACGGATGCAGGCAAACATCTCCGTAGATTGAAAGCTGATGTTGATGCCTCCCTGCTCCGTATATTTGACAGCATTGTCGACAATGTTGCTGATTGCCTCAAAAGTCCACTTGTAATCGAATGTGGCCCGCTGGCTTGCCTCCGTCACATGAAGGTACAGGCCCTTTCCTTCCGCCTTCTTCCGCAGAGTGCTGCCCACTTCTCTGACCAACCTGAACAGGTCATCCTCCTGAGGATCCAGCACAAGGATCCCGTTCTCCAGCCGGGACAGCTTCACCAGGGCATCCACCAGAAAGCGAAGCTTCTCCGCCTCATTCTCGATGGCGGTCAGGCTCTCCCTCTGGTCCTCCGTCAGTTCCGATTCCTTCAGAAGTTCACTGTGGAGGATCAGGTTCGCGATGGGGGTCTTGGTCTGATGGGAAATGTCCGCGATCAAGGTCTTGATCTTATCCCGGTCCTGCTTTACGTTCGCGGCAGAAAGGGCGGATGATTCCAGATAATCCGCCAAGGTGGATTCCAGCTTTGAGACCTTCTCCTCGCTGTACTCCCCCTCCCGGAAGTCCCCTTTTGTGGCTTCTTCCAGCATGGTCTGCAGGCGGTTCATGATCTTTCGCGTGCTGTATTCTTTATAGATTGCATAAGCAAGGGATGCCAGACAGAGGATCCCTGCTATGATCCAAAGCCATTTAATCATCGCTCTTCACCCACATGTACCCGAGACCGTAGATGGTCTTGATGTAATCCTTGGCGGACAGCTTATCCCGAAGGCGCTTGATGGCCACGGAGAGGGCGTTCTCATCCACATACTCTGCTCCGTCCGTCCACAGCCGATCCACCAGATCATCTCTGGAAAGGGTAACGCCCCGGTTGCTCACCAGCATTTTCAGCAGACGCTGCTCGATCTTGCTGAGGGACACCTCCTGACCGGATACCGTGAAGACCATCCGATCAAAATCAAAGGAATAGGCATCAATCTGAATGACATCTCCCGCGCTCTCCGTCTCATGCTTGCGAAGCTGGGTGTTCACCCTGGCCCGCAACACACTGAGAGAGAAAGGTTTGGTGACGTAATCATCCGCACCAAGTTCCAATCCCTTCACCACATCCGAATCCGTATCGTTGGCAGAAAGCAGGATGATGGGCACCGGCAGATTCTTCCCCCGGATCTCCTTTACCAGATCCAGTCCGTTCCCATCCGGCAGATTGATATCCATGATGATCAGTGACGGACTCGTCAAAAAGATCTGCTCCCCGGCGCTCTTCAGATCCTCACAGGAAACGATATTCCTGTCATCTTCCTTCAGCGCCTTGCACAGACCATTGGCCAGATCCTTATCATCTTCCACGATCACTATCTGTTTCTTTTGCATCGAAATCCCCTCGCATCGCAGAACTCACACCAGTTCTATAGTATCACATTATTCTGCGTTTTTCTTGAATGCCCGTAGGAAAAAGACGGATTCTATCACAAAGAATCTGGCCCTATTTGAAAAAATCAGGAAAAGGCCAGCCACCCCATATCGGCATTTCACTTGACAAGCGTCAAGTAAGTCGTTACTCTTAAACTGACAGAAATTACTTGACGTTTGTCAATCAAAATGAGGTTATGTATGAAAGATATCATTTTCGATCTCCAGGATATGAGATACCTTAGCTGGACCAAGACGCGCAAATCTTCCGGCACGGCAGGATCCTTTCTGAAGTCATATGATGATTCGGGAAAAAAGAAAAAGTATTACAAGCTGTCGGACTGTGATCCGGTACATGGAATCATCGGACACGAGTGCGTGAATGAGATCGTGGTACAGCGTTTGCTGGACCACTTTGGAATTGCACATTTGGAATATACTCTTGTCCATGCTCTCGTTACGATTGACGGAAAGGATTACGAGACCTATCTTTGTGAATCTGAAGACTACAAGGCCCCGGATGAGGGTAAGGTCTCTCTGGAAGACTATTACGCCATGAACAAAGAGGAGGGAGAATCCCCCTTTGAATTTTGCAAACGCATGGGATGGGAACAGTATGTCTATGAGATGCTCCTGATCGACTATCTGGTTCTCAATAGAGACCGGCACGGTGCAAACATTGAGGTGTTGCGAGATACGAAGGCCAGGACCATCCGCCTCGCTCCTCTCTTTGACCACGGACTGAGTCTCGTATGCAAATGCCATACGTGGAAAGAACTGGATGCCTTTGATGTGATGGAGGACCGCAAGGTTCAGTCCTTCGTTGGGACTCCCAGCACTTTTGAGAATGTCCGCACTCTCCCGAAACGTTTCCTCAAAGGACTGCCGAAACTAAAAGAATCGGATCTGGATAAAGTTTTTGAGGGTCTGGACCAAGTGATCGGTCACGAGTACATCCGCAAGATACGTGAGATGGTATGGGAACGGTGGTGTCACCTTGGTAGCATTTGAGATTCATGATAAGGCCCAGAAAAACAGATTGCTGGGATATCTCCTCTATTACGAAAGAAGCAAACGGTTCTTCACAGAACTACTGGAGGACACGGACAAATGGACCTGTCCCTTCATTTTTTCCGGGTGCGTGGAGAAAGGGATATACAGCATAGATTCCGTCTGGAGCGGTAAATTTGTCGGCCAGCGCATCATTCCGACGGACCGTCAGAACCTGGGGAATATCCTGAAGGAGAACGGGCTCAAAGAATATGACGTATTCAAGCTTCTTGCACTGAGCGAGGGCCGCTGTGCTCAGGATGAGTTGTATCTGGTGAGGGTTTCGGAGAAGGACATCTCACCGGAGATCAATGAGCGCTCCGAAAAAAAAGTTCTGGATGTCATGGCCATAACCGGTCAAAAAATACTCGTATTCTTTAAGGACGGCAAAAGCGTCACCGCTGACATCGGGAAACTTTGCGGCGATGACAGAATCTATGGAAACATCCTCAGAAATGAAGAAGTCTTCCGCAATGTCCGTGTATCTCCCGGAGGAAACGGTATTGAGTGGGGCGAGGAACACTTTCTCTCTGCCGAACTCCTTCGCAAACGCGGAAAAGAATCCGGTATCGCTTACGAGGATATCATGGGTTATATTAAAGACCGTCTCGTAGATACTTCCGAGGCGGCCCGTATGCTGAACTGTTCCAGACAATACATCAAACAACTGACGGATAAGGAACGGCTCACTCCTGTGCGCGATGGGGCAAATACCAATGTATATCGTAAGAGCGAGATTGAAAGCGACAGTTAAGTGACTGCTATTGTTCAAGAAAAAGGGAGTCTCCTTTTGGAGATCTCCCTTCTGCCATGCTCTATCAAACTCCGATTATCGGTAACTTCCGTACTTCTTTTTAAATTCCTTCTTGTATTCGTACATAAGGGCATCGGCCCTCTTGAACACTTCCTCCACGGAATCATCGATGGCAGGCACATAATCTGCCATTCCGAAAGATGCGGAATACCTGCAATATTCCTCCACCGATTCATCCAGATGTGTCCGTTCGAACTCGGATCCCAAGGCCTCTTTCAGCTGGTCTCTGGCCTCATAGTCCGCGTCTTTTAAGATGACTACGAACTCATCTCCGCCGATGCGATACACCGGTGATTTCTTATAGATCTCACATACGATATGACAGCACCCGCGGATGTAAGCATCTCCCAGTTCGTGTCCGTAGGTGTCGTTAACATATTTCAGATTGTTGATGTCCACCATCAGGAAGGCAAACTTCAGATCGGGATTTGCCTTCAGGTCTGTCCGCAACTGAAGCAGTGCATCGTTGTATGCCGCCTTGCTCCGAACCCCTGTGAGAGAGTCCACATAGGCCGTTTTGCTGATCTCCTGGATCTCCGTCTTGGCCCGGTTAAGGTTGGACATATTGAAGGCGCCGTCCTTCACAGACATGACCAGGGCATTGTACAGTTCATCGATCTCATTTTCCACATGAATGTTCAGGGACTCGATCTGGTTCACGTTGTTGAACCGGTCCTCTTCCGATTCGTATCGGAAGGACTGAATACACCTGGTCATACGATTCAGGGGATTAAAGAGGATCACTGACAGAATGATGTTGATGATGATAATAACCCCCAGTATGATCGAAACGATCACAATGAGAAGTTCGATCACAAAATCGTATCCCTTGGCATAGAGTTCATCGACGGAAAAATCTACGCAGGCGCTGCATACATAGTTTCCATCCTTGTCCATGATGGGTCGCACAAAGGAGATGAGTCTTCCCTCTTCCGTCGAGACAATGTGCCAGACGCATTCATTGTCTTTTGTCATCTTGCCAAAGTCTTCGGTGAACTCCTCATCCGCATCGTAAATGCTTCCGACGGTGTTCAGACTCTGGTCCGTGACGGAAGATTCGTAATCCTCATCCAGGTCGATGATGACCTCCCCTTTGATATCATCCTCCTCCATGAAGAGTCGGTACACATATACATAACGGACATCGGGATAGCTGTTCTTTAATTCATAATAGTATTTGACAATATTCCGATAATCCTCGGAGTGATAATTGAACTGGACATAGTAGTCGGTCCGCTCCGGATTCAGCCTCTCGGCCATAAGCGTGGTAATGCCTTCCGCCATCTTGACATGCTTTTCAACATTCAGCGCTTCATATCGCCTGAAAGAAATGCCGATGATGCATGTTGCCAGAAGCAATAAGCTGAAGACAAATATGGCTGGAATACGAACTTTCAGTGTGAGATATTTTTTCAGAATTCTCTTCATATGCACAGCCTCAACTTACACGATCCCTTTTACGATCTTCTCCTTCTGTCCCCGTGGGTTTCATAATACTTGGCCTTGCAACGGTACATATCCTCATCCGCTCTTCCGAAGACGTTGGCAAAGTTGCCGTCCCGGTCCGGATGATAGACTGCCACGCCCTTGGAGATGGCCAGATCTTCTTCGTACTTGTCGTTCTCCAGGTTGAATTCCCGGAGCTTCTCATCGAATCTGGCCAGCTGCCGCTTGCTCTCCTCCTCGGAGGAAAGCTCGGACAAAGCCGCGAATTCATCGCCGCCGATACGGTACACCTTCTCTGCTCCGAACACAGTCCGGATCAGCAATGCCGCATCCTTGATCATCATATCGCCGTACTCATGACCCTTGGTGTCATTCATCACCTTCAATCCGTTCACGTCAAAGACATAGACGGTGAAGGCTGCCATATTCTCCCGGATCAGGCGATCCAGACGGCTCTCTTCCGTCAGCCAGGCTGCCTTGTTCCGGATACCGGTCATGCCGTCCAGATAGGCCTGACCGTGAATGTAATCGATGTAGTCTTTCAGTTCCACGCTGATCTTTCGGATACTGTTGGCAAGGGATCCCAATTCGTCGTTGGACTGGAAACTGATCTTCTGATCCAGCTCGCCCTTTGCGATGCGGGATGACACTTCCGTCAGTTCCCGGACGGGATTCACGATCCTTCCCGTAAGTCGGATGGACATGATGATGACCAGTGCCAGAGCTCCGGCGAAGATCAGGATTAGCTGGTAAACCATCTTTCGCTGGAACAGGAGGATCTCCGCCTCCGGTGTCTTGATTGCCAGGAGCATGTTATTCTCCAACCGTCTGATGATGATCCGGTACCCGGTACCGTTCCAGCTATAACGATAGATCTCCTCCGTGTCTGCGTACTCCCTGCTGAAATACCGACTTGCCTGAGCCAGTTCACCGAAGAAGGATTCCTTCTGAAGTCCCAGGGGATAATTCGCCTGATACAGCAGATCTCCGGCCTCACTCACCAGAATACCTTCACTGTTGTGATAATCCAGCTGATCAATGACCCGGTGGATCAATGTCATATCGATATCCATTCCCAGCACGCCCAGGAACTCGTTCCCCAGATATACGGGAATGATATAGGAGATCATGTACACATCGATGTTCTCGTTGGAATAAGGCTGCATCCATATGGGGCCGCCGTTACGAATGGGCTCATAGTACCAACCCACATGCTCCGTATCGCTCTCCTGGTATTTCAGGATATCCGTGGGAGTCACGCTCTTATAATCTCCGTTACCGGTGGAAGTCAGGAAGAATCCCGCTGTTCCCCCGTACAGGATCGGATCCGGGCGGAAATAGACCGACTCTACATTCTCCACAATCTTGGCTGAACCGAGGGCAATACCCTGCAGTTCTTCGAACAGTTGCTCCCGATATGCGCTTCGTGAGCGGAATTCCCGGACATCCACATTGGAGAGCAGATAGTCTTCCATGCCTCCCACAGCCCGTTCCACGCCGGAAAAGTAGGAATCCAGCTTCTCCGTCTCCTCCGTGATCAGAAGGCGCATGGACTCAGCCGAGTGCAGGTTGATGGCCGACGTCAGATAGTAGAGTCCGACAGATGCCAACGCCAGATACACGGCGAGAATGGTGCCCACAAAGGAGCTTATGAGTCTTGTGCGGATTGACTTCATGCCATTATCCCCTCTTTACATTGTTGCCGCCCAGTTCCTTCACCAGGTACAGATTCTGGACTGCTCTGTAGTAATCCCTCTTAAGCGTACTGTTCAGGTCGATCTTGGTAAGGCCCACGGAGACCGTCACCTCGCCTACTTCATCAACCGCTCTGACAAATTTCCTGCAGATGGAATCCGCTTCCTCCTCC
>JAEEGL017107228.1_pt1 | contig 12246 bp, 7 predicted proteins | sample 9134231 | NCBI WGS metagenome assembly JAEEGL01 (sample SAMN16246548, study PRJNA631951) | gut metagenome | biome: gut microbiome; feature: rumen; material: fiber-attached | host: Bos | place: Iran: Karaj | collected 2018-10
CCCCCCTCGAGATGAGATTTCCCATGGAGCAATCCAGTAAGACCCCTTGAAGACTACGAGGTAGATAGGGCAGAGGTGGAAGTGCAGTAATGTATGGAGCTGACTGTTACTAATCGGTCGCGGGCTTGATTAAAGAGATTGAGCTCTGAAGTGGATAGGAAGAAGAATCAATGAGAATTTATATGCAATTTTGAAGGTACATACCGGATATTCCTCGATAGCTCAATGGTAGAGCATCCGGCTGTTAACCGGAGGGTTGTAGGTTCGAGCCCTACTCGGGGAGCTGCCGCAAAAACGCGTTCGTCTCGTACGGACGCGTTTTTTTTACAACTATGCTTTGCAAAAAGGAAACGACTGGTATATAATGCTAATTGACCGGACGTCCGGATCGGGCTGTCCGGTTCTTTTCTGAGTATATTTTCATCTTGAAAGTGAGGATTCGAATGTATTATCTGAAATCTTCCGAAGAATGCCTGAAGGAGCTTTCTTCCGGCCCGGAAGGCCTTTCTTCTTCCGAAGCGGAAGAGCGGTTGCTGAAAAACGGAAAAAACAAACTAAAGGAAGCCAAGAAAGAATCGCTGCTTCATATGTTTCTCCGGCAGCTTGCGGATCCGATGATCATCATCCTGATCGTTGCGGCCGCGATCTCTCTTGTGATCGCGATCGTGGAAAAGGAGTCGTTCGCCGACGTCATCATCATCGGCGTGGTCGTCTTGCTCAATGCGATCCTCGGCGTTTATCAGGAAAACAAGGCGGAGGCGGCGGTCGAAGCGCTCCGTGAGATGACGGCTGCGACGTCGAAAGTCATTCGTGACAACGTATTGCACGTCGTGAAAAGCGAGGATCTGACGGTCGGCGACGTCATTGCCCTGGAAGCGGGGGACGCGGTGCCTGCAGATGCGAGAATCATTGAGAGCGCGTCGTTAAAGGTGGAAGAATCGGCATTGACGGGCGAATCCGTTCCGTCGGACAAACACGACGGCGTTCTGCAGCCCGGCGCAAACGGCACCGTGCCGCTCGGTGACCGGAGCAATATGGTTTACATGGGATCCACGGTCGTCTACGGACGCGGACGTGCGGTCGTCACTGCGGTCGGCATGGATACGGAGATGGGCAAGATCGCCGATGCATTGTCGAAGGCGGAAGAAGGAAAGACGCCGCTCCAGATCAAACTCGGCGAGCTCTCGAAGATCCTGACATTCCTCGTCATCGGCATCTGTCTCGTCGTTTTCATCGTTTCCGCGTTCCGGGACGGCCAGTTCTTTGAACATCTGAAACAGGGCAATTTCCGTCCCGTCATCAACATGCTGATGGTGGCGGTTTCGCTTGCGGTCGCGGCGATCCCCGAGGGGCTCGCCACCGTGGTCACGATCGTATTGTCGATCGGCGTTACGAAGATGTCGAAGCGGAACGCGATCATCCGGCGCCTGACGGCGGTCGAAACGCTCGGCTGCACGGAGATCATCTGCTCGGACAAGACGGGCACGCTGACGGAGAACCGGATGACGGTGGTCCGCGAGTTCACGAAGGAGCCCGTTCTCATGGCGACGGCCATGGCGGGGTGCGCGGATTCGGTGCTGAACGAGGAAAAGGTCGCCGAAGGCGAACCGACCGAGAACGCACTCGTCAATTATGCGTTCAAGCTCGGACTCGACAAGACGGAATTCGACCGGGAACACAAGCGGGTCGGGGAAGCGCCGTTCGACTCCATGCGGAAGATGATGTCCACGGTGCACGATTACGGCGATCACTTCCTGCAGTTCACGAAGGGTGCGCCGGACGAAGTCCTGAAGAAATGCGCCCTGATCAGCGAAAACGGGGTTGTACGGCCGTTGACGGACGAAGACAGGACAATGATCCTCTCTGAGAACAAAGCGATGGCAGACGGCGCTTTGCGCGTTCTGGCGGCGGCATACAGAGATTGGCAGGCGCTTCCGGAACGGTTTGAAGCGGATCATCTGGAAACGGAGCTCGTTTTTCTCGGTCTCTACGGAATGATCGATCCGGTCCGGACGGAAGTGAAGCCCGCCATTGAAGAATGCAGAAGGGCCGGGATCCGGCCGATCATGATCACCGGGGACCACATTGACACGGCGGTGGCGATCGCAAAGGAACTGACGATCATTTCCGATTCGTCGGAGGCGATCACCGGGTCGAAACTTGATGAGATCCCGGACGAAGAGTTTTCCGAGAAGGTGCTGCAGTATTCGGTGTACGCCCGCGTGCAGCCGGAGCACAAGGTCCGGATCGTCAATGCGTGGCGTTCCCTCGGCCGCATCACGGCCATGACGGGAGACGGCGTCAATGACGCGCCGTCGATCAAAGCCGCCGACATCGGCGTCGGCATGGGCATTACAGGGACCGACGTCACGAAGAACGTCGCGGACATGGTGCTGGCCGACGATAACTTCGCGACCATCGTTTCCGCGGTCGAGGAGGGCCGCCGGATCTACGACAACATCCGGAAGGCGATCCAGTTCCTGCTTTCCTCCAACTTAAGCGAAGTACTTTCCGTGTTTTTCGCGACCATGCTCGGGTTCACGATTCTGAAGCCGGTGCACCTGCTCTGGATCAACCTCATCACGGACAGTTTCCCGGCGTTGTCGCTCGGCATGGAACAGCCGGAACGGGACGTCATGGGACGGCCGCCGAGAGACCCGAAGGCCGGCATTTTCTCCGGCGGCGTGGGATTCGACATCGTTTACCAGGGGATCCTCGTCACGGTCCTGACGTTTGCTTCCTATCTTCTCGGGTATCGGATGAGCACGGGTTCATTCGGATTCGGGGATTCCGGCGTCGGCATGACCATGGCGTTCATCACGATGTCGATGGCGGAGACCTTCCATTCGTTCAACATGCGGACGGTCCGCCGCTCCGTGTTCACGCTGAAGAAGCAGAACGGGTTCCTTCTGGGCTCCATTGCCCTGTCGTTTGCCCTGACGTTTGCCGTCGTTTTCATCCCGGGACTGAATACGGCATTCGGCTTTGTTCCGGTCACGGTCACGCAGTATCTCATTGCCGTCGGGATCGCGCTCCTCGTCCTTCCGGTCGTCGAGTTCGTGAAGTGGATCGAGCGCCGCTTTTTCGGTCATAAGAGGCATCCTCAGGCAGGGCTTGAAAAGCACGCAAAAATGACGAAATAATGACAGAAAAATGAAGCAAAAATGAAGCAAAAATGAAGCAAAAATGAAGCAAATATGACAGTGAAACAGGGGCAAAAGGCGTTGACTTTTGCCCCCTTTTCATTTATCATAAAAGTGGCTTGGAAAAGGTATTTTTTTGAGTCGGAAAAAAGTGCAAATCTGGGTAGAAGGTAGCTGCTTCATGAAGGTGGACGTCCAAAAAGGAAGTATCTGGAAAAGAATCTCGGCGTTTCTGTTCGACGGGATCATGCTCTCCATCGTCATCATGGGGCTCGCCACGCTGATGTCATGGATACTGAAGTACGACGACCGGATGGCTGCCTTTAACGAGATCAAGGAGAGTGTCGCCGCACAGTACGGGATCTCCTTCGATACCAGCCAGGAAGAATACCAGGAATTTGATGCAGAGAAGAAAGCGCGATTTGATGAGGCTTACGAAGCATTGAATGCGAACAGGGAAGCGGTGAAGCTTTACTCGCAGCTCAATGTATTCGCGATCCTCATCATTTCTCTTCCTATGTTCCTTGCATTTCTGATCCTCGAGTTTATCATCCCTCTGATCTTCAAGGACGGGCGCACGCTCGGAAAGAAGATCTTCGGTCTCTGCGTCATCCGCCCCAACTGCGTGAAGATCTCAGGACCGGTCCTGTTCATCCGTTCCATCATCGGAAAATGTGTGATCGAGCTTCAGATCCCGGCCACGATCGTCATCATGTTCCTTTTCGGAAAAGGCAATATTTTCCTCGCGATTCTGTTTTTCGCCATTCTGCTTGTGAATCTCATTCTCTTCTTTGCGACGAAAAAGCATACGGTCCTGCATGACCTTCTGTCCGTCACCGTAGTCGCGGATTATGCGAGCCAGCGCATTTTCGAAACGGAAGACGAGCTCATTGAGTTCAAGAAGAAACAGCACGAGGAGGAAGTGCAGCGTCTTCGCGAGCCGGAGTATTCTCACATTTGAAACCAAAAAATCTAACATAAAAGGAAAAAAGGGGTATGAAAGTCGTTCTGAAAAACTTAACAAAAATCTTTCCGAGCCGGAACAAAAAGGATCACAGCGAAGTCGTTGCGGTCAACAACTTCGATTTCGAGATCCCGGACGGAAAGCTGATCGGTCTTCTCGGACCATCCGGATGCGGTAAGAGCACGACGCTCTACATGATCTCGGGTCTGCAGAAGCCCACGTCAGGCCAGATCTTCTTCGGCGATGACGACGTGACGGAGCTCTCAGCGGAAAAGCGCGGCATTGGACTCGTTTTCCAGAACTATGCCCTGTATCCGCATATGACCGTCAAGCAGAACATCATGTTCCCGCTGCAGAACCTCCGCGGCAATGACAAGCTGAGCAAGGAGGAGATCCTGTCGAGAACCGAAGAAGCAGCGAGACTTGTTCAGCTGGACGGACTTCTGGAGCGGAAACCGAGCGAGCTTTCCGGCGGCCAGCAGCAGCGTGTCGCGATTGCGAGAGCGTTGGTCAAGATGCCGAGAGTGCTGCTCCTCGACGAGCCGCTTTCGAACCTTGACGCGCGTCTTCGTCTGCAGACCCGTGAAGAGATCCGCCGGATCCAGCGTGAAACGAAGATCACGACCGTGTTCGTCACGCACGACCAGGAAGAGGCCATGTCCATTTCCGATGAGATCGTCGTCATGAAACTCGGCGTCGTGCAGCAGATCGGCGCTCCGCAGGACGTCTACGACGATCCGACGAACCTGTTCGTCGCGAAATTCCTCGGCACGCCGCCGATCAACGTGTTCAAGGGACGCATTCAGGGCGGGAAGGTCATGATCGGTGAAGCAGCGGTGTTCGATGCCCCGGGCATTGAAGACAAGGACGTCTTCATCGGCATCCGTCCGGAAGGCTTCACGCTCGAAGAGAACGGACCGCTCGAACTGAACGTCTCCGGCGTCGACGTCATGGGCCGTGACATCAGCGTGATCTCGACGCATCCGGAATCTCTGAATGCGAACGTGCGCTCCATCATTTCCGCCGATCAGAAGAACGAGATCGGATCGGACACGGTCCGTTTCTCCATCAAACCGCATAAGATCTTCGTGTTCGACGGCGAGACGGAAGAGAGGATTTATCTTCAGGGGGATCAGGGATGAAAAAGATCATCAAAAGCTTTGATCACTGGAAGGCGTGGCTGTATCTCTTACCGGCCATCGTGCTTCTTCTGATCTTTACGGGCTGGCCGATCATCAATACGATCCGGATCGCCTTCCTGGAAGGGTACGATCCGATGAAAGAGGTCGGCGGCGAAACGTTCCGGATCGGTTTTCAGAACTTTGAGAAAGTCGTGACCTACAAGCGGTTCCTCGAATGTCTGAAGACGACGATGATCCTTTGCTTCACGACGGTGCCGCTTTCCACGATGTTAGCGCTGCTCATTGCGGTCTGCCTGAATTCCATCGGTCCGCTGAAGCGCTTCCTGCAGACGATTTTCTTCATGCCGTACGTCACGAACTCGATCGCGATCGGCATGGTGTTCGCCGCGATGTTCAACATCGTCGGCAATGCCTCCGGCATCACGACGATCCAGAACGCCGGCATCGTCAATAACGTCTTGCAGTTCCTGACGGGAAACAAGGACTTTTACATCAACTGGATCAATGCGGGCTCGACCTACACGCACAACATCATCGTCATGATCATCTACATCGTGTGGCATGCGCTTCCGTTCAAGATCCTGATCCTGCTCGGCGGACTGCAGTCCGTGAACAAGCAGTATTATGAGGCCGCGAAGGTCGACGGCACGTCGAGATTCCGCACGTTCTGGCGGATCACGGTGCCGCTTCTTTCCCCGATGATCGCATACGTCGTCATCACCGGTTTCATCGGCGGATTCAAGGAATACTCCAGCATCGTCGGTATCTTCGGCGATACGATGGGCCCCGCCGGCAATGCCAAGGCGCTCAACACGATGGTCGGCTACATCTACGACGCATTGGCCGGTCAGGCAGGACGGGCGAGTGCGGCGGCTCTTATCCTGTTCGGCATCATTCTTGTCGTGACCCTCATCAATCTCTGGGTCAGCAAGAAGAAAGTCCATTATTAAGGAGGTGCGCATCATGGCTGAAAAATCCAGAAAACTGATTTCAGAAAAGAACATGCGCACTGAGACGCAGAAGGCGAAAGTCGGCTCCGTCATTGCCAAGATCGTTACCTATTTGTTCCTGGTGATCATGGCGATCATCGTAATCTTCCCGTTCTACTGGATGATCATCTCTTCCCTGAAGACGTTGGATGAGTACCGCCTCCCGGTCCCGACGTTCTGGCCGAAATTCTTCGACTGGGACAACTACGCGGAAGCGTTCCAGGCGGCGAAACTGCTGACCTACTTTAAGAACACGGTCATCGTTGGACTGGTTTCCACGATCCTGTCGCTCGTCGTGACGGTCCTGTCGGCCTTCGCGTTTGCGAGACTTGAGTTCAAGGGCAAGAACCTGCTCTTCGGCGCTCTGCTCGGAACGATGATGATCCCCGGCGAACTCTTCACGATCACGAACTACGCGACGGTCAACGCGTTCGGCTGGATGAAGACCTATACCGTCCTTATCGTCCCGTTCCTCGTCAGCGTATTCTACATCTACCTGCTCCGCCAGAATTTCCTGCAGATCCCGAACGAACTGTATCTGGCAGCGAAGGTGGACGGCACCCGGGACTTCAAATACCTCTGGAAGGTCATGATCCCGCTCAGCATGCCGACGCTCATTTCCATCACGATCTTAAAGATGATGGGCGCCTGGAACTCCTACATCTGGCCGAGGCTGGTCGCAAACGACGAAGCGCACGCGCTGATCACCTACGGTCTTCGTAACTCCTTCTCGGATACTTCCGGAATGACCGACTATCCGGTGCAGATGGCCGCCGTCGCGGTGGTTTCATTGCCGCTGTTCTTAGTCTTCGTCTTCCTCAGGAAGTACATCATGAAGGGCGTCAGCCGGAGCGGTATCAAGGGCTGACATTTCGGATGATTCATTAATATCTTTACAAGGAGAGGAAATAGGTTATGAAAAAGATTTGTCTGATGCTTGCAATGCTGCTTCTCGCATGCTGCGTGTTCGGCGCATGCAACGGTAACGGCGGTAGCGAAGAGGGAACGAAGGCTCCGACCGAAGGTCCCGCTCCCCAGACGGACGCTCCGGCCCCGGTCGAGACGGGCTATGACGGAAGCGCGGTCACGATCCGGTTCTACCATACGATGGGCCAGAACCTTCGTGAAGTGTTGACGACGTACATTGCCGAGTTCAACAAGCTCTATCCGAACATCACGGTCGAGGAAGATCAGGTCGGCGGCTACAACGACGTCCGTGACCAGGTCAAGACGGAGATCACGACCGGCAACCAGCCGAACATCGCGTACTGTTACCCGGACCACGTCGCATTGTACAATAAGGCGAAAGCCGTTCAGACGCTGGACGAGCTCATTGCCAGCACTGCGGAAGTGACCCGCGCGGACGGAACCACGGAGATCATGGGACTGACCGAAGAACAGAAAGCCGACTACATCGAAGGCTATTACGCGGAAGGTACGGCGTTCGGCGACGGCCTGATGTACACGATGCCGTTCTCGAAGTCCACGGAAGTTCTGTACTACAACAAGACCTTTTTCGAAAAGAACAACCTGCAGGTCCCGACCACCTGGGACGAACTATACGAAGTCTGCAAGAAGATCAAAGAGATCGATCCGAAATCCGTTCCGCTCGGCTACGACTCTGAGAGCAACTGGTTCATCACGATGTGCGAGCAGTACGGTTCTCCGTACACCAGCGCGACCGGAGATCACTATCTGTTCAATAACGAGCAGAACGTGAAATTCCTGGAAGAGTTCAACAAGTGGTATCAGGAAGACCTCGTGACCACGCAGGGGCTGTACGGCACCTACACGAGCGGCCTCTTCGTTTCCACGGACGAGCGGAAGTCCTACATCAGCATCGGTTCCAGCGCAGGCGCGACGCATCAGCGTCCGACGGCCGTGGACGGAGTGTTCCCGTTCGACGTCGGCATCGCTCCGATCCCGCAGGTCGATCCGGCCAACCCGAAGGCGATCTCTCAGGGACCTTCCGTCTGCATCTTCAAGAAGGCCAATGAGCAGGAAGTCTACGCCTCCTGGCTGCTCATCAAGTACCTGACGACTTCTGTGGAATTTCAGGCGGACTTTTCCAAGGCATCCGGTTACATTCCGGTCATCAAGTCCGTGGAAAACGATGAGATTTTCAAGAAGAGCATGGAAGAGGCGGACGGCGGCGCCGGCATCGCAGCGCTTTCCATCAAAGTCGGCATGGAAATGAAGGATATGTATTTTGTGTCTCCGGCTTTCGTCGGATCTTCCGTCGCCCGTGACCAGGTCGGTGAAGTTGTGAAGAAGGCACTCAATATGAAAGGCGGTAATATTGCCGCACAGATCGAAAGCGCCCTGCAGGATGCGGTCGACGAGTGCGAGTATCAGGAGTAAGAGTCTCAGAACTGAGCAAACGGAGTGATTCATGAAGCTGTTTAAAAGATTGATCGTAGTTTTGCTCTCGCTTGGCATGGCGGCCTTGTCGTTTTCTGCTTGTAATGATCAGGGAACGACGGCCGCCCCGACGGCGGAGGAGAGCACCAAAGAGAGCGTCGCGGAGAGCTCCACGGAAGGCAACGAAGCGAAAGAATTCGTGGATTACGCCGCCTCTGTGAAACTGGACATGGACTCCGAAACGATGAAGCAGAAAGTGACCGTACACCTCTTCGTGGACGGCGACACGACACACTTCGAAGTTCCGGCGAGCATTGAGCCGAGCGGCATTCTGAAGGCGAGATACCTCGGCGTCAATACGCCCGAATCCACCGGCGTCATTGAAAAATGGGGCAAGCAGGCTTCGAATTTCACGAAGGAAAAGCTGAGCAATGCGGAAACGATCTACGTCGAATCCGATGACGCAAACTGGAACTTCGACAATACCACGAGCCACCGCTGCCTGCTGTGGGTCTGGTATCAGCCGAAGGGCGAGCTGTACTACAGAAACCTGAACATCGAGCTTCTGCAGGAAGGTCTGGCCATTGCCAGCAACTCCGGGCAGAACCGATACGGCGAGACCTGCATGGCCGCCATCAGTCAGGCCAAGGAACAGAAACTTCATTATTATTCGAATGAAGTCGATCCGCTGTTCTACGAGGGAGAAATACAGGAAGTGACATTGAAAGCGCTCCGTACGACGCCCGAGGAGTTCCTGAACCGGACCGTTTCCTTCGAGGCCGTCGTCGTCAGAGGATACAACAATTCCCTGTACGTGCAGGAATTTGATGAAGAGGACGACCTGAACTACGGCACCTCCGTCTATCTCGGATATGCCGCGGATCCGGACGTCCTGTCGTTCACGAAACTCGGAAACCGGGTGAAATTCATCGGAAGTCTTCAGTACTATGAAGCGGGCGGCACCTATCAGGTGTCCGGCATCAAGTACAATGCGAGAAAGCCGCAGGAATCCTGCGCGCTGGTGGAAGAGGACGTGGGAGCGGACTTCCGCGTGATCGATCCCGCGACGTTCAGCGGGAAAAAGACCGTGACCATCACCTCGAAGAATGAAGAAGGCGAACCGCAGGAAGAAGAAAAAGAGTTTGATTATGCGGAACTCGTCATGAGTACCTCCATTACGATGGAAGGGCTCCGGGTGGATAAGATCTACACCACCAAATCCGGAAAATCGGAAGGCGCCATGACGCTGACCTGCTCCGCCCCTGACGGAACGGGCGTGGACGTCCGTACCACGGTCCTTGTGGACGAAGACGGAAACATGGTGACCGACGATGCCTATCTCGGAAAGACCATCAACGTGCGCGGCGTCGTGGATTATTACAACGGCGCGTATCAGATCAAGGTATTTACGCTGAAGGACATCGTTGTTGTCGAGTAAGCGGCTGATTCGAACAGATTGCGCCTTAGGGCGCATGCAATAAGAGAATTAGGAGAAGAAAGAGATGAAGAAACTATTGCAAGTCCTTGCGGTTCTTCTTTCGGCCATGCTGCTTCTGGCGGCGTTCGGCTGCAGGAAGAACGAGGAGCCTTCCACGGAAGAGCCCACTCAGCAGACGGTGACCGAACCCGAAACCGAACCGGAAACTGAGGCAGGCCTTTCCGACGAGGAGTTTGCCGACGGCGCAGCCGAGATGGTTTATGAATTCTATAAACCCGGCAAGAACAACAAGCTCTCCTCGACGCTGAAGCTTCCTTCGAAGACGAAATTCCAGGGTGAAGACTTGGAAATCGTTTGGGAAGCGGCGGAAGGCGGAGAGTACGTCACCATCGAAGGTCCGGAAGACGGACAGTATCTGGTGAAGATCAACCCCGACGCCGTGAACGGCGAAAAGGTCGTTTTGAAGTTCACCGTGACGAAGGGTGATGCATCTTCCTCCAGGACCTTCGAATACGAGCTGAACATCGTCAGCGCCTCCGACATGGATGAGATCCTCGACCGGGCGTATGCGCTTCAGCCCGGCGAAGCCATGGACGAGGAAGTGACGCTGGTCGGCGTCATCACGAAGGTGAATACCGCGTATGATGAAGGCTACAAGAACGTCACGGTCACCATCGTCGTGAACGGACGGGAAGACAAGCAGATCATGTGCTACCGTCTGAAGGGCGAAGGCGCGGAATCGATCAAGAAGAACGATACGATCAAAGTCAAGGGCATCATCAAGAACTACAACGGCACGATCGAGTTCGACGCCGGTTGTATTCTGGAAGAGATCGTCGAAGTCGGCGAAGCGGCTCCGGTTAAGGAGTACGGATCCGAGGCGGAGATCGTCGACGCAGCGTATGCATTGGCGCCCGGCGATTCGATGGACGATCCGCAGACCCTGACGGGCGTCATCACGAAGGTCGACACGCCGTATGACGCTTCCTACGGCAACGTCACGGTCACCATGGTGGTGGCAGGCAAGACCGACAAACCCATCAAGTGCTACCGTCTGAAAGGCGAAGGCGCTGACACCATCAGAAAGAACGATACGATCAAGGTCAAAGGTATCCTGAAGCATTACGTGGATTCCAAGAGCGGCAAGTCCGAGATCGAATTCGACACGGGCTGCACCCTCGTTGAGATCGTGGCGGTCGGCGACCATACGACGCAGACCTTTGCTTCCGAAGCGGCGATCGTGGACGCGCTCTATGCATTGCCTCCCAAGGAGTCCCTGGAAGACGAACAGACGCTGACCGGCGTGATCACGAAAGTGGACACGCCATATGATGCCGGTTACCAAAACGTTTCCGTCACCATCGTGGTTGCGGGCAAGACCGACAAGCCGGTTCTTTGCTACCGCATGAAGGGCGACGGTGCGGACACCATTAAGAAGAACGACACGATCAAGGTCACCGGTTATCTGACCCACTTCGTCGATTCGAACAGCGGCAAGTCGAAGTATGAATTTACCTCGGGCTGCAAACTCGTCCAGATCGTGGCGGTCGGCGCAGCGGATCCGGTCGTGAACTACGGCAATGACCAGCAGATCGTCGATGCGGCGTATGCATTGCCGGGCGGCGAAGCGCTGGAAGGCAAGCAGACCCTGACTGGCGTGATCTCTGAGGTCAATACGCCTTACGATACCGGCTACAAGAACATCACGGTCACGATCAAGGTCACCGGCCGCGAGGACAAACCGATCCAGTGCTTCCGGATGAAAGGCAACGCAGACGTCGCGGGCATGACGGACGCGGTGCAGACGCTGGCCGTCGGCGACACGATCAAAGTCACCGGTCAGCTGAAGAACTATGTGAAGAACGACGTCTCCACGATCGAGTTTGACGCGAACTGCACGCTCGACGCCGTGACCAAGGGCGCCGGCAATCAGGGCGGCAATGAGCAGCCTCAGACGGAAAAGATCAACGTCGGCGGCGTGGTACCGGAAGCCGGAAAGTCCTATAAGATGGCATTGGCGCAGCAGTCGTTGAAGAAGGCGCTGTACTTCAAGGGCACGATCAGCGATCGCGGATTCCTGGAGACCCAGGAAGCAGCGGACGGCGCGACGGTCGTGACGCTGGAGCCGGTGACGGGCGGCGTGGCATTGTCCTTCACGGACAGCACGGGCGCGAAGAAGTACGTCACCCTGACGGCGAACGGCAAGGAC
>JAEEGL010263881.1_pt1 | contig 12245 bp, 9 predicted proteins | sample 9134231 | NCBI WGS metagenome assembly JAEEGL01 (sample SAMN16246548, study PRJNA631951) | gut metagenome | biome: gut microbiome; feature: rumen; material: fiber-attached | host: Bos | place: Iran: Karaj | collected 2018-10
CGCACGAAAGCTTGGTACACAAATGAAAGCTACCGGTGAAGTGATGGCGATAGGTCAGAGTTTTGAAGAAGCACTCCTTAAGGCTGTACGCGGTGCCGAGCTTAAAACAAGCTCACTTGATCTGCAAGCCTTTGCCCGCGAAAGTGACGACAAAATCAAAACTATTGTAGGCCAGTGCACCGACCAGAGAATCTTTGCAATTTACCAGGCTCTAAAACGCAGACTGTTGACCGTAGAACAAATCCACGACATCACAAAAATTGACAGATGGTTTCTGTGGAAAATTGAACACATTTGTGAGATGGAAAAGTCATCTGATGCAGAAGCTTCATCTTCCCTTCTCTACCCGCCGGCCTCCTTCAAAATGGTAGACACCTGCGCCGGAGAGTTTGCAGCAGAAACTCCGTACTTCTATTCCACAAGCTGCGAACCAAACGGCTTAACCAGCGAAAACGAAGCCGAAGCCTACCTCGCAGAAATGCACAGCTAATACCGGCTTTTCCGTTTTTACTCTTTCCCAGTCTCTTTTTTTTGTGCTATAGTAATCACTATGCCAATCCAAGATTTTATTGAAAGCAAAAACATCCGTTTAGACCAGCAGCTCAGATTCACTGCCGAAATTGACAAAATGACAAGCATCCTCAGACGCACAATGCTCATTGACAATTCCCGCCGGGAAAATGATGCTGAACACTCCTGGCACATTGCAGTTATGGCGCTTCTTTTTACAGAATATGCAGCCGAACCGGTTGATATCGGGCGGGCAGTAAAAATGTGTGTTGTTCATGATTTAATAGAAATCTACGCAGGCGACACCTTTGCCTACGATGTAGCCGGAAACAAAGATAAGGCTCAGCGGGAACAGGCTGCCGCCGACAAGCTTTTTGCAATGCTTCCACAGGAACAGGGAAACGAAATCAGAATCCTTTGGGAAGAGTTTGATGCAATGCAAACCCCGGACGCAAAATATGCCGCCTGTATGGACAGACTTCAGCCATTTCTGCACAATACACTGACCGGAGGCCATACCTGGGTAGAAAGCGGCACCAACCGTGCTTCCGTAGAAAAACGAATGAGTATAATTAAAGAGTTTATGCCGACAGTTTACAAATGGATTGAACAGAATCTGGATAATGCAATTCAGAAGGGCTGGCTCAAAGCCTAAGGAAAATTGTAAGCAAAATATTTACGCGGTAAAAATTATAAAAAGGAGACAGACGAAATGGTAAAGCACATTATTGTATGGACACTCAAGGATATGCCCGAAGAAGAAAAAGCTTCTGTAAAAGCGGAAATCAAAGCCGGACTTGAAGGTCTTAAAGGTAAAATCCCGGGACTTATTGAAATAAATGTCCGAACAGAAGGCAGACTTGGTTCTTCAAATGCAGACCTTATGCTCGACACCACCTTTGAATCTAAAGAAGCACTTGAAGCATATTCAAAACATCCGGAACACGTAGCCGTTGCCTCAAACAAAGTTCGCCCGTTCACCGCTACTCGTTCCTGTATAGATTTTGAAGTACCGCTTAATCTTGGCGAAATAAAAGTCGGCTATCCTGACTGCTGCTTTATGGTTGGAAAAGAATGGTTCCGCTACAGAACCGGTGCAATCATAATCGAAAACGGCTGCCTGCTCGCAATCACTAATCCTACATCTCCTTACTATTATTCTGTCGGTGGCGGCGTACATATGAATGAAACTGCCGAAGAATGCATTCTCCGCGAGGTAAAAGAAGAAACCGGTGTTGATTATGAAATTGACCACCTTGCAGTTGTCTGCGAAAACTTCTTTGTAGGACACGAACCTGCATTTGACGGTTTAAACTGCCATGTTCTTGAGTTCTACTTCCTTATGAAAAGCCGCGGTTCACAGGAGCTTAAATCTGAAAGCTTCGGCTGGAATGGAGCAAAAGAATCTATCGGCTGGATTCCGCTGGAAGAGCTGCCAAACGCTAAAATCAAGCCGGATTTCCTTAAAACAAGAATCCCGGAAATCTTAAAAGCAAATCAACCGATTCACATTGTAAATGATGAGCGTCAACGAACATAAAGTTTTTCTATTGTTAACTACAATTTTTTCTGCCCATCTTCCCACACTTCAACAAAAGTGATATATTATCTTCAACAACGAAGTTGAATTGTCAATGGCGACCCTGTTTTTCGTGGGGTCGCCATTTTTTTTTATACTGGGAGCTAAAGATGGAAAATCGAACTATCATTGTTCTGGGTTCTGGACCTATTCGAATTGGACAGGGAATTGAGTTTGATTATGCGAGTGTTCAGTGTGTACGCGCGTTGAAAAAGCTGGGCTACGAGGTTGCAATCATCAACAACAACCCGGAAACCGTTTCCACTGATTTTGACACAGCGGACCGGCTTTACTTTGAACCGCTCACCGGCGAAGATGTAATGAATGTTATCCGCACGGAAAAACCACTTGGAGTAGTTGCAGCCTTTGGTGGACAGACTGCCATAAATCTTACAAAATATCTGGACAAGCAGGGAGTTCCTATTCTTGGAACAAGTGCCGATTCTATAGACCTTGCCGAAGACCGTGAACGCTTTGAAGAGCTTTGTGACCAGCTTGGAATAAAACGTCCAAAGGGAGTAACAGTCTTTACGGAAGCACAAGCCCTGGAAGCAGCTGCCCGAATAACTTACCCCGTTCTTCTGCGCCCAAGCTATGTACTCGGCGGGCAAAATATGATTATTGCAAATACCCCTGCCGACGTAAAGGAATACATGGCCATTATCCTGCGACAAAAAATTGAAAACCCGGTTCTAATCGACAAATACATGGAAGGTATTGAGCTTGAGATTGACGGAATCTGCGATGGCGAGGATGTTCTTCTTCCGGGAATAATGCAGCATATTGAGCGAACCGGTATCCACTCCGGAGACTCAATCGCCGTGTATCCCAGCTGGTCAATCAGTGAAAAGCTCAAAGAAAAAATCGTCCGCCAGTCAACCGACCTTGCACTTGCACTTGGAACAAAAGGACTTGTAAACATCCAGTATTTAATCTGGAATGATGACCTTTATATAATAGAAGCAAACCCTCGTTCCAGCCGCACTGTACCGTATTTGAGCAAGGTTACCGGCATTCCAATGGTAGAGCTTGCCACCCGTGCTATGATGGGTGAAAAAATCCGCGACATGGGCTTTGGAACAGGTCTTTACCGCACACCGAATTATTTTGCCGTAAAGGTACCTGTATTCAGCTTCGAAAAGCTTATGGATGTAGATACTGCACTCGGTCCGGAAATGAAATCTACCGGTGAGGTTCTTGGAATTGCCCCGACCCGCGAGGAAGCCCTTTTCAAAGGAATGATTGCGGCCGGAATAAAAATGATTCATCCTCAAAAGGGAAACTCCTCCGCAACAACACCGGACGGTATCCTGTTCAGCGTAAAGAAAATGGATCTCCCGGAGCTGCCAGCTTTAGCCCGCCGTTTCTACGAGCTTGGTTTTAAGCTCTATGGCACAGAAGGAAACGCAAGCACAATTGAACGAAGCGGCATTCCCGTAACTCACGTCGCTAAAGTCCACGAAAATCCGGGCAACAACATCATCACCCTGCTGGATTCAGGACGAATCGCCTATGTAATTTCCACTTCTGCAAAGGGCCGCAACCCCGATGCCGAAAGTGTTAAATTCCGCCGCCATGCCGTAGAACGAGACATAGAATGTCTTACCGCCCTGGACACCGCAACAGCCTTAGCCGAATGTCTGGAAAGTGGCCTCACCGAAGATGACATAAGTCTGGTAGATATTACGAAAATTTAAAAGCGGTACAGATTTTTGCCAAAGGATTTTTGATAAGGGGTTGAAAAAACTTTACCGCAGTATTATTATAAATTATACGGCAAAGGGGTCGTAGATATTAATTCGTCCAATGACGAGGTAGTGTCTACGCCCCCTTTTTTTATGCCCTTAGTTTTCGGGAGGAAAAATGTCAAAGTTTATTTTTGTAACTGGTGGAGTTGTTTCTGGATTAGGAAAAGGTATTACTGCTGCTTCGCTTGGACGTCTTTTAAAATGCCGCGGATTAAAAGTTGCATCTCAAAAGCTTGACCCTTATATGAATGTTGACCCGGGCACAATGAGTCCATTCCAGCACGGAGAGGTTTTTGTAACAGATGATGGCGCAGAGACAGACCTTGATCTTGGTCATTACGAAAGGTTTATTGATGAAAATCTTACTCGTTATTCTAACCTGACAAGTGGACGCGTTTATTGGAATGTTCTGAACAAGGAACGACAGGGCGAGTATCTTGGACAGACAGTTCAGATTATTCCTCACGTTACAAACGAAATTAAAGATTACATTTTAAAAAATGCCGAGGTTTCCGGCGCCGATGTTTGTATTGTAGAAATCGGCGGAACAATTGGTGATATTGAAAGTCAGCCTTTTCTGGAAGCAATCCGTCAGCTGGCACTTGAAGTTGGAAGAAGAAACTGCCTCTTTATTCACGTTTGTCTTGTTCCATATATCAGCGGTTCAGACGAATATAAAAGTAAGCCAACTCAGCATTCCGTAAAAGAGCTTATGGCAGTTGGAATCCATCCTGATATTATCGTTGCCCGTTGCGACAAAGATATTCCTGAAGATATCCGTAAAAAGATTTCTCTTTTCTGTAACGTCGGAGAAGACTGCGTAATTAACAACACAACCTGCAAGAGTCTTTACGAAGTCCCTCTTATGCTTCACGCACAAAATATGGATGATGTTGTTTGCCGCGATTTAGGAATTGAAACCCATTCTAATGGTAAGGCACTTGCCGAATGGTCAAAAATGGTAGAAACAATTCATTCGCGTAAGGGCGAGATTCAGATTGCACTTGTCGGCAAGTATGTAAAGCTTCACGATTCTTATCTTAGCATTATTGAGTCGCTGAACCACGCAAGCTTTGTTGTTGGTAAAAATGTAAAAATAAAATGGGTTGATTCAGACAGCGTAACTGATGAAACTGCTCCAGATATTTTCAGCGACTGTGCTGGAATTATTTTACCTGGTGGTTTTGGTCATCGTGGAATTGAAGGAATGATTTGTGCCTGCCGTTATGCAAGAACCAACAAGCTGCCCTATTTTGGAATCTGTCTTGGTATGCAGATTGCTGTAATTGAGTTTGCACGTTCTGTACTTGGTTTTGCAGATGCCAACAGCCGTGAGTTTGACGAGCTTTGCGAGCATCCTGTAATAGATTTGATGAAGGATCAGGAAGGCGTAATCAAGGGTGGCACAATGAGGCTTGGAAGCTATCCATGTAAGGTTGCTGCCGACACAATTCTTGCAAAAGCCTATAAGGGTAATTTAATCAACGAGAGGCACCGTCACCGCTACGAGTTCAACAACGACTACCGCGATCAGATGATTGCAGCAGGTCTAAAAATCAGCGGAACCTCTCCAGACGATACTCTTGTTGAAGCAGTTGAGATTGAAGGTCAGTTCCATGTTGGCGTTCAATTCCACCCAGAGTTTAAATCAAGACCAAATAACGCCGGACCACTGTTTGTGGAGTTCTTGAAGGCGTGTGAAGGGTAAGATATAATCTATTAAAGGGCGCAGGTGCCCGGAGTTCAATTTACGAGGTAACTATGTATTCAAAAAGTGATGTTTTGGAATATGTAAGCGAAGAGGACGTTAAGTTTGTACGTCTGGCTTTTTTTGATTTACGCGGTGTTCAGAAAAACATTTCTATTATGGCAGGACAGCTTGCAAGTGCTTTTGAAAACGGCGTAAGCTTCGATGCTTCAGCTATTTATGGCTTTGAATCTCCCGAAAAATCCGATTTATTTTTACATCCGGATCCAACAACAATTTCTATCCTTCCGTGGCGTCCAAACACAGGAAAGGTTGTCCGTATGTTCTGTACAATTTCTTATGCAGACGGAACCCCTTACAAAAAGGACTGCCGCACTCTTCTTTTAAATGCCGTTCAGAAGGCTAAAAAGGATTATGGAATGGAGTTCCGCTTTGGTACAGAAATTGAGTTCTATCTTTTTAAGCTGGACGAAAACGGTTTCCAAACAAAGATTCCTTTTGATAATGCAAGCTATATGGATATTGCCCCGGAAGATAAGGGTGAAAATATCCGTCGTGAAATCTGTTTTACCCTGGAGCAGATGGGCATTCAGCCTGAGGCAAGCCACCACGAAGAAGGTCCGGGCCAGAACGAAATTGACTTCCACTACTCCGATGCTCTTTCTGCGGCAGACAATGCTGCAACCTTTAAGTGGATTGTTAGAACCCGTGCCGCAAGCGCAGGTCTTTATGCAGACTTTTCACCAAAGCCTCTTGTAGATAAGGCTGGCAGCGGTTTCCATATCAATATTTCCTGTTCCGATAATTCTAAGCAAAAGAATGTTCTAGCCGGAATATTAAAGCATGCCGAAGAGCTTACATATTATATGAACTGCACAGAAGGCTCTTACAACAGACTTGGTTCCTGGAAGGCTCCACGCTACATTGCCTGGGGTAACGAAAACCGTTCAACCTTTATTCGAGTACCGGCAACCACAAATGAAAATGCAAACCGTTTAGAAATCCGTACACCGGACTGTGAATGTAATGTGTACATTGTGTTCACACTTTTAATTCATGCCGCACTGGACGGTATTAAAAACAATCTGGAGCCACCGGAAGCTATAAACGAAAATCTTTTTAAAGCTTCTGCAAAGCTCCCAACTCTACCCGACACTCTCGATTCTGCCAGAAAAATTGCTGAGGGAAGTTCATTTATCAAAGAAGTTCTTGGATTCTAAAAATGACAGAAGATACCCACAGCGTTTTAGTTGTAACAAAAGATACAAAGCTTTCCTCAACTGTAAGCGTTATGCTCATGCCGCCGCTTTTTGAAACAGAAGTTATAACTGACTTCAACGAAGCGCGCCGCAGAGTTTCGGAGCGAGTCTATAACATTATCCTCGTTGATTATGCCGAAGGAAGCGGTGCTGATTTTGCAATTGATGCTTCGGAATCCTTGAGTACAATTCTTCTGCTTACTCCACAACAGCTTTTTGAAGAAGTAAGCTACCGCGTAGAAGGCTACGGCATAATCACAATGCCTAACCCGTTTGATCAGTTTTATTTTTATAATATGATAAAGGCGGCAATTGCTGTTCAGTACAAGGTGCAGGTGCTTTCCAGCCAGACCACAAAGCTTAAGGTTAAAATGGAAGAAATTAAGCAGGTAAACCGTGCAAAAATGCTTTTAATGCAGAATATGAACATGACAGAACAAGAAGCTCACCGCTATATAGAAAAAGAGGCTATGGACCGCAGTATGAAACGAATAGCCATAGCCGAAGAAATTATCCGAAGAATGGGCTAAACCGGATACACACCGCTAAAGCAGCCTTCGCACCAGCCTTCCCCAGCCGTACTTTTGCAGCAAGACTTAAGTGCAGAAATCATTCCTTCAAGACTTATAAATGCAAGAGAGTCTGCTCCTATCTCCCTGCGAATCTCCTCCAACTCGTGGGTACTGGAAATCAATTCATTTTTGCTCGGAGTATCAATTCCAAGATGGCACGGAAACTTAACCGGCGGTGAAGAAACCCTGAAATGAACCTCTTTTGCACCGGCGCGCCTCAATATCTGGACAAGGCGGCGACTCGTAGTTCCGCGTACAATTGAATCATCAATCACAATCACCTTTTTACCTTCAAGGTCACTGCGGATTGCATTAAGCTTTACATAAACCATATTCTCGCGTTCCTTCTGCGTTGGAGCAATAAAGGTTCGCCCGATATATTTATTCTTAATAATTCCAGTTACATAAGGAATACCACTTGCCCTTGCATATCCCTGAGCTGCAGCAAGTCCACTGTCCGGCACTCCAATTACAACATCGGCATCCACAGCCGATTCCTCTGCAAGCTTTTCTCCCATCCGTCGTCTTGCTTCCTGTACCGGAATCCCATCAATCACAGAATCTGGTCGTGCAAAATAAACATATTCAAAAATACACGTGTGCTTTTTTTCTTCAAGATATTTTATGGATTTTAACCCATCCTTGTTTATAATAACAATTTCTCCCGGCTCAATATCCCGCAAAAAGCTTCCATTTACAGAATCAACTGCGCAAGACTCAGAAGCTAGGATATAAGAATCTTCCTGTGTAATTTTTCCAATACACAACGGCCTTATTCCATTCGGGTCGCGCACACCAATAAGCATATTTTCAGTCATAATACAGAGTGCAAAAGAACCCTTTATCATTCTGGCAGTCTGAACTACAGCCTCAACAAACAGCTTTTGGTTTTCGCTGCTGGAAAAATTGTCTTTATTATATAAACCAGGCTTTCCTCCATTTTCAACAAACTTACGGACAATCAGTTTTAAAATAACTTCTGTATCACTGGAAGAAGAAAAGGTACTTCCATTATTTTCAAGCATTTCGTGGAGCTCTTCATAATTCACAAGCTGACCATTATGAGCGAGTGCAATAGAGCCCATCTTAAAGGTATTCACAAAGGGTTGAGCATTTTCAATAGTTCGTCCACCTGCTGTTGCATAGCGTACATGTCCAACCGCAATATTACCATTCAGATTCTCAAAATGTCCCTGCTCAAAAACATCGCTAACAAGTCCCATTCCCTTGTGCAGTTTTATTTTAGCCCCCGTACTGCCTGCAGCATGACTGTCGCTGACTGCAATACCCGCACTCTCCTGTCCTCTATGCTGCAGGCTTACAAGCGCAAAGTAAGAAAGTGCTGCCGCATTTTCTGCACCATAAATACCAACTACACCACATTCATCATGAAACTTATCATCACACATTATATTACCAACCTGTCACATAGCTCCCGAATCAAGTTCGGGATGACACTTTTTATTGCATTAAAAACTTATCAATTTCCTGTGCACATTCACGGCCTTCTGCAATTGCCCATACAACCAGTGACTGTCCGCGGTGCATATCTCCTGCAGTAAAGATTTTTGGACTTGCAGTTGCATAACTTGCTTCAGAAGAAAGTACCGTACCTCTTGGACCAAGCTCTACTCCAAAAGCCTGAGCTGTATACTCTTCACAACCTGTAAAGCCTGCTGCAACAAGAAGTAAATCACAAGGTAAAGTTTTTTCAGTTCCTTCACGTTCTACAAGCTGGCGTTTTCCATCTATCATTTTAAATTCGACTTCTACAGTGCGCACAGCGGTTATATGGCCGTTTTCGCTTATAACCTCTTTTACAGTTGTTTCATAAATCCTAGGATCATGTCCAAACTTTGCAATAGATTCTTCAGCACCGTAATCTGTCTTAAGAACCTTAGGCCACTGTGGCCACGGATTATTTGGAGCACGCTCAACAGGCAGGCACGGCATCATCTCTATCTGAGTAACGCTTGCAGCACCAAGCCGGATAGAAGTTCCACAGCAGTCATTTCCTGTATCACCGCCACCAACAATAACCACATTCTTTCCTTCAACTTCAATTCCATAATTCTGAACAAGCATCTGGTCAATCTGTTTGTTAGCAGGCACAATTCCAATTTTTTCAAGCGCCTCTGTTGTTGCAATAACACACTTTGTAACTGCTTTTAAGAAATCAACTGCAAACACAAGCCCCGATTCGATTAGTGTTTTGCCAGCTTCTGCACCCTCTTTCCCGGTAGAAAGCTCGTTCAAACCACTGGCAGCCAGAGCCCGGGCTTTTTTTGCACCACAGCACAAAGCAACCGCATCAAAATTACTAAGGATATGCTCTGCAGATATATTTTTACCAACATCAGCATTAAAAACAAACTCAACACCTTCAGCCTTCATCAGCTCAATTCTACGGTCTACAATCTTTTTATCAAGCTTCATATTTGGAATACCGTACATCAAAAGTCCGCCGGCTTTATCTTCGCGTTCATAAACCGTAACACTGTGTCCGCGTCTGTTAAGCCAGTCTGCACACGCAAGTCCACTCGGTCCCGCACCAATTACCGCAATCTTTTTACCTGATCGAACAGCTGGAATCTCCGGCTTCATGTAACCGGATTCAAAAGCCTTTTCTATAATATAAAGCTCATTATCATGAACAGTAACAGCTCCATCCCCACATACAGGATTTCCACAGTTACAAGCTTTTTCGCAAAGTGCCGGACAAACACGACCAGTAAACTCAGGAAAGCTGGAGGTTTTCAAAAGTCTCCATGCAGCCATATCATACTGACCGCGAAAAAGCGCATCATTCCATTCAGGAATATAATTATGAAGTGGACAACCCGTAACCATACCGGCAAGCTTAATCGCCGACTGACACATAGGTACACCGCAGTTCATACAACGTGCTGCCTGCTCCCGTCGCTTTACATCATCCATTACCGGATGAAACTCCTTAAAGTTTCCGATTCGTTCAAGCGGCGCAAAGCTTCCATTTTCCACTCTCCTGTATTCCATAAATCCTGTTGGTTTACCCATAGAATGCCTCGTATGACTGTGAAATTTTAAAATAAAAAAAGGTGTCGCAGAAAAAATCTACGACACCTTTGCCTTAGTTAATATAATTATTACGAATTGAATTATTATTGTCAAGACTGTAATTTATCCTGTATACTAAATACGAAATGCTATTTGGATATAAAATACTCATTTACATCACTTCAAATATTCATAGAGAAGAATTTGCAGGTTTCATTTCGGAGCTTAACGATAAGCTTATTGCAAGAAACTGGAGAATCTTTACCTTTAGCACAGACTCCGATTTATCCCAAAACGATAAAAACAGCATTGGCAGAAAAACCTTTTTTGAGCTTATAGATTTTGATAATACAGATGCCATAATTATCTCCGAGGCCCGTATTAAAGATGAGCAGCTTAAAGAAAAGCTCTACGAAAAAGCAAAAGTACATAATATTCCTGTAATAAATATGGGTGGCAAAAATTCAGACACTTACAACATCTGCTTCAATCAGCAAATCGGCTTTGAAAAACTTGTGCGCCACATTGTCGAACATCATCATGTAAAGGATTTACACTTTATTGGCGGCACCCCGGATTCCGAAGAAACTATAATGCGTCTGGAAGCCTTTAAGAAGGTTCTTGCCGAAAACAATATTCCGTTTAAAAACAATATGGTCAGCTACGGTTATTTCTGGGATTTACCTACAATTAAAGTTGCCCAGGAGTTAATTGATTATGGAAAGCTGCCGGAAGCTATAATCTGCGCAAATGATTCAATGGCAATCGCCGTAAACTCAGTGCTTGAACGCAACAATCTTTCGTGTCCTGAAGATGTAATAGTTACCGGTTATGACGGAATCAGTGCAATTTATTATTCATCACCAAAAATAACTTCTGTGGTTTGTGAGCAGAGAGCAATAGCAAACGAAACTGCAGAGTTCCTTTTTGACATTATGGAAAAAGGACCGTCTCCTTATACAAAATATGTTGAACCGACTCTTTATCTTTCTGAGTCGTGCGGCTGTAAGAAAAAAGTTCCTACTGCAACTCTCGGTATTGTAAATGATGTTTCGAACTCGTTTAACCGTTACAAGCAGGATCAGACAATACTGGACAATCTTTCGGTAACAATTCGGGAAAGTAAAAATACCGAAGAACTGATTAAAAGCCTTAAGGACAAGTGTTTTTACAATGTAATCTGTGTAGTAAAGGAAGAATGCCTTGATAAAACAAAAAATCCTGCAATCTGCTGTACAGACACACCTTATGGCGAAAAGCTTTTTGTTCTTTTAGATTCTGACAATAACTCAGATTCCGATTTCCGTCCAATTACCACAAAAGAGCTTGTTCCACGTATGCAGAGCCTTCTGGAAGATTACAAACACCCACTGATTTTTGCACCTATAAATGATGCCGATATTCCTCTGGGCTACCTCTGCTTCTGCTTCCTCAATTACGACAAACAGAACTTTGCAAAGGTTCATCAAACAGCGTTCTGGCTTGGCAGAGCAATTTCTGAATACAGATATAAGCAATACCAGGAATATTTGCAGCAGATTATTCAGGATTTCAGGAAGAAGTAGATATTCGGGTCTAGCCCGAATATGACAGCCATCTGTCATTACGGCAATAATACAATAGGGATGTCATTGCCGCACTTGATGCGGTAATCTGTGATATGAGACAACTATGACGATTCAGCAATTTAAACAAAATGCAATCTCACGGCTTTCGGCTAACTCGCCTTCTGCACAATTAGATGTTCAGGTGCTGATGGAGTTTGCCCTGAACTGTTCTAAAACACAGCTTTTACTCCGTAAGGATGATGAAATCCCAACTGAAAAGCTTAAA
>JAEEGL010504897.1_pt1 | contig 12245 bp, 6 predicted proteins | sample 9134231 | NCBI WGS metagenome assembly JAEEGL01 (sample SAMN16246548, study PRJNA631951) | gut metagenome | biome: gut microbiome; feature: rumen; material: fiber-attached | host: Bos | place: Iran: Karaj | collected 2018-10
CATAGACGTGAATTCTGCGTTTCTGTCCTGGTCGGCGCTGAAGGCGTTGAAGGAGGATCCGGAGAGTGTGGACCTTCGGACTATTCCCTCCGCTGTGGGCGGGGATGTGAAAAAGAGGCACGGTATAATCACGGCCAAGTCAATTCCGGCGAAGAAGTACGGGATTGTCACGGGAGAGCCTGTGGTGAAGGCTCTGCAGAAGTGTCCGCAGCTGGTACTGGTGCAGTCGGATTTTACCACCTACAGGCACTATTCCCACGCCTTCATCGAGATACTGTGCAAGTATTCGCCGCTGGTGGAGCAGGTTTCCATCGATGAAGCCTTCATGGATGTGTCGGGAACAAGGGCCCTGTATAAAGAGCTTGAGACTCCGGACATGCCATTTCCAGTATGCCTTGCGGAAAAAATAAAAAACGAAGTCCGAGACAGCCTTGGATTTACCGTGAATGTGGGCATCTCCTGCAACAAGCTTCTGGCAAAAATGGCCAGCGACTTTCAGAAGCCTGACAGGATCCACACTCTTTTTCCTGAGGAGATTCGGGCAAAAATGTGGCCACTGCCTATCGGGGATCTCTTCGGATGTGGAAAGCAGACAGCTGCAAGGCTTCAGAGTATCGGCATCAAGACCATAGGCGATGCTGCCACGGCGGACCTTCAGTTTCTTGAATCGGTTCTTGGGGAAAATACTGCGGACTACATCTACGCCTCCGCAAACGGAATCGGCAGCGATACTGTTACCACCGAAAGCGAGGATGCCAAGAGCTACTCCAACGAGACCACTCTCCACGCGGATCTCACCGCTGACAGCTACGACAAGGACATAGTTCCTGTGCTGAAGGGACTAGCCGCCAGCGTTTCAAGAAGGCTCATCCGGGATAAGGTCTTTGGAAGGACGGTTGTGGTCTCGGTAAAAACAGGTTCCTTCAAGCGCCACTCGGCTCAGATGCAGCTGGACAGCTCCATAAATGATGAGCAGCGGCTGTACAGATATTCAAAAGAGCTTTCCGACAAACTCCTTCTTGGGGAGGAGGGCCTTTTCGTAAAGGGCGAAGTCATCCGCCTTGTGGGCGTTGGCGTAACCAAACTTGACGACGGTTCCTACCAGCAGCTAAACTTATTCGACGACCTGATGACAATGCCAACAAGCACCAAAGTCAAGGCGCCAACTGCCACTCCACAGCCCCAGCATCACCTGCCGGACCGGGAAAAACAGCAAAAGCTGGACGCCATGACCGAAAAGCTGCGGGCAGAATTTGGAAAAGATATAATCAAAAAGGGAAGCTCACTAAACACCAATTACAAAAACCCAAAAGAACAATAAGGTAAAACAAATAAAAACATATCAAAGCATATTAAAATATATTAAGACATATTGAAATATATAAAAACATATTGAAATATACCAGGATTAAAGGAGCCATATATGGAAAACGGCCAGCACAAAAGACGAGTTCACTACTCAGGAAAATATCCGAAGAAATTCATAGAAATATTGAAATACTCAAATATAGAAATATACAAATTTATATGTGTATAAATATATAGTAAAAAATAAAATAATAAATTAATCTATTCATATAATACTAACCATGTCACTCATAAAAGCCCACGGCCAATCATGAGTGGCATTTTTTTATAGATATTTAATAGATATTTAATGTAATAAATCTTAGTATTAATAATGACGTTATCACATTAACTTATGAGAGTGGAGGTATGTATGTACAAAAAGAAAATGAAATCCATTTTCGCTGCTGCATTGACAGTTGTTATGCTGTCAAGTCAGGCAGTTTCCGCTATGGCTGCGGAAGATTATGGAGCAGATGTGTTATCCGAAGAATCCGAATTTGTTCTGGTTCCGTCGGACGAAGCTGAAGCTTCCGATCCTGAAGCAATTGATCAGGAAGCTTTTGAGTTTGAGCTCGTTGAAGAGCCCACTGAAGAGGAGGCTGCGGGGGAAGAAACAGCTGAGACTTCAGACGAAGAAATATCCCTTGGCGAAGCAGAGACTTCCGAAGAACAGGAAGAAGGCGCTTTCGTAACAGCGCAGGAAGAGGAAAACTACACTGCTATCCTCTCCGGCATCCAGGGAATGCCCGAAGAATACGAGCTTACTGCTCCGGAAAAATCCATAAAAGACAGTATCATCGAAGCCGATGATTACTCAGAATTTCTTAAATTAACAGAGGGTGAAGACTATGTTGAAGACAGAGTCATGACCCTGGCAGATAACAGAGCCCACGCTGAGATGATCGCAAACGCCTATAACGGACGTCTTGTAAGCTACAGCTATGGTGTTGCACTGATCGATCTTAGCGACAGCCCGGTGGATGTAGCTGATGCTTATCTGCTGGCTTCCGATCCTTTTACCAACATCCCTGCAGTTGTTCCCAACTACATCAATGAGGTTGAGGATCCGGTAGCTGCCCCACAGGGTGCGCGCTCCGGAGTTCTTTCCACGGATATAAATAAGTCCCTTATAACAGACTGGGAAAAAATCTATTATGACTGGGGCTTTGATGATCCATATCTCAATCCAAATTCCTATGATGGAAATGGAGAGTTTGGATTATATGAGTTTTTCCAGTGGCATCACGAAATGATCGATACCTTCTCAGCATGGGGCGTTACTACCGGCGATCCAAGCATTACTGTTGCCGTTATCGACAGTGGTATTAACTTTGAACATGAAGATTTCGATCCCGGTACAGATAAAGTAACTGAGTTCTCTATCAACACCGACCCTGAGAAAAGAGAAGCTTGCAGAACCAACCACGGAAGCCACGTTGGCGGCATTGTTGCTGCATCTCTTAACGGAAAAGGTGGCGCAGGCGTAGCTCCTGATGTAAAGCTTTTCAGCGTTATGGCCAATACCAGACCAATAGGCGGAAAAGTAGGCGAATATACTGACGCAGACCTTGTTGCATCCATAAATTTCGTCGCAGGAAAAGATAAGGACAACAATGAAGTTGGTCGCCACGCTGATATTCTCAACATGAGTATAGGCGGTCCTGTTCCCAATCCTTTGATACAGGAAGCCATTAACTACGCATATAAACAGGGCATAACGGTCGTTGTATCAATGGGCAACGAACACTCAAATGACAAGAGTTATCCCGCATGCTATGAGCATGTTATTTCCGTTGCTTCAGTGAATGAAGAAGGAACACGTTCATGGTTTTCTACCTATGGACCATGGTGCACAATCGCTGCCCCAGGTTCAAATATTTTATCTACTTATGCTGATGCTCCTGATTCCTACGGTCTGATGGACGGGACATCAATGGCATCCCCAATTGTAGCAGGTGCCTGCGCACTTTATATGAGCGTATACGGTCACGTTGATCCTGACGAAATGACAGCGGTGATCAAAAAATCTGCAGTCAAGACCTCAGAGACCGGTATAGGCGCAGGAATCATAAACCTCGCAAAAATGTTTGGCGGGGACTCTGCAGCACCTACCATCACAGAAGACAATGATAATATTTACATTGAAGTCAATAACTTCAAAGTCGAGAACTCAGGCGATGAAAAATCTGAAGTTGAAGATAAGTCCAACAAGCAGTTCAACAGAGGCACATCAATTATTTATACTACCAACGGTTCAAAGCCTGCTGCAAAGAACGGAAAGGTCACCAACGGAAATGTTATCGCTGTAGAAGATCTGCCCGGTACTATTGCAACAATTTCAAAGTCAGAAATTACCGGCCTTCTCAGCGCCGACAAGAAATTTACAGTTAAGGCAGCTACCCTTACCGGCGTTGGCACTTTAAGTAAACCTGCCACCTTAACTTTCAAGGCAATAGCAACCAACAAAGAAAAGAAAGTTACAAGCATTACAGTAACCGGCCAGAAAACAGTTGTAGCAGGAGGCAGTGCAACCTACAAGGCATCTGTTCTTCCTTCTAATGCAAAGGTAAAGAAAGTAGACTGGAGCGTAACACCTGCAACTGACGGCGTTACAATATCAAGGTCCGGAAAGCTTAAAGTAGCTTCCACCGTAGCTCCCGGCACCTTCACCATCACAGCTGCTGCCAAGGACAGCTCAGGTGTAACAGGAACCTTTGAGGTAAATGTTTCATCCACCAAGACTGCTTCTGTTGTTCTTACCCCCGGAAGCACAGATGAGCTTTATCAGATCGCATATAACAAGAAAAAAGTTCTCACTTCCCTTAAACTATTTAATGTAAATATCGCAGGCGAAGGCAGAGAGCTTCCGGAAAATGAGATAACACTGTCCGCAAAAACACTTGATAAAGAAGGCAATGATCTTTCAAGCGCAACAGGCCTTTTATGGAAATCCTCAAATCCTAAGGTAGTAACTGTATATGGCGATGGAAACACTGTTACAGTCAAGGCTTTAAACAAAGGAACAGCCACCATCACCTGCACAGCACAGGATGGCTCCAAAAAGAAGGCTTCTGTAAAAGTATCAGTAACAGTACCTGTTTCAGGAATCTCTTTATCCATAAAAAAAGGTCAGTCCAATAATCTCGCCACCGGAAGTAGCGTGCAGTTTTCCGTAAACTATGGCGATGCATACGGCGCACCTTCAGTTAAAAAAGTTGAATGGGAAGCAAAGCCCCATATCGAAAGATCCAATATAAATGGCGGGGAGTACGAAGATGTCACTAAATTGTATCCTGACATAGATAAGCTCTTTAAGTTAACATCTTCAGGAAAGCTGACCGCCGGAAAGCAGTCTGAATATAATAAATGCCGTGAGACTCTTTTAAGCGGTGATTATTCCTATGACAATGGATACAGATTAGGCATGTATGTAGACGTATATGCATATTCCCAGGATGGCACCGGTTACTATGCAGCTTATGGCATCAATCTGAAACAGATGTGCCCTGTAGACTTTGAAATATTTTTTGGTGACGAACGAGTATCAAGCTATACCTTCGAAGATCCAAGCACACCATATAAAATCTTTGCTCTTACTACCTGGTATTCATTTGATGGAAAAGTGCGGGATATCAATCTTTACGATGATATAAATGTTCACAGCAGTAATCCGGAAGTCGCCACCGGCAGTCTCTTACGGGACGATGAAGGCTACCTGGGGCTGATAGTAGTACCTCAGAAAAAAGGAAAGACCACCCTCACACTTAAGGCGATGGATGGCAGCGGTAAGAAATGCACATTTACGATTAAAGTAGTAAATGATCCAGCAAAATAATCACCTCTCATATCAAAACACAAACGGAGCTTCCGGCAACTACCGGAAGCTCCATTTTATTTCTCATCAAAGTTTTCTCTCATAACTGATTATCTCCTGTCCCAAAACTTAACCACATATATTGCAAACAACGCCGCTGCGAAAATTACACCCACAGGGTAAGCGATGCTGCTGCCAAGTCCGAAGCCCTCTTTTGCCATGAGGATATAGGTCATGGAGACAGCTGACATAAAGGTCGCCGGAAGGGCCGTGACAAGAGTCAGGGCAAATGGCTTTTTGTTTTTCATAAAATATGCGCACGCAACCCAGAGTGCGATCATGGCAAGGGTCTGGTTGCTCCAGGAAAAATATCTCCAGAGCACGTCGAAATCAAGCTGGGTCAGCACAGCGCCGATGGCAAGAATAGGTATAGTCACAATAAGCCTGTTTTTGATGGGCTTCTGATCAAGTCCTGTCCACTCCGCAAGAATAAGTCTCGCGCTTCTAAAGGCCGTATCACCTGAAGTTATAGGGCAGACAACAACACCGATGACAGCCAGAAGTCCGCCTATCGTTCCAAGCATTCCATAGCTGATATCATAGACAGCGCCTGACTGACCAAGCTCTGAGATTGCTTCCTTTAATGTGCCTGTCTGGCCGTAATACGCAAGTGAACCGGCTGCCCAGACAAGAGCGATAACCGACTCAAGAATCATTGCTCCGTAAAAAATCTTTCTTCCATCCCTCTCGGTCTTGATGCACTTTGCAATGATCGGGGACTGAGTTGAATGAAAGCCTGAGATCGCGCCACAGGCCACAGTCACGAACATGTAGGGCCAGATGGGAAGTCCGTCGGGATGCAGGTTAGCCAGCTGTAAATTCGGAGCTACATACTGCGGATGGATTATGATTCCAACCACAATACTTACAGCCATTATGATAAGGATCACGCCGAATGCCGGGTAAACCTTACCTATCAGCTTATCTATAGGTACTAAAGTAGCAAGCACGTAGTACAAAAGAATCACAGCCACCCAGAAGTTCATTGCAAGCCCGGGTGTAAACCTTGATATAAGTGCAGCAGGACTTGTGACAAAAACAGTTCCTGTAAGAAGCAAAAGAAGCACTGAAAAGGCTCTCATAATATAAAGCGCCGGCTTTCCAAGATACTTTCCGGAGAGCTCAGCGATGGAAGCTCCCCTGTTTCTTTCAGAGATCATTCCGCACATGAAATCATGTACGCCACCTCCGAGGATAGCACCGAGTATTATCCATAGAAAAACAACAGGTCCAAAACACGCTCCCATGATGGCGCCAAAGATCGGGCCGGTACCTGCGATGTTAAGAAGCTGTATAAGTAGTGCCTTCCAGGTATTCATAGGAATGCAATCGACTCCGTCATGATATTCTATTGCAGGAGTCTTCCTGTCGTCCGGTCCAAACACCTTGTCAACGAATCTTCCGTAGAGAAGATAACCTATAACAAGTACCACAAGACAGATCACAAAAGTCAGCATTTTTTTGCCCCCTTTTTCCGAAATTTGGTAATTATATTATATCACAATGTTAATATGTGTTCGTTATATCATTCATTGACACCATCTATCAGTACTGTATAATGTATTAAACACAATTTAATTTACTCAAATTATATCGAGGCATTAAAAGCCTGCCGGAGGACGTATGGAGTACAGACAAAACAAACGGGGAGAGAACATATCAATTCTGGGCTACGGATGCATGCGCTTTACCACAAAGGGCGGATCCATTGACCTTGAAAAGGCTGAAAAAGAGCTGATGGCAGCCTACAGAAACGGTGTTAACTACTTTGACACAGCTTACGTCTACACAGGAAGTGAAGCCGTTCTGGGAGAGGTCTTAGAGCGCAACCACATCAGAGAAAAAGTAAATATCGCAACCAAGCTTCCTCAGTACCTGGTTAGCAGCAAGGCTGCCCTTGACAAGTACTTTAACGAGGAGCTTCGCCGTCTTCGCACGGATTACGTCGACTACTATCTAATGCATCACATGACCGCCATGAATCAGTGGACCAAGCTTGAGAACCTTGGAATCAGGGAGTGGATTGACGAGAAAAAGAAAAGTGGTCAGATAAAAAACATTGGTTTTTCCTACCATGGAAACACTCAGGATTTCATTGGAATCCTTGACTCCTACGACTGGGATTTCTGCCAGATCCAGTACAACTACGTGGACGAGCACAGCCAGGCAGGACTTGAGGGCCTTCTCCACGCAGCAGAAAAAGGCATTCCCGTTGTGATAATGGAGCCCCTTCGCGGAGGAAAGCTTGTTAACTTCCTTCCCGATAAAGCAAAGAAAGAGATCGCAGAATATCCAAAGCACTATTCCCCTGCCGAGCTGGGACTTCGCTGGCTCTGGAATCAGCCCGAGGTAACCTGCGTTCTTTCAGGTATGAATTCAGTTGAAATGGTGGAAGAAAACTGCCGCATCGCATCTGATGCAAAAGCAGGCTCTTTTGACGATAAAGACTTTGAACTTATAGAAAAAGTAAAGACCATAATCTCCGAGTCAGAGCTAGTAGGCTGCACAGGCTGCAGATACTGCATGCCCTGCCCGAAAGGCGTTGATATACCGGCGCTCTTTAGGTGCTATAACCTGACCGCCGTAGACAGCAAGTCCGCAGCAAGGTTTGAATATGCTCAGACCGTGGGGCTTAAGGCAGAACCTGCTTTTGCAACACAGTGCATAAGCTGCGGAAAATGCGAGCAGCACTGCCCTCAGAGCATCCCGATAAGAGAGATGATAAAAAAGGCAGATAAGGTTGTTCGCCCTCTGCCCTATAAACTCGGTATTAATGCTGTAAGACTGTTCATGCTAAGGTCATGAGCAGAACAACTTCACGATAGCATCAGCTCTGCCGGATATTTCATTTGCGCAGGCTGTGTCTATATTCTTCACCCAATCATTTCTTTCAGTTAGTGCGACAAGGCTTCCGTCATCAAGACGGGAGCTTTGGTACTCGCCATAAAAAGTATCAGGCTGGTCCTTTGTAATCCCGCCCCACCCTGAAAACCTCTCAGGGGCAATACTGTCATCCATCCTGCAATCTATAAATACTGTCTTTGCCTCATTTCTCCAGGGTCTTCCAAGAAAAACAGATCCACGTGCGCATCCATCCTCGCCTTTAACAGTGCAGTTTCTGAACACAAAGCCCAGATTCTCCTTAGTTCCACAAGCCGCTGTAATATAGCCGTTTATCTCGCGCTCTCCTGCATCCGAAGTCCCCTTTTTCCTGTTGTTGCAGATAATAAGGCAATCCACGAAAACTGCATCTGCTCCGCCAAAAATAAAATCCACATCTCCGTAGATTTCGCAGCCCTTGTAAAGCTGCTTTGTCAGAAGCCTCTCATTAAAAACTCTTGGCCCCATAAAGCCGTTTTTCTCCCTCTCATTAAGAGGAAGCGGAGCGCAGAAAAGAGTATCCTGATGGCCAAGAAGTCTTACGTTTTCAAAAAAGCACTCCCTCGCATCAGCGTAGACTGCAAGCGCCTGTCCTGCCACAGCCCCGTCGCCCGCGGTATTTTTGATAGTCAGGTTCTTTACAACGCACCTCTCTCCACCAAAGAAAGCTGTGTAGGTGCGAAAAGTCCCTCTTTTTTTGCCGTCCTCAAGTATCTCGAAGGCCCCGTCACCATATTCGAGAACGGTCTTATCCATCCCCTCACCGATAAAGGTGATATCCTTTTTGTCGGAAAAAATCTTCTCGCAAAAAACACCTTCACCAATATGTATAACTGCCTTTTCGCCGTAGGGAACAGCCTCAATAGCCTCCCTGACAGTGAAATAATCCCCGTCTTTTTTCTTTACATAAAGTTCAAACATCATTTTCTCCTTTACCTTATCCTGATGTCAGTAAGCGCGCAGCGATCTCCTGTAAGTGCCACGTATACCTTAGATACATCTTCCCTTATTTCAGTCATATTGTCGATATAGATTCCAAGGTTTTCGGTGATTGTGCGGATACGATTTCCCTTTTTCTCAAAAGAAACCTCGCACTCTATTCCAGCTTTATTAGTCTCCTTCCAGTGCTCCCACCCCTGGAAGTCATCCTTACGCTTCATGTTAAAGCTGTTTGTCGCATACTCATCAGGAGACTCATTCTCGCCATTTATCTTGATGAGTGCATACTCGTGATAATTTGGCCCATTCACTGTGCCATTGTCAGAGCTGTAGATAACAATATATGGACAATGCCATACAAAGCTGGCGATAGGAAGCGTAGTACTGTGGAAAATAAGCTTAAGCCTGCCGCCCAGTTCTACTCCGTCAGTGTAGGCTGAACGCGTCATGTTAATCTGCACATTCTTGATATCCGATTCAAGGTGATCAATGTAGCTGATCTCCTCGGAAATTCTTGGAACATCCTCCATAAGAAGGAAGTCCTGGGTCTGCTCGATCTCAATGTCATAGAGTCTGCAGTTTTCACCTGTAAGTGCGATATAAGCTGAAGTCGAGCCATCCTGAAGGGCTATGATAACCTCTTTTTCATAGTTCGGAGCCTTCATTACAAGCTTGATGTGATCCTCATATTTTCCGGCGCAGATCTCATAATCACCATCGCCCTTGCTCTCCGGATCGGTTCCGTTTCCAAGGCCGTTTTCTACAATCTTTCTGGCTGCTGTCGTAATGCTGTGATTGTCAAACCAGATCTCACCAAACTCCAGATAGCTGTAGGCCTCGATAGCGCTCTTATTGGCATGTATAAGGCGGTCATAGGAGTCAAACAAAATGATTGACGGAGCCTTGAAGGCATCCGGAATATTTTTATCTGTTTCGCACTTAAATCTGATGTAGCTTATATTTCCTGTAACAGGAATGCCCACAGAAACCTTGTCTCTGTATTTTCCGCAGGTGAGCTCCTTCTCAACAACAGATACATCATCGTAGCTCTTCTGCTTTGATTCCTCATCGATTATCCTTACCATGGCTCCGGCAAATTCAGGATCAAACTCAATCCCGGCGCCCTTTACAAAGGCTTCTCTGGCCACGAAATCAGGTCTTGCCTCGCGATATCTCTTCTTGGTAGTCATGATGACATAAGCATCAGCAACAGCGACAATCCTTGCAAGCTCAGGGATTTCCTCGCCCTTAAGTCCCTCCGGATATCCTGTTCCATTGTATCTTTCATGGCTGGAGCCCGCACCCAGGCTTAGATATGGATACTCCGTGATATTTGAAAGAATCTCTTTTCCAATAACAGGCTTCTGCCTGATGGCCTCATAGTCCCATTTTCCCGGATCGCCCTCATTTTTAATGACAGAATCCGGAATACCGATCATACCAACATCATGAAGAAGCGCCGTGTAATAAGCCTCCTGGCAGTATTCTTCATCTTTTCCGCAAAGCTGCGCAATCTTCCTGGCATAGTTCGCTACTCTTACAGCTGTTCCCTTGGTGAAGTCATCCTTCTTTTCAACCGCTGAAACGAAAGCCTTTGCAGTCTGGTCAAAGAGCCTCTGCATCCTCTTTTTCTCTGTCTCCACGTTGGAAAGTTCAATGCTATGAGCGTGCTTCACAGTATTATTTATATCCATGTAGGTAAAGAAATAAAGGCTTATGGAAACTGCCACCATCGCCATGTTTACTATGGAAAGGCCATAGATAAAGATCTGCAGAATACCGCAGAAAAGCGGAACATAGATATACAGCACCAAGGAGATGTAGATCAGCTTACTGAAGGACTTTTTGTACTGTCTTATAACAGTGTACTGCAAAATGGGTCCTATCACAGGAATGATGTAGGCAATAAGAAAGCCCTGTCCCCTGTGATAAACATTTGATTCGTCAAAATAGTAATAGAGGCCGGTAAAAGCAGCAACAACAGAAAGCATCATTCCTCCGGCGGACAAGGCCTCTACCACCTTAAGTCTCCTCGGAACTTTCTTTATAGATTCCTCATTTGCAAGCAAATCCTTAAGATACTGATTAAAGAAAAATACAATCGCGGAGGTCAGAAGGAACACAAGAAAATTGCTGATCCTGACCATGTAATAGCCCTTCGGTGAGGTTCTGCCGGCATAAATATAGGCAAGTCTGTCAAACCACAAAAGTAGCACAGCGACCACTTCCATGGCTATAAGGATGTGCTTCCTTCTTTTTCCCAAAAACTGTGTCATGCAAAGAAGAATGGCCATAACGCCGCAGCCACCACACAATATGAGCATTATATTAAGCTGGTTATCTTTTATAAACTCATACATTGATTATGTTCTCCATGCCTTCCCAGTCAAATACTTTCATCTTTGTCTTAAACTCGGCGAGCTTTTCTGCCTCCTCCTTCGGAAGCTTAAAGCCGTCAAGCTCCTTAACAATTATCTCTACAGCATCAAAATCCATCTGTGAAACCACTTCTTTAAGTGCCTCGAAGGCATCCGAAAGCTCCGCAGGCGAAATCTCAGGCTTGTCTGATTCTTCCTCGCCGGCTCCTTCATCAAGGCGTGAGAGCTTTTCTTTAAATTCAGAATAGTCGGTCAAAAGCTTGTCCGTATACCTGTCGATGCACTCCATATCCTCTTTGTTTCCTGCATCCTCTAAAGTAGCAGCAAACTTGGAGAGCTCCGAAGCGCCAATGATCCTTGCTGAGCTCTTAAGGGCATGGACCTTGATGGTATAAAGCCTTATATCACCCTGGCTGTATGCATCGCTTATTATCTTTGCATTTCCGTCTATCGTCTCAAGGAAGAGCTTTAACGAGAAAATAAAGGACGATATACTGCCGGAGTTCTTTATTCCTTCGTCAACATTTATTCCCTGTGTTTCATATATCCACTTAAGCTCCTCAGGAATGCTCTCAAGATCCTCAACTGCCTCTGCCTCAGTAGGCTTTAGCATGATCTCCTCAGGAAGATGACGCATGATAGCCTTTTCCAGAGATTCACTGTCAATAGGCTTGGAGAGATATCCGGTAAAGCCCTTGGACTTGTAGAAATCCTCGCCCGCTGTTGTGTTCGCAGTAAGAGCATAGACAGGGATATCCGGGTCTGTCTCCCTGATGTGAGCAACCGTCTCAATTCCGTCCATTCCGGGCATCATATGGTCAAGG
>JAEEGL010735548.1_pt1 | contig 12245 bp, 9 predicted proteins | sample 9134231 | NCBI WGS metagenome assembly JAEEGL01 (sample SAMN16246548, study PRJNA631951) | gut metagenome | biome: gut microbiome; feature: rumen; material: fiber-attached | host: Bos | place: Iran: Karaj | collected 2018-10
GCCATTGCTGACGCAACCAAAGAAGGCGCTTTCTCGCTCATCGGCGGTGGCGACTCGGTTGCCTGCATCAACAAGTTCGGCTTGGCCGACCAGGTTTCTTACATCTCAACTGGCGGCGGCGCACTGCTCGAGGCCATTGAAGGAAAAGTTCTTCCGGGTGTAAAGGCAATTCTTGGATAATAATTCTGAAACAGAATAGAGAGAACCGCCATACAGCAATGTGTGGCGGTTTTTTCATCAGTCGCTCATAAAAGTCAAGAGCCAAGGCTTGAGCAAATGCAACAAAAAACGGGCAGACCAAAAATCTGCCCTTTCTGTATATCAATATGTTGTATTATGCTTGTTCGGCTGGAACCGGCGCCTCTTTCGAACGTTTCGACAAGAAGATGAACAAGCCGACAACAATCGCAATCAGTATTATCGCTAATATCGGACGGTAGAACAGCCAAGCTATTGCAATGATAATCAACGACCAAGCCAAGGCAAGCACACCGCTTACGATGCTTACGCCCACATTGGCGATTTTGGCAAGGAACGGCAGCACTTTCAGCAGTGTTACAACCAAGTCGAAGACGCCTTTGTAAGCGAAGAATACTATCACTAAACCAACCAGACGGAACAGCCAGGTGAGAACAGAGTTGGCGCTTTCGCTTTGCTCTTTAAGCTGGTCGAGTGTTTTTGTGCCCATATAAAGTCCGCCAACGCTGTAGTCGTTGCTGGCGACAAACTTCTCAAATGTGTCGTTCGAGACTTTTGCCCAAATAGTTACGTTGGCCGGGGCAACTTGCGTAAAGGTGATTTTTACATCGCCGATTTCAGGTGAATTCGGGTTTTTGCCCAAATAAATCTGATTGCCCGAAACGGTTACAAATTGGCCGTCGCTCTGGCCAAGCGCTTGAGCCACAGTGCTGTTCAGTTCGCTTAGTTTTTCAGCCGACAAGCTGACATTCATCGGGGTGCCGCCCGAGATGCTCGACACCATGCTTTGCGGCAGCGTGTAGGCGCCAACCGTAACATTTTGAGCCTGCATCTTCTCACTGCGTATATTGTTAATTACAACAGTGTTCTTGCCTTTGTAGTTGCTGTCTTTAAAATCGTTGGAATTGACAGGCGACGAAACCCACTCTTGGTTGTAGGTGTAGGTTGTTGTTTTCTCCTGCTTTCCACCAACCTTGTCTTCGGTTTTTGTCTCCGATTTTTGGACAAATTGATAGAATTCCACCTTTCGCTCAATACGGATAGCGTTGGCGCTGACACCAAAGAACGGGTCTGAAACCACATCGTTTGTAGTCGCGAAACCGGGAGCACAAATCATTTTGCCGTTCAGTTCAGCGTTGACCGACGACAAATCGGGTGTTTCCTTAATTGTCTGCTCGTACGCGCCCTTGATTGAACGAGCGGTTTTTACAGCGCGGCCCTCGTTCCACCAAAGCAGAACCGTGCCGACAATCAGCAATAAGAAGCCGATTAAAATACCTTTCAATGAACCGGATAGGCGCTTGCCGTATCCCACAGTAGTTGTTTCTGAGTATGCCATAATTAAAAAGTTTAAAAAATTATCGGTACGAAAATATATTTTTTGTCAAACTAACAAAAAGAAAGTTGTCGGGCGCTTTTGGAATTTTGCAGTAAGCCGAAAAAAAAGTAGTATTGCAACGCATTATGCAAACAAAAGTAATATCGCGATTATATGGTATTTGTAGGGTTATTCAGTCAGCACAAATTGATTCTTGAGAGCGTAACCGCTTATCTGTCAAACTATTCCGACATCAAGGTGGTAATTGCCACCAGCGATAAGACAACGCTGTTCGAGAAGATGAAACAACACATTGTGCACGTGCTTGTTGTGAATATGTTCGAGCTTTCGACAGCCGAACTGAACTTCATTATCGACACAATGCTGAAATACCCGAAACTGAAAATCCTGCTGCTCTCGAACGCCAACCGCGACGACGTGATTCTGCGCTCAATCAAGGCCGGAGCAAAAGGCTATATCACCATCGACGCCACCGGAGGCGAACTGGCGCAGGCTATTTTCTCGCTTCGTGCCGGCCACGACTATTACAGCGACAGCATCACCCAACTGCTGCTCAACCGCTACATTTCAAGCAGCAATATACCCGTTGGCGATGATAACGACGAGGAGGCCTTGAGCGCCCGCCAAATAGAGATTCTGAAACTCTGGGGCGACGGGTTCAGCAACCAAGAGATTGCCGATAAACTGTTTATCAGCGTGCGCACCGTAGAGACACACAAAAATCATATCATGCAGAAACTCAACCTGAAGAGCACTGTCGATTTGGTGAAATACGCCATTAAGAGCAATATTATCAAGCTGTAGGAAAGAGTTTAATGATTAATGATTGATGATTAGCGATTAAAGTTTAAAAGGCATAAGACAAGTATGTTTCAACTTGTTTAACCCGTTCAACTTTCAAACAACTCCACCTTAATTCAACTCCAAATCAACAGGCAACACCAGCTCTGTTGTGTCTTCAAATACAATTTCGCGGAATTTTGGGTCAAGGATTTTTATTTGGTATTTCTTACTCTTGCTGTTGGTGAGTTTGGTACTGCGCAGCCACGGATTCATCACTTTGAGCATCTTATAGTTAGTGCCTTGTTCACGGGCAAAATCAGCAAAATCGGCAATGGCAGTGTCCACCTCTATTGTCTTGTATGGCAGAGGTTTATACCTATTGCTGTCGGGAATGTAAAAGCCATATTTCTGCGGATTCTCGAAAATCTGTTTCACAGCAATGGCGCGGAACACATAGCGCTCGGTCTCCTCACCAAGCACTAAATCGTAGTAGTTGCCGCTTTTCTGCTGTCCTGTAAACCTGATAAGATTGGTGCGCCCCATGTTGTAGGCCGCCGCCGACATTGTCCAAGAGCCGAATTTGTCTTTCATCTTTTTGAAATACCTGATAGCTGCGACCGTCGATTTTTCAAGGTTATAGCGTTCGTCCACTTCGTCGTTCACTTCAAGGCCGAAATCGCTGGCCGCGCCTTGCTTAAACTGCCAGAAACCTTTTGCTCCCGATGGCGACACTGCGTTTGTAAGCGCACTCTCGATAACGGCAATATACTTCAAATCGTCGGGGACATTGTGTTGCTTTAGGATTGGCTCAATAATAGGGAAATAGCGGTTGGCGCGCTTGAGCAACAGAATGGTTTGCGAGTGCCACAAGCGGTTCACCTGTAACTCGCGGTCGAGAGCCTCGCGGACATCGAAATTGTGAATGGGGACCGGTTCTCCCATAAATGTCAGATTATCCGGGAACTCGTCGATGTCGGTGGTTTGCTGCGGCGGCACGCTGGTTTGGCCGGCATATCGGGTTACAACAAACGACACAGTTCCAGAAACAATTATTGTCAGTAGGAACAATAAAATAATGGTTGATTTTCGCATGACAAGGATTTTCTAATTGGTTTTTGGCCGGGCTATTTTGGTGTTGGCGTAAAGTAACCCCGACACTATGATTCCAAGAATTCCGGCTGTCCATAGCGGCCAGGCCGATTGCGGCGGAACAATCAAGAAATAGACAGCTGCAGCTGCCGACAGCATGTTCACAGCAGCCAGAACCACAACAACTTGCCGGTCGCTCAGTCCGCGGTACGATAAGTTGTGAGTCGTGTGGTTGGTGTCGCCCACAAAAGGTGATTTGCCTTCCATAAGGCGATTCACGGTAACAGTGGCCGTATCGGTAAGTGGCACTAAGAAAGCAAGATAAACAATTAAGAAAGGATAAACCGGATTCTGCATCTGCACCACCGCAGGGTTCCACAAATAGCGGATGCTTATTATGGCCAATAACACGCCAAGGAACTGTGAACCATTGTCGCCCATATACATTTTCGACGGATGCCAGTTGTATCGGTAGAACGATAGCATGGCCGCCAGAGAACCAAGTAAAATCAGCGCAAAGAAGATGTCGGGAGTGCCGGCAAACATGGTAACAAGCACACCGCAAATCACAATCACGCACATGGTGTTGGTTACAGAATCCATGTTGTCGAGCATATTAAGCGAATTCATCAACCCGACAATCCAAAATATCGTTAAGGCGTAATTAAGATATTGATTGTCAAAAATATCGATACAAACACCCGAATAGATTAGAATCAGGCTGACGGCAAACTGCATCAGAAATTTGAATGCAGGCGAGGTGTTGAAAATGTCATCGATAAGGCCCATCACAAACGCCAGCACAATCGACATTATGATTCCGATGTGCAGCTTTTCGCACTGCTGTCCGAAATTGTCGCTCACAAAGAACCATACCACAACCGCAATCACAAATCCGGCCATAAAACCGGCTCCGCCAAGCATAGGTTTGCGTTGCGACGCCCAGCGTTCAGCTGAGATGTTGTATTTTTTGATGTTTTGCTTAGTCGACCGTTGCAGAAAATAGTGGTGGATGCACATTGTTACGGGTAGCATCACGACAAAAAAAACAGCCAGGAAAATATCGAAATTCATTTTTTACCGCCTTTCATTTTGTCCGCTATACGAGCAAGCAATGTTCTTTGTTTCGCTGTTTTCCGGTTTTTGTCGCGACCATAGCCATAGCCGTAACCGTAGCCATAGCCGTACCCATAACCATATCCGTAGCCGTATTTCTTCGCCTTGCAGTCAACACCGTTCAGAATTATTGACAAATTGTCCATGCCTTTTTCGGCCCTAAGTGCATTTATGTTTTCGATATACTGTCGTTTCGATACGCCAACTTTCATCACATAAATCGGGTAGTTTGAGCGGTGCAGATTTAGAACGGCATCGGAAACAATGCCAACCGGAGGAGTGTCAATTATGATTACATCGTACATTTTTGTCAGCTTATCAATCAGGTTGTGCATCGGCTCACCATTAGCCAACTCGGCCGGATTGGGCGGAATTGGACCTGCTGTCAAGAAGTCGAAGTTCTCTATTTCAGTATGATGCAAACTCTCTTCAATGGTATGGTGTCCTATCAATATCGTACTCATTCCCTTTGAGTTATCGACATTGAAGCCCAAATGGATTCGTGGTTTTCGCAAATCCAAATCGATAAGCACCACTTTCTGTCCCGAAGTGGCAATGATTCCGCCCAAGTTTATGGCGACAAACGTCTTTCCTTCGCCCGGCACTGTCGACGACACAGTTATCACATTCGCATCAGCGCCTTGCGATACGAATCGCAGATTTGACCGAATAGCTCGGAACGACTCCGACAGTTGCGAGTGCGGGTCCTTGCCCACAAGCAATTGCGACACATCAACCTGCTCGTCATATTGAGGAACAATGCCCAAAATAGGAGCCGTCGTATAATTCTTTATTGTGTCAACCGAGTTGACCTCGTTATACATCAAATATCTTATTATCAAGACTATGAATCCTAGCACAAAACCCAAGGCGATAAACATCAAATAGATGTTGCTTGCTATTGGCGCCACGGGTGCCGTTGGCGTTGAGGCGCGCTCCAAAATGCGATTGCGCGATATGTAGCCTGCCTGCGAAATCAAATATTCCGCCTTTTTATCGATAAGCTGGTTGTAGTAGTTCTCGTTGATATTGTACATGCGCTGCAAACGCGCGTACTCAAGCTCATCGTAGCTTTTCTCGCTGAAAATCCACTTGTGAATTTCGCTTATTTGATTCTGATATTCAGCACGTTGCTTGCTAATTCGCTCTATTGTTATGTTGATGAAATCGAGAGTCAGATTAACTTGCGTTTCGAGCTGACTCTCAACCTGTTTCACTTTAATGTTGTCGGGTGTCAGGTTGTTAAGCAAGGTGCGGCGTTCGTCGATAATGCGCTGCAAGTTAGGCAGAATGTTGCCCATGCTTGTCGCCGTCTTGGTGCCGACCATTGAGGCTTGAATCTCGTAGGTGTTTATCTCGCCATTAGTTTTCAGACGCACTTTAGCTTGGTCCAGAGCCAAAAGCTCGTAGTCAAGTTCGGATATTTTCTTCTCAAGTTCTTCGATTTTCGAGCTCGAAGCGGTATAGGCTGGGTCATCCTTGCTCTTTATCTTGTTTTCTTTCTTGAACGATTGAATCTGTTTTTCGGTCTCGTCGAGGCTGTAATAAATAGATTTCAACTGCTCGTCGATGAAAGCCAGAATATTAGCCGAACCCTCGCGCTTGCTTTTGACATCGTATTTCAGATACTCCTCGGCAATTGTGTTTACAATGCTCGATGTCTTGTTGGCACAAGTGCCTGTGTATGTTATCTTTATTGTCTGCGCGGCGGAACTCAGAAGCGATATTTGCAAGTTGCGGTTATGCGACGGAAATATTTGCTCGGGGTTGTTTATCATGACGTAGTAGCGCTCATTTGGACGGTCGGCGCGGTGACGCATAATCTCGTCGGGACGGGTGGCAATACAGCGCAGAACCGAATTGCCCACTTGCTCCCATTCACCAAGGCTTATTACCTGACTTTCAGGCGCATGCTTCTGTTTGAATGTTATTTTCGCGCTAGTGGTGTCAATGAAATCGACATAGAACGGCCGATTGTACAAGTCACCGCCTTGCACCGACATTTCGATTTTGAACGGTGGCTCCGGATACATCTCAAACGACAGGAAAGTTCCTTCGTTGAAATAAGATATGTTAAGCGGCAGACCAGCAAGCGCCTCCGTCAGAAACTCCTTGGAGCGCATCAGTTCAATGGTTTTAGGCAAATCGGTACGATTGAACGATGTTGACACATTCAGCATATCTGATGTGCGGTTTTCCTCGTTTATCTGAATAATGCACGACGCCGTATAAACAGGCTGAGTATAACGCAGATATAGAAACGCCAAAACACCCATTATTACCGGCAGCAACAGACATATCCACCACGATTTCGACAGAATATGCAACAAAACTGACAAATCGAACTTGTCATTAATAATCGGTATGCGCTTCGCTTTCGTCATAAGTCCTTAGTCATCATGTAAACAAGCAAAACTGTGTTCACGAGTGAAATATACGGTGTTATTTCAGCAAGAACACGTTTGATATATTTTGGCCGTGTTTCGACAAAAATGATGTCATTCGACTGCAGAACCAAATTGCTGTTGCGTATCTCCTCCAAAGATGAGATGTCGTAGAGGTAAACTTTTGGGTTCTTGATGTCGCCGCGCAGAATTTTGATACGGTAGGCTTTCGATGCGTCGGACAATCCGCCGGCTTGTGCAAGTGCTTCAATAAGTGTGAATTTTTCGTTATTGATTGACAGAATTGTTCCGCTTGTGCTACCAGCTTTGAATAGAACGACACGCCGGTTGGTGATGCTGAGTTTGACAAACGGCTCCTGGTAATATTGCTGATAGCGCGCCTCAAGCATCGCTTCGGCGTCGGGCACGGTCATACCAACCAAGTTGACGCGCCCAAGTATCGGCAACTTAACAGTGCTATCGCTTTCAACCAGATAGCCGGTGATATTGTTGTTGGTATTGTTTGTTACCGTTGAGCCGCCATCGACAAGTTGCACGCCGTTGTTCGGATAGACGCGGATGTCGAGTTTATCGTAGACATTTATCACATACTCGTTGTGGTTCTCCTCGGCGGTGTCGAATTCGTAACCCATTTCGGTATGCATCATCCGGCTGGGGTCCAACATCTTACAGCCAGAAACAAAGCACGCCGCAACTACAACGGCCACTAACGGTGATATTTTGTTAAACGCTTTCATCAAAGGTGCAAAGGTAAGAATTTTAGTTTTTCATTATTTGCCTTTTCCGACATCGTCCAGCAATTCTCGATAAAGATTATCCATATCGCTTATCAGTCTGGTATAGTGGAATTTATCTTTTACATACGTCCATCCGTTGACCGACATGCGCTGCCTCATCATGGCATCATTCAGCAATGGCAACAGTTTCACAACAAAATCATCGACATTGTCATTCAGTGCCAAAACAGCCGTATCGCCCTCAACCACAACATTTTCTATTCCGCCGACATTGGTGCTGATAATGGGCACACCGGCAGCTTGCGCCTCAATAAGGCTGACTGGCGTTCCCTCGTTAAGCGAGGTCATTGCCACAATGTCGAGCCCCGGATAGGCCGTTTCAACGTTTCTAATCCACGAGGTGAAGGTTACATCAGCTTTCTCGACAATGTTTCCTGACGGCTCGGTGCAGCTAAGGCCGTGGTCGGCGCATTGCTTTTTTAAATCGTCCTTCAGCTCGCCATCGCCAATGATGAAAGCACGTATCTTGCTGCGGCTGAACTGTTTTGCCATAGCAATAGCATCGATGAACAGCTTGTGGTTTTTGACTGCCGCCAAACGGCCGACAATTCCTATCGCCACCTCGTCGTCGTCGATGTTGTATTGACGGCGGAACGTTATGCGACGGTTCTCCTTATTCTCGGTAAAGCGTTGCAAATCAAAGCCTAATGGAATTATGCTGAATTTGTTTTCGGGTGCAATCTGATAGGTGTCGCACAACTCCTCTTTCTGTTTTTGGCTGATAGCAATTATGCGCGATGTGCGTTGCGCAAGTCCCCGTTCGATGTTGACAAAAAACTTTGTCTGACTGTTGCTGAAATACGAATGGAAAACGTGTCCATGGAAGGTGTGGACAATAACAGGCACTTTGTTTCGGATTGCCGCCAGCCGTCCAACGGTGCCAGCTTTTGATGCGTGAGTGTGGACAATATCGGGCTTGAAATCTTTGATTATCTTGCTGATACGCCGGTATGCAACCAAATCGTTGTGTGCGTTAATCGAACGCTGCATCTCGGGAATGACAATCGGCGTTATCCCCAGATTCTGCACAATGTATATCGAGCTTTCCTCATCGGGTTCTTTCATTCCACCGACCAATAATGTCTGATAATCATCTGGCATATAGCGCGTTAGATAGGCCGCGTTGTATGTCGGACCTCCCAAGTTGAACCGGTTTATTATTCTCAGCACCCGTGGCATAGCTGTTCCTTGCTCCAAAAACGTTGCAAATTGGGAAATTCCGCGCTTTTGTCAATCATTGCTTATAACTTATTTTATAGCAACGTTTTCACAGATGATTAAAGCATATTTTTCTTCCACCAATGTTGGAATACGATAAGCGCCCAGATGTTTGCAACGGCGTCGCCGGGGCTTTTGCTGTTTAGTTTTTGGAGCATTTCTTGAACCAAATTGGAATTAAAAATATTTTGTTCGCGGATGAATTCTGGTTGCAGATATTCTGTCTCGATGACCGATTTAAGCTCGCCACGGAACCATTTCAGCATCGGTACCTCGAACCCGTGTTTGGGGCGGCAGTATAGCTGCGGTGGCAACTGACTGCGATAGGCGTCCTGAAGAATGCGCTTCCGCATTTTATTGTTAATTAGGTATTCTGGCGGAAGCGAAAAGGCATAATTGACAATCCGGTGGTCGAGGAAAGGACTCCGTACCTCAAGACTCTCGGCCATGCTCATCATATCGACCTTGAAAAGCATGTCGCTGACAAGCACAAGCTGCATGTCGGTATGCAGAATGTCGATAATGTTATTGTCGTGTCTGATATTGCTGGTTATGGCCAGATTGCGTTTATTGAGCTGCTGTGGTAAAACTTTATTGTCAAGTAAAGCCAGAGCGTCATGTTCGCCCATAAGGGACGCCCATGCAAGGTAACGGCTCTTGGAGTCGAGTTTAAGACCGTCGGCAAGACGTCGAAGTTGCCGCATGCGGTTGCCAAACAACGTGTTACGCGACTGCGGAAACAATTTGCATAACGGACTTGCCATTTTTACCAAGCTCATTCCAAGACCGTGGCGAATGGCCATAAGATGTGCGGCATGCTTGTTGTAGCCGCCAAACATCTCATCGGCGCCGTCGCCCGAGAGCGCCACCGTTACGTGCTGCCGCGTGTAATAGCTCAAAATGTTGACAGCAATGGCCGACGAATCGGCGAAAGGCTCATCAAGATAATCGAGGACTGTGTGCAGATGCTCGTATAAATCGTTGTTAGTAAGACGGAAAACGTGATGATTGGTATGGAACTTGTCGGCTACAAGCTGTGCGTATTTGGTTTCGTCGAAGAATGGTTCATCGGCGTAACCTATTGAGAATGTGTTCAGATTGCCAACGTATTTGGCAGCCTCGGCCACAATGACCGAAGAATCGATGCCTCCGCTAAGGAAGGCGCCAAGCGGAACATCGGACACAAGCCGCTCACAAACCGACTGTCCGATAAGCTCGCGCAGCTGATGTTGAGCCGTCTCGTAGTCGGGCACAGTTAAATAGCTGTAAACGTGCGGAATAGTGTAATAACAAACATCTTTGACATGTCCGCCTTTAATAGTCAGATAGTGCCCCTGTTCAAGTTTGCGAACATCGGTAAAAATGCTGTTTGGCGATGGTATGTAATTGAACTGCAAATACATGCACAACGAAGCCATATCAAGCACTCGCGGCACGCCAAGAGCCATTATCGCCTTCATCTCCGAAGCGAATACAAAATAATCGTGTCCGTGGTAGTAAAGAAGCGGCTTCTGGCCCATTCGGTCACGGGCAACGAACAGCGTTTCCTCCTTGTTGTCGTAGATTGCAAAAGCGAAAAAGCCGGTGAATTTCGACAGACAATCGCATCCCGACTCAATAAATTGATATAGAATAACTTCGGTGTCGCTATCGGTTTTAAATTGATAGCCTTTAGCCTCCAAACCGCTTCGCAGCTGTCGGAAATTGTAGATTTCACCATTATAAACTATTGAGTATCGGCCGGTTGCATCAGTGAAAGGCTGCGAAGCGGCTTCGCTCAGGTCGATAACCGAGAGCCGCGCATGACCGAGGCAAGCCCGCCCGACATCGACTGTGCGCTTGATGTCAGGCCCGCGACGAGTCAAAAGCGCGGTTGCCCCTTCGACTAAATCGAAACGAGACCTGCCATTGTCAGTTATTGCGTAAACACCTGCTATTCCGCACATTACATTTTGGTTCGGGGGTTGCTAAATTGGTCGCGTAACGTTTAAATGTTCACGTTCCATATTCTTCCCGTCGAAATTGTAAACGATAGGATTGGCTGTATCTATCTCTAATCCAACCACTTGTTCTTCCGTCAGATTATCAAGATGCATTATTATTGAGCGCAGGCTGTTGCTGTGCGCCGATATGAGTACATTTTTGCCGGCGCGGAGCTGAGACATAACTACGCGGTTGAAGAACGGCATTGTGCGGCGCGCGGTCTGATGCAGGCTCTCGCCTTTAGGCGGACGCGCATTGTAGGCACGGCGCCAATTTAGCACCTTTTCGACACCGAACAAATCGGCAATACGCGACTTGCTATATCCTTGCAAATCACCATAATAGCGCTCATTAAGTTGCCAACAGCGGTAAACAGGAATCATATTGTCGGCTATCTCTTTGTTTATCTTGTGGTAACGGGTATGATATCTGTCGAAAATGCCGTGAATCATATACGGAGTGCGTTTTTGCTGGGCGCCAAGCAACACAATCAGAGCTGTTTGCATGGCCCGCACCAAAGCCGAAGTGTAAACAACATCTATGTCGATTCCGGCAATAACGTTTCCCGCCTTTGCCGCCTCAATAATCCCGGATTGCGTCAACGGAATGTCAATCCAGCCCGTAAATATGCTGCGAGTGTTCCAAACCGACTCGCCATGCCGTATCAATATCAATTTTCCCATAGTCTAGTTTGAGTTTTCATTCAGCTAAAATAATCAGTTATTCGTTTTGTTTTAGAAGAATTGTGAAAATTCTCGCCAAACTGCCATTTTTATGCCATTGCCGTTTTTTTTATGGCGCAAAAATAGCTAACTCTGCCCCTCGAAATTTGAGACAGATGAAAATCACGATTATTGGCACGGCATACCCCTATCGCGGCGGTCTGGCGGCATTCAACGAGAGACTGGCAAAGGAGTTTTCAAATGAAGGCGACGAAGTAAAAATTGAGACTTTTACCTTGCAATACCCCAATTTCTTGTTTCCCGGTAAGACGCAATATTCATCAGAGCCGGCACCCGATGGACTGCACATTGAGCGTTCAGTGAGCTCGGTCAATCCGCTGAATTGGATTTCAATCGGGCGAAAAATCAAGCGCGTCGCCCCCGACCTGCTGATAATCAAATACTGGCTGCCGTTCATGGCACCGTGCTTCGGCACAATAGCCCGCATTGCGCGCAAAAACGGCAAAACGAAGGTCGTTTCCATTCTCGACAACATCATTCCTCACGAGAAACGCCTGGCCGACAAGATGTTATCATCGTATTTCGTAGGAGCGGTCGATAGATTTGTTGCTATGTCGAAATCGGTTCTAGATGA
>JAEEGL012233493.1_pt1 | contig 12245 bp, 7 predicted proteins | sample 9134231 | NCBI WGS metagenome assembly JAEEGL01 (sample SAMN16246548, study PRJNA631951) | gut metagenome | biome: gut microbiome; feature: rumen; material: fiber-attached | host: Bos | place: Iran: Karaj | collected 2018-10
CAAACGGTATAGGGGCTGTTTTGGCATGAACGATCCCCGCTTCCATGTTTGGATGCAGCCTGCCGGAAGATCATGAAAAACCGGGCTGCTGCGAAACAAAAGAAAGAAGGTATCCGAATGAAAGAAAAGAAACAAAGTGATTTGTCTGTCCTGCTGGGCTATGCGGGCAGCTATAAAAAGCTGACCTTCCTTGGTCTGGGTCTTTCCGCGGTCGCCATGATCCTGGGGATGGCCCCCTATCTCTGCATCTGGCTGGTGGCGCGGGATCTGATCGCCGTCGCGCCCAACTGGACACAGGCTGCGGGCATCGGCCGCTATGGCTGGATGGCCTTTGCCTTCGCCTTCGCCGGGATCGCGGTCTATTTTGCTGCGCTGATGTGCACGCATCTGGCCGCCTTCCGCACAGCCTCCAACATCCGCAAGCAGGGCATGGTACACCTGATGAAGACGCCGCTGGGCTTTTTTGATTCCAACGCCTCAGGGCTTCTCCGCAACCGCCTAGATGGCGCGGCCTCCGATACGGAGACACTTCTGGCGCACAACCTGGCAGATATCGTGGGCAGTGCCGCGATGGTGTTAGCCATGCTCACGCTGATGTTCGTCTTTGATTGGCGCATGGGCGCATCCTGCCTGCTGGCAGCAGTGGTATCCGTCGCAGCCATGTTCAGCATGATGGGTGGGAAGAATGCCAGATTAATGGCGGAGTATCAGGCGGCGCAGGACGTGATGAGCAAGGCCGGCACGGAATATGTGCGCGGCATCCCCGTGGTGAAGGTGTTCCAACAGACCGTATACTCCTTCAGGGCATTCAAGCAGGCTATTGAGGATTACAGTGCCAAGGCGGAACACTACCAGGGAGAGGTCTGCAGGGTGCCGCAGGCCCTGAACCTGACTGCCACGGAGGGTGCCTTCGTCTTCCTCGTTCCGGTTGCGCTGTTGCTGGCACCGTGCGCGCTGCGCAGCGGAAACTTTGCAGGATTTCTCACGGACTTTGTGTTTTACGCGGTCTTTTCCGCCATTGTCTCCACGGCGCTCGCGAAAATCATGTTTGCCGCCAGTGGTATGATGCTGGCGAGTACTGCCTTAGCCCGCATCTCACAGGTGATGAACGCGCCGACAACGGAAATCACAGACCACCCACAGACGCCGCGAGATAACAGTGTGGAATTCAAAGATGTGAGCTTTACCTACGACGGTGCTGAGCTGCCCGCGCTGAACCACGTGTCCTTCCGGGTGGAACCGGGTCAGACCGTTGCGCTGGTCGGTCCCTCTGGAGGAGGCAAGACTACAGCTGCCAGTCTGATCCCGCGCTTCTGGGATGTCAGCTCCGGTGCGGTGGAGGTTGGCGGAGTAGATGTGAGGAAAACAGATCCTCATGTGCTGATGGATCAGGTGGCCTTCGTATTTCAGAACACACATCTTTTTAAATCGTCTATTCTGGAGAACGTTCGTGCCGCAAGGCCGGACGCGTCAACAGAAGAGGTGGAGATGGCACTTTCTGCCGCTCAATGTGATGACATTCTTGAGAAGCTTCCGAATGGGATAGAAACGGTTATCGGGACGGAAGGGACTTACCTCTCCGGCGGTGAGCAGCAGCGTGTCGCTCTCGCGCGGGCGATTCTGAAGGGTGCTCCCATTGTGGTGCTTGATGAGGCAACGGCCTTTTCCGATCCTGAAAATGAGGCTTTGATTCAAAAGGCTTTCGTGTCGCTCACAAAAGGGCGCACAGTAATCATGATCGCACATCGTTTGTCTACTGTGGTAGGAGCGGATAAGATCATCGTGCTGGATTCCGGCCGTGTTGTTGAGCAGGGTACTCACGAAGAGCTTCTGAAGATGGATGGTCTGTATTCCCGTATGTGGAAGGATTACCAGCAGGCTGTGAAATGGCGGATCTCAGCGGAAGAGGAGGTGAAATGAGATGTTCGGTAAAGAGTTTCAGCGCAAATACGCGCTCAGCGATCAGGGTATCAAAAATGCAAAGCTGGGAACCTTCTGGACTGTCATCGTCAATCTGGTTGTGATGGGCGGCATGGGCATTCTCTACTTCATGATGCAAGGCCTGCTGGCTACGCTGACCGATGCAGCGCCGCTCCCGCGGGTGCTTCCGATCCTGCTGATGGTCATCGTGTTTCTGCTTCTCTCTTTTATTACCCATCTTCAGCAGTACAAGGCAACCTACGGTCTTGTATACGGCGAAGTAAAGAATACCCGCATCTCTCTGGCAGAGCGTCTGCGTAAGCTGCCTCTGGGTTACTTCGGTAAGCGCGACCTGGCCGACCTTACCGAGACCATCATGGGCGACGTGAACCGGCTGGAGCACGTCTGGTCTCACTGCCTGGGCTATCTCTACGGCTCCTATATCTCCACGGCGCTGATTGCCGTCATGCTCTTTGCGTACAACTGGAAGCTGGCACTTGCCTGTCTTTGGGGCGTCCCCGTGGCTTTCGCACTCCTGTTCGGCAGTCGCAAGCTGACGAAGCGCCGTTCCGAGATCACCAAAGCCGCAGCCGTCACCGTGTCCGACGGCATCCAGGAGACGCTGGAAAACATCCGGGAAATCCGCGCGACGAATCAGGAGGGACGCTTCCTCCAAGCGCTGGGCGACAAGATCGACGCTCATGAAAAAACCATGCTGCAGGGCGAGCTCGCCGCTGGGATCTTCGTCAACGCGGCCAGCGTCATCATGCGTCTGGGCGTGGCGACCACGATCCTCTCCGGAACGAAGCAGATCCTCTCCGGACAGATCGATTTTCTCGTGCTGTTCATGTTCCTGTTGGTCATCACCCGCGTCTACGCGCCCTTTGACCAGGCTCTCGCGCTGATCGCAGAGATGTTCATGTCCCAGGTCTCTGCCGGCCGTCTCATGGAGATTTACGACGCCAGGACCGCAGCGGGAAGCGAGAGCTTCCATCCACAGGGCCACGACATCGTGTTTGAAAACGTCGGCTTTTCCTATGACGACAAACAGGTATTGGAGGGCGTCAGCTTCACGGCAAAGGAGGGAGCAGTCACGGCGCTGGTCGGCCCCTCCGGCTCCGGCAAGAGCACCTGTGCCCGCCTTGCCGCGCGGCTCTGGGATATTGACCGGGGCAGCATCAAGGTCGGCGGCGTAGATATTTCATCCATTGATCCCGAGCCCCTGCTGACGGACTATTCCATGGTGTTTCAGGATGTGGTACTTTTTGACGATACCGTCATGGAAAACATCCGCCTCGGCAAACATGGTGCGACAGATGAGGAAGTCCGTACAGCCGCCCGCGCGGCCAACTGCGACGAGTTTGTGGAAAAGCTGCCACTTGGTTATGCAACACCAATTGGCGAAAACGGGGCTAAACTCTCCGGCGGTGAACGCCAGCGTATCTCCATTGCCCGAGCTCTGCTCAAGAATGCCCCCATCGTCCTGTTGGATGAGGCCACAGCCTCTCTTGACGTGGAGAATGAGACAAAGGTACAGGGTGCTCTGTCCCGCCTGCTGACCGGAAAGACGGTACTGGTCATTGCCCACCGCATGCGTACCGTGGAGGCTGCAGACAAAATTGTGGTTCTCGCTGACGGGAAGGTGGCTGAAGAGGGAAGCCCTTCCGATCTTCTCGCAAAAGAAAATGGCATCTTCCGCCGCATGACACAGCTGCAGAGTGCCAGCGCAGGCTGGTGCCTGTAAAGCGAAAGCAAAACAAGGACCCGGAAGCCGAGAATGGCTTCCGGGTCCTTGTTTATTGGATCATCGAAGAGCATGATTGATTTGAATTCTGTTTTGTCTTTACTTTTCCTGTTCGGTCAGTTCCCCGAGGAGGATTCCGTCCTTCACACTCAGGATCCGAACATCCCGCAGTTCTCCGCGGAGGCCCTGCTTCGGCACCCTTACATAGAGATAGGTGTCGCTGTGACCAAGGGCCCCCTCTCCTTCGGCGCTCTCGAAGAGAACCGGCAGAGTCTGTCCGACGCTGGCCTCCAGAAAGGCCTGTCCTGTTTTCTCTGAGACCGCCTTGGCCTCGTGAGCGCGGCGGCTCTTGACCGCCTGGGTCAGCTGATCCGGCAGCTTGTCCGCCGGGGTACCGGGACGTCGGGAATAGGGGAAGACATGGAGCTCGGCAAAGGCACAGCGGCGGATGAATTCCAGCGTTTCGCGGTGATCCTCCTCTGTCTCTCCCGGGAAGCCAGCAATCAGGTCCCCGGTCAGGGCACAGCCCGGGAAGTATTCCCGCAGCAACTCCACCGTACGGTAGAAAAACGCCGTGTCGTATTTCCGGTTCATCGCCTTCAGCGTCCGGTCACATCCGGACTGCAGCGAGAGGTGAAAATGACGGCAGAGCTTCCCGCTCGCCGCAAGACGTCGGCAGAAGTTCTCTGTGATAACAGTGGGTTCCAGCGAACCCAGGCGAAGACGCATGTTTCCCGCTTCCGCCGCCACAGCTTCCACAAGATCCGTCAGCGTCGGATGTCCTGGGAGGTCAAGCCCGTAGGAGGCAACCTCGATCCCGGTCAGAACCATCTCTCGAAAGCCCTCTTCCCGCAGCCGTCTGGTCTCGGACACTGCAGCCTCGATGGGCATGCTGCGCAGGCTTCCGCGGACATAGGGGATGATGCAGTAGGTACAGAAGTTGCGGCAGCCGTCCTGAATCTTCAGCATGGCACGGGTCCTGCCCGATACCGCCCCGGCCGGGAGCAGCTCGATCTGCTTCCGGGCAAATGGTCTGTCGATCCTTCTCTCCGCTTCGCCGGTTTCCACGGCGCGCTCTACCGCTTTCACGAAGGCCATTCGGTCCCCGGAGCCGAAAATCACCTGTGCACCAATCTCGGCGTTCTCTTCCGGGCTCAACTGGGCATAGCAGCCACAGACCGCAACCACAGCGCCGGGGTTCTCCTCATGCAGGCGGCGGATCATCTGGCGGGATTTTCTCCCGCTCTCCGCCGTGACGGCACAGGTATTGACAATCACAGCATCGGCTGTCTCTCCCGGTGTCACCGGGATATGTCCATCTCGCTGCAGACGCTCTTCCATGGCCTGCGTTTCATACTGGTTAACCTTACAGCCCAATGTGGCGATCAGGTACTTCATTCCTGCGGACGCTCCGATTCCTGTTCTTTCTCTGCACGCTCCCGTGCGAGCTCTTCCTTTCGTACACTTGCTTTCTTTACGACCTGGAGGGTAGAGGGGTCGATGTATTCCAGTTCCTTATAGTCATTCAGCTCCCAGGGGAGATCGCTCCGCTTCAGCTTCTTGATGATCAGGTTGTTGGCGAGGGAGTAGAGAACGACAAACACCGGCACTCCGAGGAACATTCCCCAGAAGCCGAACAGCCCGCCGCCCAGAATGATCGAGAAGATTACCCAGAAGCCGGTGATACCGGTGGAGTTGCCCAGAATGCGCGGTCCGATGATGTTCCCGTCGATCTGCTGGAGAATGATCACAAAGATCACGAAGATCAGACACTTGGTCGGATTCACCATCAGGATGATTAGAGCGCTCGGGACTGCACCGATCAGCGGGCCAAAGAAGGGGATGATATTCGTCACACCGACGATCACACTGACCAGCAGTGTATAGGGCATCTGCAGGATGGAGCAGACAATATAGCAAATAATGCCGATGATAAAGGAGTCCAGCAGTTTGCCGTTCAGGAAGCTCATAAAGGTCTTGTCCACGAAGTTCAGGCCGATGCGGATACGCTCGACGGTCTCCACGGAGAACACGGAGTAGCTCATGCGCTTGACCGCAGCGAGGAAACCTTCCTTATCATTAAGCAGATAGATGGACACGATGATGCCGATAATGAGGTTATAAATGCTCTTGGCAACGCCGTAAACACCGGAGGTTACAGACGTCACCACATTACCCAGACGCGGGAGCAGGGTTGTCTGCAGCCAGTTGCCCAGGTTGATGTTGATGCTTTCCAGCAGATCGCCAACGTACTGGTCCAGCAGGGGATAATTCTTAAACAGGCCGTCCAGCCATGCGGAGAGGTTGTCCATATAGATTCCGCTGTTCTGGATCAGGGTCTGGATGCTGCTGAGCATCTGTGGCAGGATCAGATAGACCAAGGCCACCAGAATGAGAACCAGGACAATCTCACTCAAGAGCACTGACATGCCCCTTGCGAAACCCTTTCCGTTGTTTTTCTTGCTATTCTTATAGATCTTCTTTGACAGCGGGAAGAACAGGTGCTTTTCGATGCTCGTCATAAGCGGCGTGAGTAGATAGCAGATCACCAGGCCCCAGATAAACGGGGCCAGAATCTGCACCAGTCTGGAGAAGGAATTGCCGATGACAGAGACCTTGCTCACGGCAAAATAGAACAGAAGTGCTGCAGCAATGACGCAGAAAGCGGTTACTCCCCAGTATAGATATCTCTTATCCCAATTAAAACGCCGTCTCATACCTGGCTCCTTTCAGGGATCTCACTTGTATCAAGCAGCTATCCTTATTATTTTACTATTCACGTCAATTTCCGTCAAGCATTTTGGAAAAGGGCATCATCGGCTTTTCTCAGATAAGCAAGAAAAAGAAAGCTGTTTTTTCGTTTATGTCAACCGATTTTTGAACTTTATGCATTTTCACTCTGTCGAAAACCCTGTTTAAAAAGTCGAAAACCCCTGCTTTTTCGATGTTTGTTTTTTGCTTTGAAACCATTTATTCATCATTGCGGCAGAAATTATTCATAATTCTGTAAACCTTTGCTCCCTCGAATTTGCTGTTGATTTCCTTCAGAAAATCGATATAATAAGTGATATAATTCTAACGGGAGGTTTCTGGTTTATGATAAAAGTTGATCTAACCGGTGCACAGCGTTTCTTTACACAGGCAGGTCCGGACTTTGCCGCCGTTGCGCGGGCTCATGACGTCCTGACTTCCGGCAGCGGCCTCGGTTCTGACTTCACCGGCTGGCTGCATCTTCCCCAGAAGATCAAGGAAACGGAATTAGACCGCATCCTCGCCGCAGCGGAGACCATTCGTTCCCGCTCCAAGGCTTTGGTGGTCATCGGTATCGGCGGTTCCTATCTCGGCGCCCGCGGTGCCATTGAGCTTCTGCGTCCTGTCCTCGGCAGGGGCGATCCTGAGGTCTTCTTTGTGGGCAACGGTCTTTCCGCCGACGCCCTCTGTGACACCATCGACAAACTCGGCGGACGGGACTTTGATGTGAACGTCATCTCCAAATCCGGTACCACCCTGGAGCCGGCCATTGCGTTCCGCATCTTCCGTGAACTGCTGGACAAGAAGTACGGCGCAGACGCCGGAAAGCACATCTTTGCCACCACCGATGCCCAGCGCGGCGTGCTGAAGTCTCTGGCTGACGCCAACGGCTGGGAGAGCTTCGTGGTTCCCGACGATGTCGGAGGCCGCTTCAGCGTCTTCTCCGCGGTGGGTCTGCTCCCCATGGCTGTTGCCGGCATTGACGTACGGCGTGTCATCACTGCTGCTATCCGTGAATTTGAAGCTCTGGATATGCGCAGCCCCGAGAATCCCGCCTGGCAGTATGCTGCCGCACGGCAGAACCTCTACAGCAAAGGCTACACAGTTGAGATTCTTGGCTGTTACGAGCCCTGCTTCCGGTTCATGGCCGAGTGGTGGAAACAGCTCTACGGAGAGAGCGAGGGCAAAGACAACAAGGGTATCCTCCCCGCCTCTGTGGAGTTCACCGCTGACCTGCATTCCATGGGCCAGTACATCCAGCAGGGTCCGCGGAACCTGATGGAGTCCATCGTCCGCTTCACCCATTCCCGCCACGCCTATCCGGTCCCCGTTTCCGACGATAACAGCGACGGTCTGGACTACATCGCCGGCCGGGATCTCGCAGAGATCTGCAACGTGGCCGCGGAAGCCGTCCGGGAGGCTCATATCGACGGCGGTGTCCCCAACCTGGTCATCAACTGCTCCGCCCGCGATGAGGAAGGTCTCGCCGAGCTCATTGGATTCTTCGAACTGGCCTGTGCTCTCTCCGGCTATATGTCCGGCGTCAATCCCTTCGACCAGCCTGGTGTTGAGGCATATAAAAAGAACATGTTCCGTATGCTGGGCAAGCCCGGCGCAGTCTGATCTGCAGACGCTGAATCGTGCACAAACTGCCGGCGGTCTCCGCCGGCAGTATAGCATAGATGTCAAAAACAAATTGGAGGAAGGAACCCGAAATGAAAAAGTGTCTCTCTCTGCTCCTTGCCGTGCTGATGTGCGTCAGCATGTTTTCCTTTGGCATGACCTCGGCCTTTGCGGCGGATGACACCCCGCTGGTCGTGGGTTATTCCCCGTTCAACAGCAAGTTCTCCCCCTTCTTTGCCACCACCGCCTATGACCAGGATGCCCAGCAGCTGACCCAGTTGCCGCTTCTGACCAGCGACCGCACCGGCGCCGTCATCTTGAACGGCATTGAGGGTGAGACCGTTCCCTACAATGGCACGGACTACACCTACTATGGTCCTGCCGACTGCGTCATCCCCGAGAACGACGACGGCACAGTCTACTACGACTTCACCCTGCGGGACGACCTGGTCTTCTCCGACGGAGAGCCGCTGACCATTGACGACGTCATCTTCTCGATGTATGTACTTTGCGATCCGACCTACGACGGCAGCAGCACCCTCAACGCCCAGCCGATCCTCGGTCTGGACAAGTACATCAGCGGTGTGGAAGCTCGTGGCAATGTGATCCTTGCCGCTGGCGACGCCGGTTATGAGGCAAACGACCTCTACACGGAAGAGCAGTACAACACCTTCTGGGATTATTACAACAACCAGGCCGGCACTGACTTTGCTCAGGAGATCGTGGACTTTTGCATTGGGCGCGGTTACAATTCCCCTGACGATTCCGTCGCCGCCTGTGCCGCCAACTGGGGCTTTGAGCTGGCAGAAGACGCCACTGCAGAGGACTTCTGGGCTGCGATCGTCGAAGCCTACGGCGGAGATATCGACGCCGCTGTCGCAACCGAGACCGCCGGCAGCGATCTGCTCGGCCTGACGGTTGCTGCGCTCGGTGAAGATTATCAGGCCGGTGTCCAGACCGGTGATTCTGCCAAGAATATCGAAGGCATCCAGAAGATCGACGACACCCACCTGCGCGTGGTGCTGACCAAAGTTGATGCCACTGCCATTTATCAGCTGGCGCTGAATGTTGCGCCGCTGCACTATTACGGTGATCCCTCTCTCTACGATTATGACAACAACAGCTTCGGTTTTCCGAAGGGCGATCTGAGCCTTGTTCGTGCCAAGACCACTCAGCCCCTGGGTGCCGGCCCCTACAAGTTCATCAAGTTTGAAAACGGCGTTATCAACTACGAGGCCAACGAATACTACTTCAAGGGCGAGCCGAAGACTAAGTATCTGAACTTCCTGCAGTGCACCACTGATGACGACAAACTCAACGGCGTTGTCACCGGCACCATTGACATCACCGACCCGTCCTACTCCAATGATACCGTCGAGGCCATCAAGGCCGCCAACGGCAATGACGACGTGGACGGCAGCGTCATTGTTACCGACACCGTCGACAACCTTGGCTATGGCTACATCGGCATGAACGCCAACGTTCTCAACGTCGGCGGCGAGCCCTCTTCCGACGCCTCCAAGGCGCTGCGCAAAGCCTTCGCCACCATCTTCTGTGTCTACCGCGATGTGGCCATCAGCTCCTACTACGGCGAGCGCGCCGCTGTCATCAACTACCCGATCTCCAACCCCTCCTGGGCGGCCCCGCAGCCTGCGGACGACGGCTACCAGCTGGCTTTCTCTGTTGACGTGGACGGCAATTCGATCTACACCTCCTCCATGACCGACGAGGAGAAGTACGATGCCGCTCTGCAGGCATCTCTCGGCTGGTTTGAAAAGGCCGGCTACACCGTCGAAGACGGCAAGCTCACCGCCGCACCCGATGGCGCTGCATTGGAGTACACCTTCTGGATCCCGGCGGACGGTTCCGGTGACCACCCCGCCTTCATGATCGTGAATGAAGCCAAGAACGCCCTCGCCAACATTGGCATGAATCTTGTCATCAACGACCTCTCTGACTCCTCCCTGCTCTGGGATGCGCTGGATGCACAGGAAGTTGCCATGTGGGCAGCAGCCTGGGGTGCCACGGTGGATCCGGATATGTACCAGATCTACTACTCCGATGTCGTAAACGGCCCCTCCGAGGGTGCCGGCAAGAACCCGATGGGCGGCCCCGCCCAGGGCGGATCCAACTATGAGTACGGCATTGCCGATGCCGAGCTGGACGAGCTTATCATGGAAGCCCGCTCCTCCACGGACCAGGCCTACCGCAAGGCCATGTACAAGGCCTGCCTCGACATGATCATCGACTGGGCTGTTGAGGTGCCGACCTACCAGCGCCAGAACGCCATCATCTTCAGTGCTGAGCGTGTGAACCTCGACACCGTTACGCCCGACATCACCACCTTCTACGGCTGGGCGAGCGAGATCGAGAACATCGAACTTAACTGATACTCTCCGTAACCTGAGTAAAGATAAGAACCCCGGGGCCTGACAGGCCCCGGGGAATTCCCATCCATACAGGAACGGAGGTACTTTTTTGTGCGCAAATATATTATAAAGCGCCTGCTTTATTCTATTATCATCTTTTTCTTTGTCATGCTCATCATCTATACCCTGATGCGCTGTCTCCCCACGTCCTACATCGAGTCTCTGGCACGCCAGCGCTCGATGCAGCCCGGCTCCAAAAGCTATGAGGAGTGGATGGCACAGCTGACCGCCATGTACAACATGGACAAGGGTATTCTCCTCGGGTATCTCAACTGGCTGAAGGACTTCTTCCGCGGCAACTTCGGCGACAGTTGGTATTACACCGTCCCCGTAGTACAGAAATTTCACGAGACCATCTGGCTTAGTTTCTGGATGGGCCTGATTTCCATGTTCTTCGAACTGGTGATCGCAATTCCTCTGGGCATTGTCGCCGCCACGAAGCAGTACAGCCGGACTGACTATACCATCTCGGTTCTGGCGCTGGCCGGCATCTCTCTGCCCACCTTTTTCTTTGCCTCACTGCTGAAGCTGTTTTTCTCGGTAAAGATGGGCTGGTTCGACCTCTTTGGCCTGGTAGGCCGCAACTATGAGCAGCTCTCTTCCTGGGGGCAGTTCCTGGATAAGGCCAACCATCTGGTACTCCCGATCCTGACCCTGGTGGTGATCAGCATCGGTTCTCTGATGCGTTACACCCGCACCAACATGCTGGAGGTCCTGAACGCGGACTACATCCGCACCGCCCGGGCCAAGGGACTGGATGAGAAGAAGGTCATCTATCACCACGCCTTCCGCAACACCCTGATCCCTCTGGTCACCATAGTGGGCGGCAGCCTTCCCTCTCTGTTCTCCGGCGCTCTGATCACCGAGACACTGTTCTCCATCCCCGGAATCGGCTACACCTCTTACCACGCCATGGTGGCAGGGGACATTCCCTTCAGCATGTTCTATCTCGCTTTCCTTGCGATCCTCACCTTACTCGGCAACCTGATCGCCGACATTCTGTACGCCGTGGTCGACCCGCGTGTACGTCTGGCATGAGAAGGGAGGGTATGAGAGTTGAGTGATAAAACCAATCCGAACGACCTGCTGCACGAAGCCCCTGCTCCCGAGAGCAGCGAGACTCAGCAGTATTCTCTGAACGATGACCGCCGCGTCAAGGTGCTCTCACCCGGCGCCATGGTCACCAAGCGCTTTTTCCGCAACCGTATTGCGGTTGTCGGTCTTGCGATCCTCACGTTCATGTTCCTGTTCTCCTTCCTGGGCGGACTCATCACCCCCTATGAGGAAGATCAGCAGTTTTACCGTGTTGAATACCAGAACAAGGAATATGCCGGCGTCGTAAAAAATGAGGACTTCCGTTTTGCTGCCGCAGCCGGCCAGAAGTTTGATTCCGTCCTGCAGGCCCAAACCCTGCTGGCCATCCAGAAGAACACCCCGAAGTTCAGCTACCGCAACGAGCGTTACATGCTCGCTACGGAAGGGGAAGACTTCTATCGCGTCGCTCAGGGTCCCAACACTCTTGGCATTGCCTATAAGGACATTGTTACTTCCAGCATTGAGGGGCAGTCCATCCCCTATGAGCTGCAGTTCGGGATTTTGAAAGCACATACCAACGTCGAGACCTCCTTCTCCCTGGGCGGAAAGGATTATCTCATTGATGAAGATGGCAGTGTGTTCTGCGGGGACGAAGAAGTGGCGTTTATCAGCCGCTATGTTGTACAGCCTGTTCAGAGTGACATTTTCCTTACCCGCGCATTTCAGGAGGAGCTGATCACGGA
>JAEEGL012694973.1_pt1 | contig 12245 bp, 12 predicted proteins | sample 9134231 | NCBI WGS metagenome assembly JAEEGL01 (sample SAMN16246548, study PRJNA631951) | gut metagenome | biome: gut microbiome; feature: rumen; material: fiber-attached | host: Bos | place: Iran: Karaj | collected 2018-10
ACGGCAGTCTGGATTCGGTGTACCGATATGACTTTTCATATACACTGCCCAAGCAGCTTACGCGTGATATGGTGGCCCGCAAAGGAATCTGGCAGGACGGCAAATGGCACATGACAGACGTTTCCGTGTACTCCTTCAGCATGGAGCGGGTGGTGAAGGAATTTCCCGAATCTGCCGACTGGGAACTTAATCTGACTCCGGAAAAGCTTGACGTGGTTGGCGTCGGAGCCGATGAATTCAGTATCCGGGGACTGGTGAGCTACATTGATTACATTACCAAGAACGGCCAGAAGGCGGATCGCTACTATCTGGATCTCTACCGGAAGATCATTGCGCCTTTTATGACCCTGGTAATACTGCTCTTAGCAGCCAGCACGGTTTTCGGGCCGCTCCGCAGCGCCACCATGGGAGCCCGGGTGGTAGTGGGCATTGTGGTGGGCTTTGCCTTCTACGCCATAAACGAAATTCTGGCGCCTTTCACTATTTTCTGGGGCATTCCTCCTGTTATATGCGCGGTTATGCCTACCGTGCTGATGCTGGGGGCGGGCATTTATCTTCTGAAAAGAAGTTCTTCCTGACGCAAAGTTACGCCGGCTGCATTTTTGCAGTCGCGGCGGATCTGGCATTCCGGCGGTTTCGGATGCAATGCGGGCAGAAAAAACGAAATTTCTTGCAAAGCCTGCGTTTACCTGTATAATTGACTTGCTTTCAGCGGGCCAGGATGGCGGAATTGGTAGACGCAGTGGATTCAAAATCCACCGGTAGTGATACCGTGAGGGTTCAAGTCCCTCTCTTGGTACCAGCAGATTTGGCAGTCTCTCTTTTTATTCTTCTCGTGTCGTTTTCACCTCATATCCTCCTTTTTTCTTTTTTTCAGTAATGCGGCATGTCGTTATTCTGCCCGAAAATTGTGGATAAAACGGTCTCTTTTCCTTAAAATTACCGAAGATCATATAACGGATTTTTCCTGGATTCGGCGGGATTCTGCCGCTGCGATGCATGATAAGTTCGATAAGACTTTTTCCGGGGGATTTATGAGATACAGACTGCTGGAAGGCTTGTTTTTGGGGCTGGGGCTTGTAGTATCAGGTTTGGCATCTGCTGCCAGCGATATTAACGGTGATTCCTGCTTTCAGGCCGTGTCTGAAGAACGTTACGACAATGCATTTACCCTTTGCGAAAATGAAACCGAGAAGGGTGATGCCGAAGCCGCCATGCATCTTGGGTATATGTATCTTAAGGGAAAGGGCACCGTAAGAGACTGGGATCAGGCCCGCAAGTATCTGGAGCAGGCAGTGGATCAGGGAAATCTCATGGCCTATAAATATCTGGGCGTGCTTTACTGGAACGGACTTGGAGTGCCCCGGGACATTAACAAGGCCCGGGAGATGTTCCGCCAGTGTCTGAAATTCGAACCCGGCGAGGATCTGTCCTGCACCGCCCAGTTTGCGGAAACCCTGACCTTTGGTTCAAACTCCCGGCAGAATGCCACGGAAGCTGCCGATCTTTACAGCGCGCTTCTTAAGAATCGCAATTACGAATATGCCTACTATCTGGCAAAGCAGCAGATCGAACTTCAGGAAAATGTCGCAGCCTTTAAGAATATTGAATTTTTTCTGCTGTGGTCTAAACGCTACGGCAATCTCTCGGCCTTAAGAAAGAATATTACCTCCGCGCAGAAGCTGGAGAACTCTCTCCGGGGAGTGCTTAACGATCAGGAATCCCGTGACGGCTTTAACTGGGCCCGGGATCTTATTTATGCCATCAATCATGAGGATCTGCCCCGGGAACTGGCTCTTTTAGGGTATTCTCCCGATGAAATTCCCGTGATGATAGAGAAAATCAAACAAAGAGATGGCAAAAAGCAGCCGGGAAATGACAGCCCGGCGCCGGATGAGCAGAAGCCAGGAGATTCGGCAGCGCCAGGCAAATAGTCGGATCTGCCGCTTTTCCGGGGATATTCTTTTGTTCCTTGCTGTTCTCCGGAGAAAGCCGCGGGCTCTCTCCGTTTTTCTATGACTACTAAGCGCTCTTCAGGAGTTATACATGTTTCGCAGTCTCACTCTGGGGCTCTTTAACTTTAATGAAAAATCTCCCTTTAAATGCTTTCTGGCATTGTTTCTTGCGGCCGGAATTGCCATTTTTTTCGCTATCGGCGATTACCGCTGGGGCTGCGGGGTTTATCCTGAGCCGTCTCAGGAATTTTACGTCAGCGATTACAGCAAGGCTCTTACCCGGGAAACTGAGGACTATATTGCCGGAGCGGCGCGGCGTCTTGAAGATGCAACCACCGTTCAGATCGCAGTAACGGTGATGCCCACTATTAATGGCGACATTCTGGAAAGCTATGCCACAGAGCTTTTTAATTACTGGAAGCTGGGGCAGCGGGATAAAAATAACGGCCTTATGATCCTTTTTGTCGAGGATATCGCCAAAGTGCGTCTTGAGGTGGGAGCCGGCCTTGAGGAGAGCATTACCGATGCGGAGGCGGGCAGAATTCTTGACGATTATGCCGTGGAGCCCAAGAGCAAGGGAGAGTGGAACCGGGCGGCGGCCAATACCTTTACTGCTCTGGCAAACAAGGTTTACACCATTTCCGGGAAGGAGCCGGATCCGGCCCTCAGGTTTACCGATAAGGAAAGCTCCGGCAGCAAGGAGGGCGGGCCTGCCGATGCCGTATTCAGCGATGATCCCGCTGACTCTCCCAATAGCGGGATCTTTCTTTTTCTTAAGCTGTTAAGCGGCGCTGCGGGAGGTTTTTTCTTCTGGCTCTTCACCATAGCCATTAATGCCACCATTGTGGAAAGCATTGATCCCTCCGCTTACCGGAAGTCAAGCTGGGCTAAGCTGTCCGGTTCCGGCGGGGGCTCTCGGAGGAGCCGCTCGGGGGGCAGCAGCTATTCCTCCGGCGGATATTCCGGCGGCCATTCCCGTTCCTCCGGTGGCGGCGGCCATTCCCGGGGCGGCGGCGCTTCCCGCTGATTATGCTCAAGGACGCTCCTATGAATACCAGAAGACCGCTTTTGCCGGACGCCCGTCTTTCTCTGGCGCCGATGCTGGATCTTACGGATCGGCATCTCCGGTATTTTCTGAGAACTCTCTCCCGGCATCTTTATCTCTATACCGAAATGATTGCCACCGGCGCCATTATTTACGGCAGCCGGGATTATCTCCGTTTTGACGGAAGGGAGCATCCCATAGCGCTGCAGCTAGGGGGTTCCGACCGGCATGACATGGCTAAAGCCGCGGTCATCGGAGCAGCCCGGGGCTATGATGAAATCAACATCAATGCCGGCTGTCCCTCCTCCCGGGTGCAGGCCGGAACCTTCGGGGCGGTTTTGATGAAGAATCTGCCCCTGCTTTATGATGCGGTGAGGGCTGTAAAGGACGCTGTTACTGTTCCGGTAACTGTCAAGACCAGGCTGGGGGTAGATGATCTTAAGGGCTATGATTTTACCAGAGAACTGGTTAAGACCATTTATGATGCCGGAGCGGACGGCGTGATCCTTCATGCCAGAAACGCCTGTCTGGGAGCTAGTCCCCGGGATAACCGCGAAAAGCCCCCGCTGGATTATGAAGCAGTGTACCGGATAAAGCAGGACTTTCCGGACATGTTTGTGGGTATTAACGGCAATATCATGGATCTTTCTGCTGCGGAAGCCCATCTGAAGCGGGTGGACGGGGTAATGATGGGACGGGCTCTTTATCGGGATCCCTATATTCTGGAGGATGCCGATTTCAGAATATTCGGCGAATTCCGGAGTCCTGACCAGGGCCCCCGTACCAGGGCGCAGGTTATCAGGGCCATGTACCCCTACATTGAGAACGAACTTACGCAGGGAGAGCCTCTTAAGCATATCGCCAGACACTTTACCGGCATGTTTCAGTCCTGTCCCAATGCCCGGAAATTCCGGCAGTATCTAAGCCTCCATCAGCATCTCCCCGGGGCCGGCATTGAGGTTTTGGAGGAGGCTTTAAGGCTGGTGGAGGAGCCGGCGGAGACGTCTCTTTCCGGCGGGGAGGAAATGCCGGGACAGCAGGCGGTAACGCCGTGAGTTAAGCGCTTAAACAGATCGGAACCATCCCTGCCCTCTGAAAAAAGATAATCCGGAGAAGATGAAGCGGTAAACCTGGAGAAGATAACCGAAAAGGGAGACAGCGCAAAACTCGGAATCTGAAGAGAGAACGGAGGAAATTCTGAAAACCCGCTCCTGCTGAAATGGCCTCCCCAACAGGAATCGAACCTGTAACTGCCCCTTAGGAGGGGGCCGTTATATCCATTTAACTATGGAGAGAAAGCACGGCAATTATAGGCAAGTTGCCTGTGTTTGTCCATTGTTTTGTTTGTTCGCGGACGGGCTACTCCAGCCTGATTTCAAAGGATACCGGTTCGCCGCTGTTTTCTCTGGTGGCGACCGTTGCCTGAGCGCTGTCCGCTTCTTCATCGCCGGCATCTGCTTCCGGATCCAGCGGGGAACTGACGGTTAAAACCTGATTGCCGATTTCCGCGGCCAGTTCTCCCTCATTCTTTCTGAAAAATATCACCACTGCGGTTTTGAGACCGGCGATGCTCTGGCTGAGTTCATTCATAAGAGAGAGATACCAGTTCCAGCGCTGCAGTGTTCCCTGATGCGATCCCGCATTTATCAGAATGGTGTTTTCCGTTTCATTTTTGAGGCAGCGGGCCAGGAGAAGATTTAATATTTGCCGGGCAGCCTCCTCCGGAGAAAGGCCGTCTTTGAGGGGAAAGAGTTCGATTTTCTGGAACTGCAGGGAGTATTTTGCTGAAAGGATCTGGGAGTTTTCGTAGATATGCTGTCCCAGAAGTTCCCAGTCTCTTTCTCCGGAAACATAGATATAGCGCATGGCTTCCGGATCGGCATGAGTGACCCAGACCGCCGTGAGACGGCGTCTTACCGCCGGGGAACAGCAGACGGCATAAATTCCCGGCAGGAATGAAGGCTCTAAAAAGCTTTCCTCATCGGTAATCGGATCAAAATGCAGAATCTCCGGCAGACGTTTTCCGGCGGCGTGGATGATTTTGTCCAGATGGCTCAGACGGGCGGCAAAGTCCTCCCGATCCCGGGTGAGATATTCCGCCACATTCTGCCAGGGATATGACAGATTCAGAATCTCGCATTTAATGTTCAGCACCGCAAGTTCGTTTTTAATAATGTCAGCGAGGCCGTGCCAGTCAGGATCCTCGGAGTCCGCCAGATAGCAGATCCGGTTTCGGGGCATCTGGCTCATGACGGTGATAAGTTCGCTGATGTTGGAACTGTTGCCCAGAGCGATGACCGGAGCCCCGAGTTCCAGCAGGGCCAGAGCCTCCAGTTCCGTGAACGTGATGAAGATTCTCTCTGCGTTTTCCGGAATCAGCGGATTGAACAGGCTGTCCCGGCCGTAGTAAAGCCGGAAGGCGCTGTCCTCGGGTTCTTCGAGATTAATGGCCAGAAAGCCGTAGATGCCGTGGGGAATAATGACGGCCGGAAAGGTATCGCCGTTGGCACCCTTAAATTCGGGATCCATGCCGAGATTGTATTTCTGGATGATATTTGCCGAGATGCCGATATCCCGGAAATAGTCTGTCTGGGTGACTCTCTGGGCGCATTCCCGAAGGTAGGCGGAATAATCTACCGCCTTTTCCGGCTGGGAGCGGGATCCCAGCTGGCGGATGCCGGCAGCGCGGATCTGGGGAGGCTGAATGGCCTGTTCCGGCAGAAAAAGCTCGCAGGCCCGGTTAAACTGTTCGGCATAGGAATTTAAGCCGCAGTCAATGCCCAGAACTCCGAAAATGTCATAGGTGGCTCCGCAGCCGAAGCAGTGCACCGTATTATCCTTGGGGTTGAAGCTCATCATGGGACGCGGGTCGCGATGAGAAGGATTCAGGCAGTTAAAATATCCGCTGGGCAGTATTCCTCTTTTTTTAAGATACTGAGGCAGCATGCTTTTCAGATATTCCTTGGCCTTTTCACGATCCATAAAAATCTGTCTCCGTATTTGGTGTAATACTATGTCCCGGAAGGAACGGAGGCCATATGCGCCGGGGATGCTCCCGGGTCTGCTGCCAGCCGTTTCAGAACCTCGCTTCCCATCATAAGCCCCTGGGAAGCGGTCACGCACATCAGCGCTCCGAAGGGGGGAATATCGCATCCTTCCGGAGAGGCCTCCCGTCCGGAAATACCCTTTTCGGAGCTGAATACGGCGGTAAGTCCCATAGGCGCCGGAGCGGGAGGGTAGCCGAATTCCCTGCGGAGGACGCTCCGAAGCCGGGAGAGCAGGGCGTCGTTAAAAGAGTCGGCAAGATCGGCGGTTTTCAGCATGCCGGGGTTCGTTTTGCCGCCGGCTCCGCCGGAAACGATAATGGTTTTTCCGAGGTTCCGGTGAACGAAGCTGATAAGAGCCGCCTTGACCGGTAAATCGTCGATGGCATCGATACAGATGTCAGCATCAGGGGGAACGCATTTTTTCAGATTGGAAGCGGACAGCCTTTCGGTGATGACGCTGATGCCGGCTTCCGGATTAATGTCGTAAAACCGTTCTGCCAGAACTTCAGCCTTAAGCCTGCCCAGGGAACTTTGCATGGTGTGAAGCTGCCGGTTGGAGTTGCTGTCCTCGATGGTGTCGCAGTCCAGCAGGGTTATACGGCCGATGCCGGAACGGATCAGGGACTCGGCGCACCAGGATCCCACACCGCCGACGCCGGCAATGAACACATGAGCGGCGGCAAATTTCCGGAAGGCGCTTTCGCCGTATACTGCCCTGATTCCTCTGAAACGATGCAGAATAGTATCTGTGATGATCATGACTTAACCTGCTCTGGGAATGACACTCAGCTCATGTTTTCAGGAAATGCCGAAAATTGGCTATTCAGCAATAAATAATCCCCTGTTTTGTTGTATCATTTTATCAGAAAGCTGCTGAGCGCGATAAGGATAAATAATCCCGGCGGTTTCCCGCGGCCGAGGCCGCTCTGCTCGCACGGGATAATCGGAGTATTAAGGTTTTGCAGTTTGCTCAGGATGTGTTTTGCGGACTGCTTTGGCTATTTTCTAGTTTTGGTGAGATTATTCATGGCATCTATTTCTGATTTGGACATGCTGGTCAACAGGCTGGCAGCTTCTCTGAAAAATGACAATCTGATTATTCCGGCCATGCCGGAGCTGGTAACGAAGCTGAGCCGTCTGGTAGGAGATTCCAATGTCACCACCAAGGAGCTGGCCCGGGTAATCGGCTCCGATACCGGGGTTACCGCTCAGGTAATCAGATTGTCCCAGACACTGAGATATTCCAATCCCGGCACCACCATTACCTCTCTGCCGGCAGCCATAAGCCGCATCGGTCTTAACAGCACGGTTTCCATGGCTCTGGCTCTGGCCATTGAACAGAGTTTCTATTTCAGAAATTCCGTAGTGGTCAAATACTGTCATGATGAAATTTCCCGAAGCTTCATGGTCTGCTCGTACGCCCTGACCATTTGCGCCATCCGTTACGGCATCATGCCTAACCTGGTTTATGACTATGTGGTGCTGGCCAGTTCGCTGCTCAATATCGGATACCTGCCGTTTCTGGTGGAGGTTGACACCTATGCGCTGGGGCAGGGGAAGGGCTACAAGCTGGATTATGAGGATCTGAAGGCTGCCACGGAAAAAATTAAATATCCTCTGGGCACTGCTATTCTCAGGCATTGGCATTTTGACAAGTCCTTCGAAAGCGTCATGTGTCAGGAGCCTGACAATGCGGTGGAGTTTTACGCCAATTCTCTGGCCTTCGCGAAGCAGTTCATAGAATATGCCGAGGCTCAGGGGCTCCGTCTCAAGGTTCCCAGAAACCCGGATGAGGCTTATGTCAGTTTAACCGATGAGAAGAGTATTTCGTGTATCCGGGACTGGATGAAGGAACAGGGCCTGGTGGAGGAACGGGAGTAGAGGTTATGAACACCGGCGAACTTAATGAATTTTTTGATATGCTGGAAAAAAGAATCACAGACTTCAGGGCGGCGGAAAAGGAGCGCGATGCTCTTGAGGCGGCCAAAGGCGATCTTTTGCAGGAAAAAAAAGCTCTGGAAGCGGAGCTTAACGAAGCGCGGAGTCAGAATCTTCACATTATGGAAAACCAGAAGAACTGGACGGAACGGGTGCGGAGTCTCCTCAGCAAAATGGAAGCCGAGTAACAGGAGGCCGGCTTTTTCCGGCTCCTGCTGTTCATCTGCATTCCCTCCGCCTGTTCAGCCTATTCAATATGGGCAATATCATCAATTTGCACGTTGCCGTTGGCCGTGCCCAAAGGGGTCAGCAGGGCGGTGTCTTCATAAACCTCTGCGGTTCTCAGGGGGGTTCTGGCCCGATCCTCGGTAAAGCGCAGGTGGCCGTCCTTATCGGTAAACATGCCCCGATGGTCAATAAAAAACCGCGTGCCCTGCTTGAGGTTGTTTCTGCTGCCCATGTTAATGATCACGCTGCCGCTCCCCGCATCCACCTTCAGGATCCGGGCCAGCGGTTTTCTGCAGGCCACGATCTCCGCTGCCTCCCGAGCTCCCCGTTCCAGGATCTTTTTTATCTCCTGACCGTAGGGCGAGGTCCAGAATTCCCGGCTTTGCACCCCGGCTCCGGAATCGGGATTCCACACGGCGGCAGCGTGGTAGTCGCTGCCGGAAATCTGTTCTCCCGAGAGACCGTCAAAGAGATAGAAGCTGATGCTGAACTGCCGGATTTCATCGCCGAAGGCGCGATTCAGCCAGCCGTCGTCCTGGCGGGAGCGGGAGAGATCTCTGATGACTCCGGTAAGGATGTATTCAGCGTCAAAATTCCGTGAAAGCTGCCTCAGGGTTTCATCAAGCTTTTTGCTGTCCGGGGTGCGCTTAAGGGGATCAATGCCCAGATTTCTGTCATAGTAGGATTTGGTTATCACGCCGCCCAGACCGGAGAGCATGCGGGTCACCTCTCTGGTGGCGGCGGCATTTATTCCCTGAAGTCCGTGCATGCTTTCCTGAAACTGCTCTCTGTCATAGATAAAAAGAACCGGCATAATGGTCTTTTTCCAGGCGGCGCCCAGACACTGGTTCTGCACGGTATCCACAAATACCCTGATTTTTACCCGGAAGAAGCTGCCGTCCTTCTTTTCAGAAAGAAGAATGTACTGTCTGATATTGCCGGAGGATGCTATATTGAAGCTGTCATCCGAAATCACCCCGTCCCGGACATTCTGACTGGATGTGATAAACCACCCTGATTCCAGCATTACCTGGCGCATGGCATCGTCAATGGCCTCCTGCCGGGCGGCAGGGGTGTCTCCGTTACGGATCTGCGCGGATCCTTCAGCCTCGAACCATTGGGCAAAGGCAGTTCCCATGCCTGTGATAAAGAGCAGGAACAGCAAAATGATGTGTTTCAGCATAGCGATAACTTCCTGAAAATTGACTTCCGGCATAATCATTGCATTATACATACCAGAGATAATGCGCCAAAAAAATATCACAGAGATACATGACATCAGAGGCATGCATGAATCAAAAGCGCATGACAGAGGACAGATTTATGATAAAAGCGTTCTTATACAGCATGGCGGCATTTATACTGCTGAGCCTTGCAGGATGTTCTTCTCCGGCTCCTGTGGCAGCGCAGACTCCGGAAGCCGTTCATGAAAAAGCGCCGGATCGCCGTTCGGGAGAAGGCCTGAAGCCGTATGCGGACAAACTGGTAACGGAGGTGGTCGCATCCATTAACGATACCGGAAACCGCCCCCGGGTAGCCATTGCCACTCCGGTGGACGTGGCATCGCTGGAGCATACGGACTGGCTGGGCCGGGAACTTGCGGAGCAGTTTGTGGCCGGCTTGCACCGTCAGGGCTATCAGGTGCTGGAATACAAGCTTACCGGCTGGCTGGAGATCACCCCGAACGGCGATTATATTTACAGCCGGAACTGGCAAAAACTTGCCGGCAAGGCCAGCGTAACCCACATATTAAGCGGCACTATGAGCCGGAATGATAACGGGGTAATGGTGTACGGCCGTCTGGTTAATCTGCGTAATTCCGTGGTGGAGGGGGCTTCGGATATCTTTATTCCCTACGACAGCCTTCCGGAATGCTACCGCAAGTACCCCAGAACCTGCGGTGACACTCCGGTATATGATCCTGCCATGGCCGCAGCCGGGAATAATCAGGTTAAAAAGAACGTTCCGCCGCCGCGAAACTTAAGCAAGGCTCCCGCCAAAAAGCCCGCTCCGGCGCCCCGGAGCGCGGGAAAACCCGCTGCCAAACCCGCTGCAAACGCGGCTGTCAGAAATAATTCCGGAAAACCATCCTCCGGAAAGCCTGTTCCGGCCGCTTCCGGCACGGAAAATGCTGCATACCGGGTGGACGGCACACCTGCCACCAGCCGCGGCAATGCGGACATCCCCTGCTCCTACTGCAATGGCATGTCCTCCTGCCGGGCTAAATGCGTGAATCCCGAGATCTATCCGGCAACCAGTTCGCTGTATCATGATGCCATTATCCGGGATGTCAGGAACCAGAGTCAGTACGACAGAAGATAGAGAGGGGGTTATATGAAAACTTTAGCTGCGGCAGGCCTTTGTTTCCTGCTCTTTCTTGCGGGAGGGTGCTCTTCCTCCGGATATGAAAGCGGCGTTCAGGAACTCTCGCGCTATCCTATAATGCGGGCTACCGGCTATGCCGTGATTTCCAGACAGCCGGGACCTACGGGGGATGACCGGATTCTGCAGGCAATGCGGGCGTCCAAGCTGGATGCCTACAGAGAACTCAGCGAGCAGGTGTATGGTCAGCAGCTTATAGGCAGCACGGATCTCCGTGACAATATTCAGACGGCCAACGAACTTAAGGCCCGTACCGCCGGCATTATCAAGGGAGCCCGGGTAATCAGGTCGTATCCTCTGAATAATACCTATGTTACCGAACTGGAACTGGACAGCCGTCTTATCTACGATCTCTACAAAATGCGGGGAGCCCTTTAACCGCGTCCCGGGCCTTGAGAGCCCGGGGTAACTTAATGAGGCCTGCTAACGGCAGATTTTTGCCGGGCGGCTGCTTAGCAGCTTCCGAACAGCCGTAAGATCAGGCTTCAAAATCAAGATGAAGTCCGGCCAGGGCGTTCTTGTTTCCTCTCTCGTCATAGGTCATGGTGGAGGTGTCCCGCATCTGCACCAGGGAAGCCGACAGTCTCCGGCTGGCTGCCATGTTGAGTTCAATAAGACGGCCGTTAACGTCGTTTTTCCTTTTTACTTCGGCCAGCTTGTCCAGAATCATGTTTTTGGCTTTCAGAAGATCGGTTTTCAGAAGATCCCGTTCCGGATGGTTTTTGAGGGAAGTGTCGTTGGTCTGCAGCTTAAGAAGAATGTCGGTTTTGATTTTTGAGAGCGGGGGAAGTTCCAGAGCCTTGCGCTGCTTCAAAAGGCTGCATTCCTGATCCAGAACCTCGTCAAGCTGGTTAAGAAGCTGAACCTGTTCTTTTAAAATATCCCTGATGGTGCGTTCCGCCATAGTAATCCGTCCTTATCTTCCTGCAGGGCCTGCCGCCTGCTTCTGTCATGAACTATTTACATGGTACTCCGGCCGGGACGTTTCTGAAAGAAAAACCGGGCGTTTCTCAGGCGGGGATCTTATTGTGACGGGAATAAGGAGACTGCAGCACGAAAACCGCGGCGGCCGCGGTTCTCGGACTGTTTTGTTTTATGAGCAGGATCAGGAGAGCGCTTCCGCGAATTCCTTTTCGCTGGCCAGAATGTGATTAGCCATCTTTTCAAAATCGATGCGGTAGCTGCCGCTCTCGATAGCCTTGCGGATGGATTCGATTTTTGCGGGATCGATGCCGTCGGCCTTCTGAGCCCGGGCTGCCGCGGCGCTCATGGTTTGCGCGGTATCGGTAATTTTCACGTCGTCGCTGTCTCTGCCTGCTGTCTCGGCAGCTCTTGCGGAAGATCCGGAGTTTTTCACATAGCCGGTCTGCATCTGCCGCTGCACGGACAGATTCTGGTTGTTCATAATATCAATGGACATTTTGCACTCCTCAGCCCCTGGGGCTTTCGTCGTAATGAGGGTTGTCTCTTAACCCTGTAGCGACCGGGAGCGAAAAATCTTTAGGACGGTTTGCAATATTTTCGCAGAAATATGATCCCGGCGGCCTTTCAGGGGGACTACATGTCGATCCTTGCCAGAGAGGAGTCGATAACCCGGGCTTTTACGGTTTTGCCGCTTTTCAGATTCTTTACTCTGATGAAATCGCCGTA
>JAEEGL012961213.1_pt1 | contig 12245 bp, 10 predicted proteins | sample 9134231 | NCBI WGS metagenome assembly JAEEGL01 (sample SAMN16246548, study PRJNA631951) | gut metagenome | biome: gut microbiome; feature: rumen; material: fiber-attached | host: Bos | place: Iran: Karaj | collected 2018-10
AATTATTCCACGGCTTTCTTTAGCCCGCAGGGGTGTACGATCATAAATGTGGCCGATCGTTCCCCGAAGGGGATAAGAATTTCACAATTCTTCAGTTCCACAATTCTTCAGTTCCTCAGTTCCTCCCCTCGGGTGGGATACGGGGGTCTTTCAAGTAATTTTATGTGCGACAATGCGACAATGGGACAAAGTGTGGGTAAGGAGTTGGCTATGGGATGGCAAAGGGAATGTCGGTTCCACGATTCTATATCGGTTGATGTAGAGACAAACATAAAAACCGATCCATATACAGAAAAGATGCGGAACAAGTTGTAATGTGTTGAAAATCAGAGAAGTAAGTAGAAAAATGTCCCATTGTCGCATTGTCCCACATAAAATAACTTAATGTGTAATCTGTACCCCTATCCACATGGCTTCCTCCTCTCTCCCTTGAGGCCGGCATTATTGTCCGGTGGACAATGATGGGTGCGGCATTTTGAGAGGATTCCGGAGAGGGGTTCATTCTTCATTCTTCCTCCTCTCTCCCTTGAGGAGAGAGCCGGAGAGAGGTCTACCCTACTCTGCATTTTTTATTTTGCTATTTACAAAATTATTATTATCTTTGCATCGTACAAGCGAGTACTAACAGAAACAACATACCCTCGGGGACTGCATTGTCAGAGACCGGAAAACTCAACACACAATTTATCACGGGGCAATTTGTCGACCAATGGCGTGCTGCTATCCGCCAATAACGGATTGGGCAGATTACAAAAGTCGGGAAAACCTCAAATCCTATCTATTAGGAGTTTTCTCTGTGCAAGGTACATGCAGTCCCTTTGTTTGTACCTTATAGTCGACACTCGTCAACTATTTAATATCCTTTTTCTGAAGAAAGGTATTTTGAGCAGTACGGAGAAAAGGACAGGGGGAACGAGATATGCCATCAGCACAACGCTCGTCATTCCTACCAGAGTTACCGTACCAAGAGAGTGCATGGCTGGATGAGATGCCATAACAAGCACCCCTATTCCGATGAGCATTATCAAGGCCGACAGAATGATCGATTGCTTGTATTGCGGCAACATTCTCTTGCCAGTCTTGTACTCGTAAACAAGTCCCTCAAGTATAAAAATGGTATAGTCATCGCCTTGACCGAATATGAAGGTGGCGAGGATGACATTGACTATATTGAAGTGAATGGAGAAGATCTGCATCAAAGCAAATATCCATATCCACGACAAAGCCATCGGAAGAAAGGCCACAAGTGCCAACAGAATACTCCTGAACGAAAGACATAGGAAAACGAACACTATCAGCGAACAGCAGATACTCAGATAATCGAAGTTGTCAGACATCGCATTTGCCATACGGCTGTTGAGAGCTGCCGAATCAAATCTTCCCGGCCAAAGTTCGGCCAGATGCTCGTTAATATATTCCTCTTGCTCCGACAAGGAGAAGTCGGTGTAAAGCATCTGTTCGAATGGAAGAAAAGCTTGCGGAGCAAATCCCTGCTTCTCCGCTTCTGTATGCAAACAAGCAATAACGGAATCACGATTGTGTGCACTCCAGTATTGCTGCCATGCATTAAGTCTGGCAACCAGTTCTTCGCGGGCAGATACCACCAGATAGGCCTTATCTGATGACACAGGAGACAGTGATTCAAAGAACGCGAAATCCTGACGCTGTTCGGGAGTCATATAATTAATATGCGAGATATTGCTGTCATACAATTCATAGTCAGGTCGCATCATTCTCGGCACGGATAATGCCAGAGTAACTACTACAAAAATCAACGCAGTAATCCATGGGTGGGACGAAATCATATTCCCATCTCTCCATCTGCGAGGCAATAGATGCACTTCTCTGACAGGCACAGGTTCCTGGCGCATCAGGTGCGGAAGCACTATCACACAGAAAAGAATCGTACCGAAGAGCATCGATGAAGCAAAAATACCCAAATGACGAAGTGCACTGGCATTAAGAGGTATAAGTGCCATAAATGCGCCTACAGTAGTGATATTCCCTATAACAAGCGGTGAAAGCACTTCGCTCAACGTCTGTCTCACAGATGTAGTATATCGCTGATGGACAAGCAAATGCAATGGATAGTTAACTGCTATTCCAAGCAAAATGCTACCTATTCCGAGCACTATTATCGACACTTCACCGGCAAACAATCCGAGCATTGCCATTCCAAACAGCCATCCGAAAGACACACTGACTCCTATTAGCAGGATATCGCGCTTTCGAGGGAATGCATAAAACAACAGGCAGGCAATAAGGACTATTGCCAGAACTATCACCATCAGAGAGTCACGTTTGATGCATCGGGCATTCTTTACTGCTACCACCGGTGCTCCCAACAAACGTACGGAAATACCCGGATAGCGCTCTGTTACCTGGTCGGAAATCTTAATGAGTGCATCACATAGAGAAGCGTTTTTCGACGATTCCATACTGCCGAAAGGTGAGTCATAGAAAGCAAATGCCATCCGATGGTCGGCAGTAAGCATATAGCCTTCATACGAAGAGAACGACGACGAAGCGCCCGCATACTGACCGGAAGCACCTGCCGACAGAGGGAAGATTGAAAGCGGATCAGAAGCTATTGCTTTTTGCAACAGACCGGACAAAGGCATGCTTAAGAGCATTCGGTCACGACTGAGTGCTGCGCGTATACCTGCTTCGGAAAAGAGCGAGTCTAGTCGTGAATACGACGTGTCAGGCAGGAAATATGGAGCATGAGTATGTACATATCTCAATCTCTCCAGATAACCCTGCATATCGATCTCTGTCTGCATCTGCATCGGATCAAGCAAAGAATTTGTTTTCGCATTCTCTTCCAATATATCGGCAAAGCTGTCGATAGCATCACATAACGAATCTGGCGATACTCCCTGGAATATAACCACTATACGCGATGCATCCGACAATTTCTGATATACCTCCATCGACTCACGATACTCCTTGTCACCAGGCAGGAAGTCGGATATATCCTCGCGGTAATTCAGTGTCAGAGCGAGAGCTAGAAGTAGAGCTGAAAGCAACACCACTCCAACCCACAACCAACGCTTGTGAGTTTGCAAGTAATCATATAACGAGAGCAGATATCGCATTCTGGAAAAGATCGTCTATACAACACCTTTTATTCTGTTTTTCGCTCATCTATAAACTTAACCGGTTTGCGGCTCTTGGCGGGGAAATTGATTCGCTGAATTACATCTACAGGCAAGATCTCGACGATTGGAGCTACACGCAGACGCGAGCGGAAGTGGTCTTTCAGATCTTTGATAACCGCTGTCTTCTTGTCGATATTGGTGAATTTCAGACGCGAATACGGATAATCCGGTTTTAGACCAACACGCACTACCACTTCATCAGTGCCTGCGGCTGAATTACGCACTACCACCACATAATTGGCAACATATTCAGTATTGTCAAGAACATCGTTGATGGCAGGAGGATAGATGGTCGTACCCTTGAGTTTTATCATATTATTCTTGCGTCCTACCAACGGAGTGAGACGATAACTGTTCCTTCCGCATGAACATTGTTCCACACATTTGGCAGCCATATCGCCTGTACGGAAACGCAGAAGCGGCATTCCTTCCACGCCAAGAGTGGTAACCACAACCTCTCCTACTTCACCATCTGCAACCACTTGGCCTTCATCATCAACTATTTCAACGATAATCAGTTCGGGATGCACATGTCCTCCCAAACCATACTGACATTCCGAGAATGTTGCACTCATTTCAGTGGATGAATAAGTAGCAAAGAGTTGTACTTCAGGCCACTCGTCGTGAATACGTTTGCCAAGCAGATTAAGTGTAAAGTCCTGATTCCTAAGGCCCTCACCTATGCCTATTATTCGGCGGACAGATGAAGCATGATAATCGATTCCGTTGTCGCGAGCATACTCGATAAGGCGCAGTATGAAAGAAGGCACACACATAATGGCAGTAGGACGAAGTCGTTGAATAGTATCCCATTGAAGTTCGGGTATACCATTTCCAACACGAATCACTCCGGCTCCCATTCTGCGCAAACCCATGAAATATGCAAGGCCGGCCATAAACCGTTTGTCGATAGTGGTCATCAGTTGAACTATATCATCTTTGGTTATACCGGCGCAGGCAAACGACTTGTGTTCATTGTATGCAAGTCGCTGAAGATCTTTCTCTGTACATCCGAAAGTAACAGGATCCCCAAGAGTTCCGGAAGTGGTGATATAATCAATGATATCTGCCTTCGGACAACATAGGAAATCTTCGTTATATAACTGTAAATCGCGTTTTTCCGTGAATGGCAGTCGCTGCAAATCATCAAGAGTGCGAACTGATGAAGGTTTTATTCCGAATTGGCGGAATACACGCTTATAATATGGTGAATTCGCTGCCAGATACGCTATTTGTTTGCGCAACAAATCCTCTTGAAAGAGACGAATCTCTTCTATAGAGCGATATTCGATATCCATTTTAGAAAAGTCTGTTTCCATTGTCTTGATTCTTGAGTACCTTTCGCATCATCGGCGCCAAAACCATGGCCTCCCGTCTGATACTGTATATATAAATGGTTGATATTCTTTGCTGTAAGTGCCGAGTCTAGCATTTCGCTATTCTGATACTTTACTACCGGATCGTCTTTACAATTAACGAGGAAAACGGGAGGACATGACTCGGGAATATGTTTTTCTAGCGAAAGCGAGTCACGCATATGTTTATTCCACTGTCTCCATACTCCCAACGCACCTCTACGTGAACGACGATGGGTATATTTTGGATGCGACATTGTCACCACAGGATATACAGGGCATAGAAAATGAGGCAGCGATTGGGTTCTGTTGTAAAGATATGACGACATCGTGAGATGTCCTCCGGCAGAGAAACCCATAACCCCTATCTTTGTTGTATCTACCCTATCCTGCTCAGCGTGCATATATACATAACGCAAGGCCTCCTCTACATCGGATAACATATCAGGGTATTTGTTGCCTATACCCAGGACTCTGAAACCGGTCATATACGCCGCAAGAGATGCCACTCTGTATTTCAACACATAAGCATTAATGCCATTTGCCTGCAGCCATTTCGCCACTCCTATCCCTTCCGTTTTCATATCAAGCCACGAATAACTGCCGCCTGGGCACACTACTATCCCTATTCCTGTATTGGTGATCGAATCCGCAAGATACGGAGTTATAGTTACACGCCTCGCTGCCCCATGCGCTCTCTCGCGCAAACGGACTGGTTCTTGAGCAAGCATCAGGCTTGCCATAAAACCAAATACAACAAATAATATAAAGCGGCGAGACATAATCAGATAACCTACTTAACAACAAAACCCTAGTCTTTGGAAGAGTAAGGATATGCAAACATGTCCAAATGCTCATAATAATAGTGAGCAACATTTCGTGTACGCTCGCGGAAACCATCACCAAAACGTTTATCCTCAGGAGCAATCTGAGGAAGAACAATGAAATCCATAGATGCTGGTTTACCGATCTTAACGCGTACTTTGCTCAAGGTCTGGAAAGTACCACGAATAAGCACTGGTTGAATAGGCAGAGTAAGTTGTTCTGCCAAATAGAACGCTCCCCTATGGAGGCGTTGCAGTTCACCTGTAAGCGAACGAGTCCCTTCGGGCAGTATGACAATAGAGAATCCTTGCTCCACCCTTTCGCGAACAGCCGGCAGCATATCTTCGATACCACAAGAAGCCGGAATGATGTCAAAAGCACGTGCTATATCGCCAAAAAGTATATTGTGCGCCACCCAGTCTTTAGTTATGATAGCCACTTTGGTATGAAGCACCATAATGCCCAACAGATCCAACACAGAGGAGTGGTTCGCGATAATAATGGACGGTTTCGATTCGTCAATAGGCTTGGCGCCTTCTTTATACATAATTCTGAATGGTACCCCGGGATTGCATGCCATAAACCATCTGGAGGCTTTACGCATGAGCAAATGCAAGCGTCGATGCATCTCAGGTGTTTTTCCATAGCGGAGTCTGAGATATGCATATCCTGGCTGTATATATAGCATTACCATAAAGAAGAATGTAAGATAATAGTATACCGATCGCCATAAAGATCTGGGCCAGCCGTAAACAACAGCCAGAATGCATAATATAGTATTGAGAATGGAAATACGAGTAAAATCGTATGCAGGACGGAAATGAGAAACGCGTTCTTCTGCTGGGGGATAATACACTCTTACGGGTACCGATTCGATAGTAACCTCGGCCCAAGCAGAGAAAACGAGCAGTTCCAATTCGGCCTCATATCTGGAAGTAAGCAACCATTCGCCATGAATTTTGTTCAAAGGATAGATGCGAAATCCGCTCTGTGTATCAGGCAACCTGACACCTGTCTGTAATGCAAACCAGAAATTGGAGAAACGATTGGCAAAAGTGTTCTTTCCCGGCATGTTTTTCTGCTCAAGATTTCTTGAGCCGACAATAATACTGTCAGGATGTATTGTATGAGCCCGATATAGAAGAGGAATGTCTTCCGGATAATGTTGTAAATCGGAATCAATTGTAAGCACATGAGTGAAACCCATCTCTCTGGCCTTTTTGAAGCCTTCTTTCAATGCATGTCCTTTACCACGGTTTCGTTCATATGCCACGAGAGTAAATGGTATGCTCAGTTTCTGCAACAACTCTACAGTGTTGTCCGTAGGTCCGTCAGCCACAACAATGATATTAGACATCTGGCTATAAACACGCTCTACTACCTCTACCACTGTTGAGGCATTATTGTAGGTTGGAATTACAGCACAAATATGAGATTTGATCGTCATAATCAATCAGTCGGCTTTTATATTGGTAAAACAGATAGTGGTGATATCGCCTGTAGCTTCATAAAGCACCACCTGATTTGCGATAAATGTATTTGGTTGCAGATGCAGAACTACCGACGAAAACAGTTTACGCAATTGTCTGCGCAATGGCACCAATGTCACTTCCCCATCCTTCTCCAAAACCTGAAAATCATCATTCGACTGCAGATACTTACCACTCACTGCTGATGCTATAAATGACAGCATCTGCTCCGGAAGACGGGCTTCTATTCCTTTGTCATATTGCCAGACGACAGAGGAAGGTGCATCATAAGCAAAATGTCCGGTAAGAACCTGTGGTTCTTTGAGCATCGATTGCTGCTTTGTCTGACTGAAGTTGGCATCTATATGTTTGACTGCGCCAATCTCAACCTCTGCCCTCAACGGAAAGGAAACCAACAGAAATAATATCCACAAGTTAAATCTTTTCATATCTAACAGATGGCAACTATCGTGCCACAAGGTAACATCCCGCAAGGATAAACAATACTCCAAGCCACTGCACCAGGTTTATGTGCTCGTGAAACACAAGCATTGCGGCTATCATTCCAAACACATATGTGATACTTGAAAGCGGATATGCCATTGAAAACGGGTAATGCTTTATTATGTACATCCACATCAAACCTGCTGATGTAAAGCATATTCCACATGCCAGCCACCACCAGTTCAACAACAACGAATGAACAAAGAAGTGCCATGTCCAGGCAGCTTTATCCATATGGGATAGTGCTATCTTCATGAACACCTGTCCACCACAGAGGAGTAGACTTTGTATCAATGCTAAGATAATCAATACTGGCATATGCAATACATCTTAATGTTAAAGATCCGATTTCTTTATCACCATTGCCTTGGCGATATCTTCTCCGGGAATACCTGCTTTTGTTAAACAATCTTGCCATATGGGTGCAGTCTCATCAAAAGCACATACCAACACATTCTCCGCTTCTCCCTTCATAACACATCGCTCTGCTTCTTCTTTTGCCAAACTAAACGATTCAGCACCATGAGAGATTGTAATATTGAATCCATGACAATGCAGATTCATAGCCAAAGTGCTGGCTGGAGAATTGTGAGTGGATTGCATGAATAGTGCAGGACTCATGCCAACTTCTCCTTCATCTGTCAGAGTATTAAGCAAGGCAGCAGATGGTTGCATTCCACCCCACTGTGTGCCTACAACTATTGCATCCGGCTGTTCCAATCCCGCCTGATGCAATGCTTCGTGTGCTGCTACTACCAATCGACGCATCACAACACTCAATCGGCGAGCCTGTAGAACAGGAATATATGCCTTATAATCCACATCGGTATCAATGCTGACAAGTGGGCTTTCGGTATAATTCACTTTTTCCACTTCAGGCAAATATGCAGGTTTTGAGGAGAAAATTATTGTTGAGTCGTTTCCTCCGAAACCGAAAGCATTACTCATTACAAATTGATAGCCATGCTTTTGCATCAACATTAGACAAAACACAGCCTCAATAGCTCCACTGGCAGAAGTAGTATGACCAGTCAGTCGTTTGGTTGACTCAAATAAGGGTAAATTATCACCAAACACCCTACGAATAGCAGCCAGTTCGGAAGCATCGTTGTTGGGCGTGGCAGTGCCATGAGCATTGATATATTCAATTTGCGATGGCTCAAGTTGTGCCATTTTGAGTGCTGCAGTCATTGCCAAAGTAGCACCTTCACCATCTGGAGATGAAGCAGTTTGATGATATGCATCACATCGATTTGAATATCCTGCCAGATAGCCATATATATGCGCACCTCTTGATTTCGCATCCTCTTCCGATTCCATTACAAGGAATGCTGCACCTTCTCCAAGATTTATACCATCGCGATCATCTGAGAATGGTCGACACACGCTTTCTGACAATATTCCCAACGAAGCAAATCCGTTAAGATGAAAGAGAGTTAGAGCCTCTGTACCACCTGCTATCACCCATCGACATGAATCTGTACGTAACAGATCCGCACCTGTCTGGATAGCATTCAAAGCAGATGAACATGCAGTGGAGATAGTTGTCATTTGTTTCACACCGCCTATGAAATCGCTCAACATCCGGGTTGTAACTCCTGCTTCGTGCTGACGAATCAGTGGCAATGTGGAATAATCTTCATTTTTCCACTCTTTGTAATGCAACTCCGTAAGATCCATTCCACCTACGGTTGTGCCATTCACCAAGGCAACTTCACCAAGCATATTTTTTGACAAGCGAGCATCACTTAATGCTTCCTGAAGTGCCACCATCCCTAGCAAAGTGTTTCTACTTACTGACTCGTCATTTTTATAATTGACAAGTGTCTGCAACTCGCGATTGGACAGTTTAACCTCGCCAAGAGGCCATTCGCCGTGTTTTGTCGGCAAAACATCAGCATGTGTAATACAACATCTACCTGCAAAAAGATTCTTGCAGTTAGTCTCAACTCCTATTCCAAGAGCAGATATTATTCCTATGCCAGTGATAGCAATTCTCATTTCTTACGATTGGCAGAAACATAATCAGCCATTGCGTTGATGCTTGCAAAGACAGCCTTTGACTCGTTGCGATCAGCAAACTTAATGCCATAATTCTTATCAAGAACCATGAGGAGTTCAAGTGCATCAATAGAGTCGAGACCAAGTCCTTCTCCGAAGAGTGGTGCTGCATCGTCGATGTCAGCAGGAGTAATATCCTCCAGATTGAGAGCTGCAATTATTTGTTGTTTCAGTTGCTCTTTCAAGTCTTTATTATCCATATCTATTTTAAAAATTTGTTATTTTCTCATTATCAATCTGAAATGTGCATTCCAACATTTTGCAGAAGGGCATTCTACCCAACCAACAATAGCCATTTTTGTTTGCGGGTTCAGAAACGTAGTAGTTATCAATGGGTTGATATCTTCTTCTGAAGGAAGCAGATAGAAAGCCGTTTCTCCAAATATATGATGACGTATTGCCAATTCACCAGTAACAATGTTTGGTAATGTATATACAAAAAGTGCGGGTGAAGGAAAATAGTTGGCCGCGTCAGAGATGGTCGCCTGATAGTCGGTATCGTTCTTAAGCGATGATGAATAATTGGCCATCACTACTGCAGTAGATTCCCCATCCAAAACGACATTTGCTTTCTTCAACAACAACTCTACCCCTACAAAACCTGCACGTGAGAGCAAATCCATCTTGAAGAACTTGGGATAATCGCCAATTTGACTACGATACAATTGAACCAAATCATCTTTTTCTGACAAACTTATCTCTTCAACTATTGAATACTCCGGGATTTCTAGTGTTGCCGGATTACAACAAGATTCTGTTTTCCTCCATACTACCACAGAGTTAACTCCGCCAAAACCAGACAATAGTTTTACAAATGTATTGCCATTCGTTTTACGTGCCTTCGACGAAATATTCACAGGATAAGTAGTTCCCTGTTCAACATAGCCTTTTACAGGCAAAATTATGCCTTCATCTGCTGCATGTAGAGATAAAATTGTTTCAAGTAGTCCGGCAGCCCCCATTGTATGCCCATAATTACCTTTCAAAGCACTTACAGGGATTTGACTGAGTCCTGCACGTGAGATAGCTATCGACTCCATCTCATCGTTATAGAGTGTACCTGTACCATGTACACTGATAAATGCCCAATCGGCAGGATCAGCCATATTTTTAGCATCTTCCAAACAACGCAGACTACCTTCAGCTGTGCGAGAAGGACCGCTTATGTGATTCGCATCATTATGAATAGAGCCACCTATCAACTGCCACTTCCCCTCTCTTTCTGTGGAAAGAACAAGAGTAGCAACTGCTTCACCTGCATTCAGTCCGTTACGCGATTTATCGAAAGGTCTACAAATCTGGTTAGACAGAGCATTAAAAGACTGGAAGCCGGAAACCACAAACTCAGATTGAACATCACAACCTACCACAATTGCAGTTTTATACACACCCAACATAAGTAGTCGCCACGCAACAATCTGAGCGCTCACGCCTGAAGTACAAGCTGTAGAGACCACAATGGGGGTTGACTTATTGCCAAAATATGATGCAATCTTTGCTGCTGATTCTGCAGGCGATGACCATATATTACCTTTCGTTGTACTCAACACAAACACACATGAAGTATCTGTAGCATCTATGCCCGAAGATATGAGTACCTGCTCTACAGATTTCACGCAAAGTGATTCAAATGCAGTCATACCAGGCAAAAGCGGCAAATCCTCAAACAATGAGCCTATGAACGATTCATGCAGCCGCTCTCCATGGACAGAGGTGTGGGAGCAGAGAGCAGTTCTGCCCTCTTTTACCGCTTTAAGATTGGCCTCTGTTGTCAATCCCAATGGCGAAATAATATTGTCAGCAATAGCACAAATCATTTATTAGAAACAGATGTGTGTGACCAAAAATTATAAAAATGAAACCATTGACGCGGATATTTGTCAAGTATCTGCTCTACATTAGCAGCAAAATGCTCAAGTATAGCCTGGGATTTTTCGCGGATAGTACCAGACTCATTCCCTTTTGCCAACTCACGAATGTAAAGAGTGTATGTATCAGATTTTTCACGCATCATAAACATTGTTATTACAGGCACTTCTTCTATAGCTGCTACTTTGTAGGGTCCTTCAGGGAAAACTGCCTCTTCTCCTAGCAAAGAAGTTGCGATAGTACGCCCTCCAAAGAACATGCGATCACCGTGAATCGAAAGAATATCCCCATTTCTCACCGCCTCATGCATAGCAAAGATATGGCTTCCGTCGGCTTGCATGGGAAGAAAATATAGTCCCATTTTGTTGAACATACGCTCACGGTTGGTGTTCACTGTAGCCGTATCACCTGTCCAAAGAAGCACACACATAGGTTTATTGGAATGTATACAATATCCAGCCAATTCCTGATTGCCTATATGGGAAGATATAACGATAAACCCTCCCTCTTGAGACTGCAAACGATTAATAATTTCTTCTCCATCAAACCGAATATTGAATTTACGACCACTATATGCAGCAAATCTATCAAGAATAGCCTTCCCGAACTCAAAGTAGTTGAGGTATAGTTCGCGACATGCAGCCCAACGATTCAATCCTCTGCGTTTACGCCAATAATAGTAGATACCACGTCTGGTCTGAGGCGCAAAAAAGATGTATCCCAACACCCATACTGCTACTACGGGATACATCCATCTAGGTGAGACATGCGAAAAGATGGATATCAAACTCTGTTGCATCCACTGTGTACCACCCGTTTTACCAGACCAAGCTCTGTTCATCATTTATCTCTATAACACGTGTTATTTCTCTGCCATTCGTTTTTCTATCAGATTGTAGAAATCATCGAGTGTGCGAAGAACTTTCATATCGTCGTTTTGCAGTCGAATGCCAAACTCATTATGAACAGAAACTATAATGTCCACTATATCAAGACTATCT
>JAEEGL013241877.1_pt1 | contig 12245 bp, 8 predicted proteins | sample 9134231 | NCBI WGS metagenome assembly JAEEGL01 (sample SAMN16246548, study PRJNA631951) | gut metagenome | biome: gut microbiome; feature: rumen; material: fiber-attached | host: Bos | place: Iran: Karaj | collected 2018-10
CAAATCCCTTCCTGTTGATGGATGCAAAGGAGTTCCTGGAGAAAGAGACAGGCACACCTGTTGACATCGTCCGCAACCATCAGAATCTGAATCCTCGTTTAAGAAAACGCATTTTGAAGGATGGAATCTTTATCTTCTGAGGCAAGAGGACTCAGGGACATTATCGCCCATCACTACTTTGATGTTGATGCATCACAAATTCTGTGGATCATCAAGAATGAACTCTCGCCATTGAAGGAGGCTATTTGTTTTTTCAATGATAATAGGCTTTGCAACATATCATTTGAAATAACTTTTTGGCACATATATTTGGCAGATTGGATTTTTTGCTGTATCTTTGCAGATACCTATGTATTATAAATAAGAAAGGACGAGTTGCCCCGCCCTGGATGTTTTCACAACGGAATAATCCTTATTGTGAATAGCTGACTAAAATCAGTATCATGCTGCAAAGGTAGAAAAATTAATTGGAACATACAAATAAATCGAAATAAAAATGAAGAAAGTACTTGGCTTGGATCTTGGTGTAGGTAGTATCGGATGGTGCCTCATAGAGAAAGATGATCATAATACTCCCAAGCGTATCTTACGAATGGGAAGCCGTATTGTGCCAATTAGTTCAGACGAAGAAACTGGCTATACCAAAGGAAATGCCGTCAGTAAGAATGCTGACCGTACAGCCAAGAGAACAGCCCGAAAGTGCTATGACAGATACCAACTCAGACGCCAAGCCCTCGTTAATCTGCTAAAACGATTTGGAATGGAGCCAAATAAGAATCTCATGCTTGAGCAGACACCCATGGAATTGTGGCAGAAACGTGCTGATGCCGCTTCGAAGGAAATCACATTAGAAGAACTTGGCAGAGTGCTTCTTCATATCAACCAAAAACGTGGTTACAAGCATTCGCGTCTTAGTAATTCGGACAGCAAAGAAACGGCTTATGTTCAAGAAGTCAACAGTCGTTACGATAATCTGAAAGCAGAAGGGCTGACAGTAGGTCAACATTTTGCTGCCAAACTGAAGGAGAACGAGCAGGAATCCGCTGACGGCAAAAAGTATTATAACTATCGAATCAAAGAACAGGTATATCCTCGCCATGCCTACGAGGAGGAAGTGAAAAAAATCTTGGAGGTACAAAGCCGATACCACTCTGATGTTTTGACACCAGACGTTTGTAAGGACATTCAGGATATTATCTTCTATCAGCGCGACCTGAAATCCTGCAAGAATCTTGTTTCTCTCTGTGAATTTGAGTCTTACACCATTACAAAGAATGGAAAAGAAATAACTATCGGTCCTAAGGTGACGCCCAGAACTTCTCCGCTGGCACAACTATCCAGTATTCTTGAGACTGCCAACAATATTACGATTCGAAATAGAAGAAACGATGAACTGTATATTTCGCCAGAGCAACGAAAAGCAATAGCTGATTTCCTTGATAATCATGAGGTAATGAAATTGACAGACCTCTATAAGATACTGAACATCGGAAGGAAAGATGGATGGTGGGCAGGAAAGGCGATAGGTAAAGGTCTGAAAGGAAATACATCCAAATGTCAGATTCGAGAGGCTCTTACCAATTTGCCTAAAGAACAAGTGGATTCACTCACAGCCTTTCAGTTGGAAATTGACAAGTATGTGGATGAAGAAACTGGTGAGGTATGCAAGAGAATCAACAATACTAAGGCAGAAAAACAACCATTATACCGATTATGGCATCTGCTTTATTCCATTAAGGATAATGATGAACTGTCAGGAGCATTATGCCATTTGGGTATAGAAGATAAAGAGAGCATAGAAAAACTCTGCAAACTTGATTTCCGTACTGCTGGGTATGCTAACAAATCTGCAAAAGCTATTGGTCGTTTCTTGCCGTATCTGATGGAGGGAATGATGTATAGCGATGCATGTGAACGGGCTGGTTTTGACCATTCCAAAAGGATCAATCCTGATCGTGTTTTGCTCACACACCTTCCTCAAATCCAGAAAAACGAACTCAGGCAACCTGTGGTTGAAAAGATTCTCAATCAATTAGTCAATATTGTAAACGTTCTTCTTGAAAAGGAAGGCGCCATAGATGAAATTCGTGTAGAACTTGCCAGGGAGTTAAAACAAAGCAAAGATGAACGCAATGAGACCTTCAAACGTAATAATCAGAACGAAAGGCAGAATAAAGAATATGCAGAACGTATAAAGGAGTATGGTCTCACGCCCACAAGAAACCGTATTATGAAGATGAAAATGTGGGAAGAAAGCGAGTACACTTGCATGTATTGCGGGCAGCCTGTTAATGTGACAGAATTCCTTAAAGGCGCTGATGTTGAACGTGAGCACATTATCCCTAGAGGATTGCTATTCGATAATAGTTTCACTAATCAGGTTTGTTCCTGTCGCCGTTGCAATAGCAAGAAAGGGATGAGAACTGCTTATGACTTTATTGCTGACGATTACGGTCAGGAAGGTTTGAATGCATATATAGAGCATATCAATGATCTATTCGACAAAAAGAAAATTAGCCGTAGTAAAATGAATCGTCTGTTAGTCTCTCATAAAGCCTATATAAGCAGAAAAGTCCAAGGTAAGGAAACCGAAGAAGACAAAGAACTTTGGGAAAATTTTATCGACCGCCAATTGCGCCAAAGCCAGTATATTGCTAAGAAATCGGTAGAGATGCTTCAGCAGGTATGCAAGAATGTCTATACCACAAGTGGTAGCGTAACCGACTTTGTGCGCCATCAGTGGGGTTATGACGAACTTCTGCACGATTTGAACTTTGAACGCTTCAAGAAAGCGGGTCTTACTGCGATGGTAAAACAATTGCATTCTGGCCAGGAGGTAGAGGTGGAACGTATCAAGGACTGGACAAAGCGACTTGACAATCGGCATCATGCTGTAGATGCACTTGCCATTGCTTGTACTACACAAGGTATGATACAACGCCTTAACACCCTCAATGCCAGTCGAGATGGAATGCTCGAAGAACTTAGCAGTAAAGAACAACGCGTGGTTGATCCTGAGCGAAGCATGCTGGAGAAATGGATATTTGCCCAGCCTCATATTTCTTACGCAGAAGCAAAAAAAGAGATTGATAAGATTGTCATCTCTCAACGACCCAATACTCGTATTACTGTTCCTGGTAAACGATATGTTACTAAAAACGGCAAACGGACTTTAGCGCAGACGGGCGTTATCGTGCCACGAGGAGCCTTGCATGCCGAATTTGTGTATGGTCGTATTATGAAGCAAGAAGCCGATGGTGTCACGAAGACGCCTCAATACGTAAGAAAATATAAATTAGGTATTGGTGCTCAAGGTTTCCTGTTCAATGGAAAGGAGTTCTATAAGGAAGAATTAAAGAAGGATTCCAAGACAGGACTTTCATCTATTGTTGTAACAGACAAGATAAAAGATGTTTTAGAGAAGATTGTAGATGGTGGCATACGGCAGCGTATCTTAGAGCGGTTGAATAGAGGTTTTGAAGAAGGTACTGATTATCGAGCAAACGTAGCAAAAGCCCTTGCAAATCTCAAAAACCTTGATGAAGATCCTATCTGTTCTGATGATGCAAAGACTCGTCCCATCCGTACTGTTCGCAAATATGTCAGTTCTTCCACGATGGTAGCAGTACGCAAGGATGCTAATGGTAAACCCATCTCGTTTGTTGAACCCGACGGCAATCACCATGTTGCATTTTATAAAGATGAAAATGGTGTGATAATGGAAAGTATAGTCACCAAATGGCAGGCTGTTCAACGTAAACTAAATCATTTACCTATTATTATTGATAACCCATCGCAGACTTGGAGCGAGGTCTTAGGAAGGAACAATGTCCCTGATGAAGTGCTTCACTCACTTCCCAAAGATAGTTCTACATTCCTTCTTAGTTTGCAAATTGGAGAGGCGTTCATCATGGGAATGGAAGATGCAGATTATCTAACAGCTTTAGAGGAGAAGAATATGCGGTCATTAGCTGAACATCTTTATTTTGTACAGAACATTTCATCAAACAACTATCGTCTTCGTCGACATGTAGAATCTTCGTTTGATAAAACTGATATGAACAAAGAGGATCAAAGGTTTTTGAATATCCAAGGTATAGGCTCATTCTTTAATAGAAACCCACACAAAGTTAAAATAACGATTTTAGGTGATCTTATTGCAGATGTATAGAAAAAAGAAATCCCGCCCGAACGGCGGGATTTCGTCTATCATAATACAACTTTCTTTTTGTGAATAATCGCTTATTGAACTGTTAAACAGGGACTTAATTGTCGTCTGTTGTATATGATACGATTTTGTCAGCTATTCACAACTCGAAGGGATTACAACCCATAACCCTAAAGTTGTATATGATACGATTTTGTCAGCTATTCACAACTTCGACCCGCAGGCCCTCGGTTTCTCTTACGTTGTATATGATACGATTTTGTCAGCTATTCACAACTTCATGTTCGTGGCGATCCATGCAGAGATGTTGTATATGATACGATTTTGTCAGCTATTCACAACTGTATTTCAATCGCTATCACACTTTTTGTGTTGTATATGATACGATTTTGTCATTATGTCAAAGAACGTCGCTGCAAAAATACGCATTATATTTGGATTCTCAAAATTCTATTAGCATTATTTTCATTATCTAAAGTTTCATATAAAGGCAAAAAATGCTCGAATCTTTAAAATTAAAGGAAAATTTGAAAATACAAAATCGGACATTATGAGACATTTTAACCCAAGTAAAGATTTTAAAACGAAAAACAACACTTTGTTTGTAGGTATGTAAGCATTATTTTACTATATTTGCAAACAAATACATGAATATGAGTGGAAATGGACAACGAAAGAAAGCTTTTCTAATAGAGAAATACTGCAAGAAGACTTCAGAGATACATTTTGTGTCGTCTGAAGGTAGAGATTTCCAAATAATGGATGCGTTTATCTGTCCTCTATGCCTTAATGCAATTAAGAAAAACGATATTGATATTATCACACTTGAAGATGTCCCCCCAAAATCAGTAGGAGGGAGTCCAAAGCTTATAACATGTAAACCTTGTAACAATGTTGTTGGTGGTAAAATCGAATCCTTTTTACATAACGAATTACTATTAGCTCACTTGCTGAAAAATCCAGAGGATATACCTTTTAAGTCAGAATATACTTTGAATGGAGTTAAAATTCAAGGAAGGTTTAAAATAAAGTCAATTGAGAACCATGAAATACAATGCTCTATCGATTCTAATGATATAAACAATTACCCAGTCTTTACTCAAGAAATGGATCATAATTGGGATGGATCGAATCTAGAGATAAAATACGATCTTACAAGCGTTAAGAGAAATGATGAATATGCGAATTTATCAATACTTAAATCTGCCTATTTGCTTGCATTCGCGAAGTTGGGGTATATGTACATTCTTAATGACAATCTAGACCCTATAAGAGATCAATTACATAATCCAGATAAAAATATCCTAAGGAATTCATTTTTAGTTGCAATGGGTGTCGAAATTTTGCAAGACCTAGAAGATGGAGTATATTATGGTTTTGTAGAAAACATATACTGTGTTTTAGTTGTAATGACTTTCAAATTGAAGAAAAAGAATGCCTTAAAACATCGGGCAGTAGTTGCATTACCTACACCAGAAGCAAAAGAGTCTTCTCTTTATTCTCAACTATCAAGAATGCCTAACAATAAGAAGATAAGTATTAAAAAGGAAGCTGAAGAATTACCTTTAGAACCAATTCATGAAAAGTTTGAATTGAAATCCATTGAATAGACTAATGATTTGAAGAAGACGTAGGGCACTTGAACCTTGATAGGGGGGTAGTGTCCCACGGTCCTCATAATCTTCATATGTCAATGTACATCATTATAACTCAAAAATGTCATTTCTTTATTATCTTTTTAACAACCTTACCATCTTCATTTCTCAAGATGTTTAGTCCATTTTGTGGTTGAGAAAAACGTTTTCCATCAATTGAATAATAGTACATTTTTTCGTTTTTATTATATGGAATTCCATTCATTCCTGTAGGTATTGGGTCATCTTTTTTTATGGCTACTATTTTTTTAAAGTCTTTCCATACAGCCGCATTCTTGTATTCGTTTATAGATGCCTCTGGAACATGAAGAGTTACTTCGTCCGTCCACCCAAAAGCAACATAACCTGCTACAGGAACATGTTCTGCATAACAATAAACATCCTTTAATTCATCTGCATAAGGATGAAAAGCTTCTTGCTCGATAAAATTGACTCCATTTCCTATTATAATAGTTTTAACTTTTTTGCATTCAAAGAATGCATTTTGTCCGATAGATATTACACTGTTTGGAATATTAATAACCTCCAAATTATGGCATCCATAGAAAGCACTTGTTTCTATATATTTAACTCCTGCTCCTATTTTTAAAGAAGTAATATTGGGACACCCGCTAAAAGCACCATCCTCTATTGTAATTACAGAGTTTGATATAGACACTGATTTCAAATTTTTGCAGCTAAAAAAAGAGTTTGTCTCAATTCTATTAACCGTTTCTGGTATAACTATGGATTCTAAGCCTAAGTATCCCATAAAAGTATATCGTTTTACAACTTCAACGCCTTCAGGTATAATAAGATCCTTAATCCTTTTTCCTTCTACATAAATATTACTAGTCCCATAAAGTGGATACCCCATAAGAACAATGTCACACCACGCTCTCAAATCGTTTATATAAACATCAGAAAAGGAGGACGGAAATAGACATTGCATTTCTTTTATTGCTTTTCCAAATGTGATAGTTTTAATACTTGAACATCCATTAAAAAATTGAGGATTTAGAAAAGTTACCCCATCCCCGATAACGAGGTTCTCTAAACTGGCACAACCTTTAAAGATTTCACTTCCTATCTGATTTACTTTATCGGGCAAAATTAGTGATTTTAAATTCGTGCAATCCATAAAGGCAAAACTACCTATTTTTTCCACATTAGGTCCAATCTTAATTGAATCGAGATTAGAACAACCTTCAAAACAATTAGATCCAATACTAATAACCTTCTCGCCTATCTCTACAGACTTAAGATCTATACAAAACCGAAATGCTCCAGGATAAATCGTTGTTACCACATATTCTTTATTATCATATTTAACAACTTGAGGGATGACTATGTTTCCAGAATAATTAGCAACAAAATTTTTGGTTACCTTAGCTTCATTGGTTGTTTCATCAAATTCATAATATATCCCATCTACCAATTGTGATTTGGCAAATAAAGATACAAAAATGAATAATGTAAAAATAATATTTCTCTTCATAATTGCTATATTATTACTTCTTATCGGATACCACTAATTCTACATACATTATAATTTATTCCTTCAAAAGAAATGAACCCTGGGGATAATGATGTCTCCTTCATAATTATTTGGATTTCTTCTCACATAAGTGCTATTTTTTGTATGTAATAAATTCCATCAATTTGAATTGGATCAGGGTCTTTAGCAAATACCATAAGTGGTATTTGCATCAAAATAAAGTAAAGATATAAGCTTTCTCATATAGACTGTTTTTAATTACTATGTGCCTGCAAAGATAGTGATAATTTCTGAAATAAAAAGCATAAGGTGGAGTTTTTTCGTTTTGCGACATGAAATCGAGTCTCATATGCAGTTTGTCGCAAATCAGAGTTCGCGTCGCAACAAGTTGGAGAAGAAATGGGTGGATTATTTGGAATCTGCTCAAATTCCCTTTACCTTTGCAGCAGATTTAAGATTCATACATAAGTTATAGTTAAACAATTTGAGTTAGTTTTTTCTTCATATTTAGCTTTGTTTTGGTTAGTAATCGCATTGGGCCCGCTGAGAGAGCGAGCCCAATGTGGTTTGTGGTGACAGTGGAACGGTCTAGCTCTTTCTTATACCCTCATCCCTATAAATTTTCGTCCCCTATTTGTTTAAAATCAGTAAATAAATGAAGAAAATGGCTCAAATATTTGGAACTTTCGAGATTTCTTCCTATCTTTGCACCGTCAGAAATGACTAATCCGGTATTTTCCGCGTGGGGGTAAGCCCGTATCGACCCTGCCCCGTTTTTAAAAGCCACCCCTATGAGGCGGCTTTTTTATTTGACGAACTTTCGCTGAAATTGTATAAGGAAGAGTGGGTTCTCAGCGATTCGCCTTGTTACAACGATGCTTTCTTGCCTTTATAAACCAGCACCTCAATTGCTTTTGGATTTACCTGAAAATACGATCTGATTTGTGTAGCCATCAGTCGCGGATTATATTTGGTGCAAACATTTATAAGTACGTGATTGGTTTGCCCTATCGACTCCATCAGTCTATTCTCCAATGATGATTTTCCAGAAATGGTCTTTAAATCGTACATTTTGAAGATTCCTTTGTTCTCAAAGATAAAGTCCGCTGTTCTAATGCCCTTCGGATTGGGGAGAATATATACCTTGTTACCATGAACGACAGCCTTACGGGCAGCATCGAGTAACAAAGGGAAATCATCGCGATGACTACCTTCTGCTGCGAATATATCCCTTTCGTTTTCAACAACCTTGAAAGTGTTATATTGAGCCAGCATTTTCAGTTGCCGTACGAAGTCTGCTCCTTGTAAAATATGAAGCCGTGCTAATTCAAGTGCAATATCGTTTTCTGGCATTTCCTATTATGTGATTACATCTGCTTGGCTATCTCCAAGTTGTGCTTCATGTACTGCGCAAAGTCGCTCGAGCTCATTGGCGATTGCTGCGATGCGGCTATTTTCCGCATCTTGCGCTCCGTCACTTCCTTGTGGAACTGGTTCAGAAATGTCATTGCTCATCTTGTTTTTGTTTGTGCAAAGATAAGAAATATTTGGCAAACGACGTTCATTGTGAGCTAAAAATTATGTTTTTTTGTATCCCTGCTATCTACTCACGCATTAGTGCCTGCATGAACTCGTTGAGTTTCAGGAGACCGTAAGAGCCGCTGACACAAGAGACTTCATCGTATTGCTGGACGCTGTCGGGCGTGATGCCACGATGCCAGATGAGGAACGGGACAGGCTGTCCCACGTGGATGCGCATCTCAACCGGAGTGAGATGGTCGGGCAACACGGCGATGCAGACGGGCTCGTCCCACCCCTTTACCTTATTATATATAGGGGCGATGAGACGCTGATCCAGATATTCGATGGTTTTGAGTTTCAGTTCAAGATCACCATCGTGACCAGCTTCGTCGCTGGCCTCGACATGGACGAACACAAAATCGTCTTTTTCGAGTGCCTCGATGGCAGCCTGAGCCTTGCCTTCGTAGTTGGTGTCGGCCAGACCGGTTGCACCGGGAACCTTGATGATACGCAGTCCGGCATATTTGCCAATGCCCTGAATGAGGTCGACAGCCGAGATGACGGCACCGCTCTTGACCTGTGGATACTGTTGCATCAGCGTTTCCATCGAGGGACGATAACCGCCGCTCCAAGGCCAGATGCTGTTGGCCTGGCGCTCGCCACGCTTAGCACGTTCGATATTGAAAGGATGCTTGGCAAGCAACTCCTGCGACTTCAGAATCAAGTCGTTCAACAAATCGGCAGTTTCTTGGGGAGAGAGACGATGTATGTCAGCGGGAAAACCGCTGACAGCAGGTTTCACCAGCAAGGGGCGCCATTCTTCGTTGGGATGATCGTGGGGTGGGGCACAAACGATGTGCTTGTTGCCGCCCTTGATGACCAGCAGGTGGCGATACTGAATGCCTGTGATGAATTTGACGCGCTCGCAGCCCTCACGTTCGTTGATGGGCTTGGCGAGGTTCTCGTTCAGATAATCAATCAGCACGCGGGCATCGTCGGTTTCCAGATTACCGCCATTGTGTGTAATGATCTTACCGTCCTCAAGGGTTATGATGTTACAGCGGATGGCAAAGTCATCGTCTGCCATCTCATAGCCGATTGATGCAGCCTCCAACGGTCCGCGGCCTTCATAGACCTTGTTCAGATCATAGCCCAGAATAGCGGTGTTGGCCACCTCAGAGCCTGGAGGAAAACCTTCGGGCACAGTAATCAATCGTCCACAGCGGCCTTCACGAGCCAACTGGTCCATCATCGGCTTATGGGCATATTGCAGCAAGGTCTTCCCACCCAATCTTTCTACAGGCAGGTCGGCCATTCCGTCACCAAGTATTATTATTCGTTTCACTTCTAATAATAAATTTAAAAATGTAAAAATGTAACAATGTAAAAATTATGATGACTTTGTATTCTTGATAATTTTGACTAATGTACCAATAATCTGTTTGACATCTTTTTGTAGAGAAATGAATTCTTTTTCTTCAATAATCTCTGCTTCTTTTAAGAGTCTAAGCCAATAATCAGTTTCGTCAGCCTCTTTCAAGGCAATGTTCATCTTGCTAATAAAGTCGGCCCTGCTTTGCGCATGTATGCTCTCATGAACATTAGCACCAATGCTGGTACCACATCTTAACAACTGCTTTGATAATACATAGACTTGCTTATCATTCAAGTACTTGTAGAATTTGACGATTCTGACCCCGAAATTAAAGCTCAAATCCACAATGGGATTATCACTATTTTCTATGAAGGGCATAATTATTACATTTTTACATTTTATAATTTTTACATTGTCTATCGCTAAATGTTAGCGATAGACATGATGTTTGCGAAGACTCCGGCTGCCGTTACTGCAGCACCGGCACCGTAGCCCTGAATGAGCATGGGATACTCCTTATAGCGCTCGGTGGTTAAGAGCACGATGTTGTTCGAACCTTCCAGACCATAGAACGGATGACCATAGGGCACTTCTTTCAGCGCCACGCTGGTCTTGAACGATGACGGATTCTGCTCGTCAGCCTCCATCGTAGCCACGAAGCGCCAGCGCTTGTTCTCTGACTCCAGCACCTTACGACGAGCCTCGAAATCGGCATCGAGTTCAGGCAGACGCTTCCAAAAGTCGTCGATGCTACCCTCGAAATAACTGTCAGGTACGAAGAGATGTTTTTCTACGTCAGCCTGTTCCACCTTGTAACCAGCCTCACGGGTCAGGATGACCAGTTTGCGGATGACATCGGTACCGCTGAGGTCGATGCGCGGGTCGGGCTCGGAATAGCGCTGTTCCTTAGCACGGCGAACAGTCTCTGAGAATGGCACGTCGGCAGCTATCTCATTGAAGATGAAGTTCAGCGTACCGGAAAGGATGGCCTCAATCTTCAGAATCTTGTCGCCCGAATTGCACAGGTCGTTGATGGTTCCGATAATGGGCAGACCGGCACCTACGTTGGTTTCGTAACGGAACCACACACCTTTGTCACGCGCCGTCTGACGCAGCTTGATATAGCTGTCGTAGTCGCTTGAAGCGGCAATCTTATTGGCTGCTACTACTGATATGTTATGCTCTAAGAATGTCTGATAAAGTGTTGCAATCTGTTTGCTGGCCGTGCAGTCGACGAAGACAGAGTTGAAGATATTCATCTTCACAATTTCGTCGCGCATATGCTCAGTGTTAGCAGGGAAACCGGCACGCAGAATCTTTTCATAGTTGTCGAGATCAATGCCATCGCGATCCAGCACGAAGTTGTCAACATCCGAGATTCCCACCACGTTCAGTTTCAGGCGACGCGACTGCATGAGGAACTGCTGTTGGGTGCGAATCTGTTCGAGCAGCATGCCACCCACAGTACCAATACCACAAATGAAGATGTTCAGCACCTTATATTCCGACAGGAAGAACGAGTCGTGGAGCACGTTGAGTGACTTGCGGAGGAAGCGGCCATCCACTACGAACGAGATATTCGTCTCTGAAGCGCCCTGTGCACAGGCAATCACCGAGATGCCCGAACGTCCCAGCGTGCCAAACAGCTTACCGGCAATACCTGGCGTCTGCTTCATGTTCTCACCCACAATAGCGATGGTGGCCAAGCCACTCTCTACCTGCATGGGGAACATGGCACCGGTCTCAATTTCCTTGGCGAACTCTGCGTTCAGAACCTCTGCAGCAGCTGTGGCATCCTCGTCGCGAACACCAATAGAGGTAGAATTCTCTGACGATGCCTGCGACACCATGAATACTGAGATTCCCTTGTTGGCCAGCGTTGTGAAGATGCGGCGGTTGACACCGATAACGCCCACCATCGAGAGACCGGTAACGGTAATCAGCGATGTGCCCTTGATGCTCGAGATACCCTTGATGGGCTTCTGGTCGTCGTCAATCTTGGCTTTAATCAGTGTTCCCGGGTGTTCGGGATTGAAAGTGTTCTTGACC
>JAEEGL014325513.1_pt1 | contig 12245 bp, 13 predicted proteins | sample 9134231 | NCBI WGS metagenome assembly JAEEGL01 (sample SAMN16246548, study PRJNA631951) | gut metagenome | biome: gut microbiome; feature: rumen; material: fiber-attached | host: Bos | place: Iran: Karaj | collected 2018-10
ATAGGGAAATCTAATTGTTCATCAGTAGCATTTAATTCCATAAATAAATCAAATGTCATATCTACTACTTGTTGTGGTCTAGCATCCTTCTTATCTATCTTATTAATAAATAATATAGGTCTTAAATTTCTTTCTAATGCCTTCTTTAATACGAATCTAGTTTGAGGCATTGGACCTTCTGATGCATCAACTAATAAGATAACTGTATCAACAGTTTTCATTATACGTTCAACTTCTGATGAGAAATCAGCATGTCCTGGTGTATCAACTATATTAATCTTATAATCCTTATATCTAATAGCACAGTTCTTAGAATAGATAGTAATACCTCTTTCTCTTTCAATATCATTACTATCCATTACACAATCAACTAATTCTTCTCTTTCTGAAAAAACACCATTTTGTTCTAGTAAAGCATCTACTAAAGTACTCTTACCAGCATCAACGTGTGCCACAACAGCTATATTAATAATCTTATCCATATAACTTCCCCATTTCTTTAAAGTCCAAGCAATAATAACACAATTTTTTAAAATATACAAGTTCATCAAAAAAAAGACTTACTAGTCTTTTTTCTTTGGTAAATCTATTTCTTCTTTCTTCTCTTCGTTGTTACCTTCATTTTCTTTGTGTTCTTTCTTTTCTTTAGCTTTTCTATTACGCATTATATCCTTTTCAATTAATTCATCTAACTTAGAATATCTTCTGTTAAATAGATACATAAATACAATAATAGCAACTACTCCAGTAAAGAATCTAAATAACACAGTATACCATTTAAATACTACTTCAGATGCTCCAAAAGCAGATCTAACTATTTCATAAATCAAATCTTGAACTAATCCTATAGGTAGATATACTAAGGCAGCTAATATAACTAATCCAATTATTTCTAAAATATTAATCATTAACTCCGTAAAATCTAAACCCATAATATAATCAAGATATTTTTTTCCGTTTTTAAAAAAATCCTTAACCATTTGCAACATCTCCATTTTCTATACCATTAACTACATCTTGTGATACAAGTGTAGATGTTTCCACTGCATTATTCAATTCTTTTTCTACTTGTTCGTTACTCTCTGTTGGTTGATTAGGTACTTCTGGTACTTTAGGTGCTTCCACTATTGGAGGAACACTTTCTTGTACAACAGTTTGTTGTTTTATATTACTACTAATTGTGAACTTACAGAAAGAAGTCTTACCTCTAACCTTCAAGTCCTCAACATGAGCAACACCATTCTCTTTAATTGGTTCAGAAAAATATTTAACAACATTAACTAAATTTTCATCTCTTAATACTACTACGTTGTTAACATCTACTAACATATTAACATCTTGAGAATTTTTTATATTAAATGTAACTGCTTCCTTACTATTTGCCTTACCAAAATCAACAGTATAAGGAGAATACAGCACAGGTGTATCTTTCTTTAATAACACTAAACCTATCATCTCATTATCTGATTTCATAGATCCAACCAAACTATTTAAATCATCTGTTAAAGGATAAATATATTTAGAATTTAATTCCTCAAAACTAAATAATTTAAAATATAATGTTAAATCACTTGGTAATATCATTCTATTCTTTACTTGTAATAAACTATTTAACTCTCCAGCTATACTAGTAATAAAGTTTTCAAAAGAATCAAACTTAATATTAGCAAATACTGAATTCTTTATCTTAAGATTTTGAGCTTCATCTAAAGACATCTTTAAATCTTCATAACATTCTTTTTTTAGCTTAGCAAAATCACCATAACTACTTAATGTATTTATTAAATCCAATACTGGTTTATTAACAAAATCTGGTACTTGTAATATATACTCAAATAATCTTTTAAATCTTGTATTATATAGAGTTAATATAGCTTGTTCAGAAACACTTAAATTATTCTTATAAATATCACCCATTAAAGCTTTAACTTTATCCTTAGGATATCTAACTGTTTCCTCAATTACTACAGCTTTTGGTGAATATTTCTCAGCTAATTGATCATAATTATTATTAGTCATAGCTTCCTTCAAATAATCACAAGCATTTAAATAATCTATCTTTTCATATTTAGAGTATTTAGCTGTAATACCATTCTTAATTGTATTTAAGAAATCATCAGTTATAACTGTTTCATTCGCTTTGCACTCTCTATTAATTTTTCTAAATTTACTAATTAAATCTACTCCAAATGGATGGAAATTGCTTTCCATAACTTTATTTATTAAAGCTAACTTCTTATCTACTACTATTGTTTCATTATCAATAACATTCTCTTCCTTAATAGTATTGAAATAGAAATAATTATTCTCTAAACTTTCATTTAATTCCCATACTTCATGTACAAAATCTATTGCTTCTTCAAAAGAAGGAGCCTTAGCTTTATATTGACTTAATCTATCTTTAGTAGCTATCTCCATATTTGCATTTATTCCACAATCACCAAACAATTCAGGTAATAAACGTAATTGATGGATATTCTCTACTTTATTAAAACTATCTATCTTATTTTGCAAATCATAATACTTTTGTCTTAAATCATTTTTCTTCTTTAAAACCATTCTAAAGTAATCCATTTGACCTTGTTTATTAGTTTCATAATATTGAATTAAGTTAGAAGCTTCCAAAAGAATTCTACTCATTTGGTCCATTTCTTTCTTTTGGTCTTCCATTTGATCATAGTATTCAATATTAAACATTTCATCTTTTACCATAACTTTTTCGTTACGTAAATATAATACCTTTGGATTAACTATCTCATAGTTATCAAGAATCATTCTTACATTATTCTCTTTACCATGTTCCTTACACCATTTAAACTCTTTTAAGAATTGGTCCATTTCTTCCACAGTAGAAAAATAGAATGTTCTCTCTAAAATACCAAAGTTATCATCAACATAAGAATAACAAATACCTATTGTATTATCCTTACTATAAATAAAAGGATGCAATGAAGCAGAATCATAGCCGTATTTCTTCATTAATTCTAAAGCCGTATTAAAATCTAACATCACTACACACCCTTCCTATTTTACTATTTTTATTATATCACATATCTACCTAAACAAAATATAATTTATTGATAAATACAATTCCTATGTTGTATAATAAACACAGAAAGAGGTAGTAAAAATGGAAATAAAAGTAAAATCATATTCTGATCAAGCATCATTGATATCAGCTATTATATTTTTCATCATTGGTGGTATCTTATTCTGGTACAATGATGAAATAATATCTACATTATCTATGATAGTAGGAATTATCTTAGCAGTATCTGGAATAGTAGAAATTATTGTATACGTAGTTAATAAGAAAAAACAAATAGATTACTTAGCTCCTGTAATAAGAGGTATTATCTTCATAGGACTATCAATACTATTTATCTTTGGTGCTAATATCATTAATCAAATAGTAAGATTTGTTGTAGGAGCATGGATCCTATTTAGTGGAATTAATAGATTAATTCAAACTCTAGCAATTAGTAAAAGAAGTAAAAAGTTCTTACCTTTATTACTAGTATCTATTTTATTAATAGCTATTGGTGTTTACTCAATTGTCTATGGTGATGTAATCATCTCTACAATAGGTATTATAATGATGGTATATTCTGCAATAGATATAATTGGTTATATTTTCTATACAAAAGATGAAGTTAAACAAGAAGCTCAAGGAACAACGTCATTAATAGTTCCTGATGAAGAAGAAAAAGAATCTAAAAAACATAAACTATTTAAAAGAAAAAATAAAAAAGTAAAAGATGTTAAAGTAAAAGAAAAAGACGATGAATAATCGTCTTTATTTTTTATCTACCCATTGATAATCATTTATCAATTTATTTTCATCATATCCAGAACCTTTAATAATCAATGATAACTCATTCATAAATTCTTCTACCTTACCACGATATACTACAGCATCTAAGATACGATCATCTTCATCCTTACACTCTTTTAAAGTACCAATAATAGAGTCTTCATAATAACACTTATATATTCTATTTTTATAACCTTTTAGTGCCTCATCAGTTGTTCTGAATACAAACCTATTATCCTCTTTAGTATGTTTAATTTCTAAATAATAAGCATCAGTATTAACATTATAACTAAAGCCATCTTCATATCTAACAAATCTTGCTAAAACACCATCTTTATTATACTTACAAGCTTCTCCAGGATTTTCTATTAATTCACAATCATAACCCTTTTGACGCATATATTCTTTTAAAGTAACAAAGTTATCTTGCTTGTTACTTTTATTTACTACTTTAACAATGATTAATGCTACTAAGATTATCACAACTAAAACACCAGCAACAATACAAGCAGTCTTAAGCGCTTGCATTCTTCTTGCTCTTCCGTACATTACTAACCACTCCTATTATAAGTAAATAATACCACAAAAAAAGTATAAATTAAATTATACTTTTATGTCCTCATTAACAAATGTTTCATTATCCATTAATAATTCGTGGATTTCTTCTTCTTCGTTACCTAAGAATAATTCTTCTATTCTATCTACTCTGCATTTCTCAGACATTAATATTGCTTGTATCTTTGATACAGCAGTATCTATTTCATCATTAGTAACTACATAATTGTATTTACCAACTTCATTTATCTCTTGATAAGCAGTCTTAAATCTATTTAAGATTTTTTCTTTTGATTCAGTTTTTCTACCAACTAATCTTTGTCTTAATTCTTTCATACTAGGAGGCAATATAAATATACATATAGATTCTGGAATTAATTCTTTTACTTTTAAAGCACCTTGTACTTCTATTACTAAGATAACATCTATACCAGATTGTAATTTCTCTTCAATATGTTCTTTAGGTGTTCCATAGTAATTACCATTATATAAAGCATATTCTAAGAAATCTCCATTCTCTATCTTCTTTTCAAATTCTTCTTTAGAAATAAAGAAATATGATTTACCTTCTTTATCACCAGGTCTCATTGGTCTTGATGTACAAGACACACTTAACCAAGCGTTACTTTTTCTCTTTCTAACATATTTAGCCACAACCGTATCCTTACCGGCACCTGATGGTCCACTAATAACAACCAATGAACCTCTCTCTTTTTGTTTTATAATACTACTCACAATAGGACCTCCTTTTAAGATAATCTATTATAATATAAAAGCAAAAAAATAGTTATACATTTTCAGAATAACTATCTTTACCTAAAGTTTTAACAAAGAATATTATATTAATAATAATCATAACTATCAAAACATACTTTATATATTTAGGATAATTCATAAATAGAACAGATATTTCTCTACCTTTACCCAACTTATCACTAATAAAATTAATAACTACAAACATTATCATATATACAATATAAATAATATCCATGATATAACCATCTCTTATTAATTTTAATAAACTAAAAAAGAACAAAGTAATACCAAATAACATGCCTTTATAAAACAAATTAATACTATACTCTTCTATTTGTTTACTACCATTCTTAAAGAATAAAAACAAATAAACTCCTAACACTAAAAAACTAACTATTACATTAATAATATTTAACTTCTTCATACAAACCCTCCATGCATACTTATTATATCAAAGATACTTTCTTTTATCATAAAAAAAGAAGTATAACTACTTCTTTTCTAACTTTAAAATTCTTAAATAAACTAAACCAGATAATAAAGGTAATAAAATAACTAAACCAAATGGTTGTTTTAAACTAATAACTGCTATTACTAACTCAATAATATTAGCTATAACAAGTAATTCTCTTCTCTTAAGTACATATAAAACATAGTTAACAAAATGTGCTGCAGCAAATATACCCATAGTAGCTACTACTGCTTTATTCATAGTCAAATTAGTATGCTTAATAACATCAACTGTTAACTCATAGATTTCTTCACCTTTAGAAGCGTTAGCAGCTACAGCTGCCACACTTACTATTTCTATTATTAATGCTAAATAAATAACTGATATCATAATTAATAAGAAGTTAACAATCTTCCATATATTTACTTTTACCTCATTATTCTTGGTTTTCTTTTTCTTTGTTTTTGCTTCAGACATATCACACTCTCCTATTTTAATTATAAATCGTAAAAAAAGAAACTCAATCAGAGTTTCTTTTGTCTATACATATTATTTACTCATTAAATCACAAACTAAATTTGTTAATTCAGTAGGATTTTCAACAGTTAATCCTTCAATTAATCTAGCTTGATCATATAAGATCTTAGTATATTTTTGTAATATGTCTTTATCGTTCTTATATAGTTCTTGTAACTTAGCTGCAATAGGATGGTTTTCATTAATCTCCAATACTATTTCTGCTTTAACTTTATCTACAGCAGGCATAGAATTAATAACTTTTTCCATCTCTAAAGAAATATTACCTTCAGTACTTAAACATACTGGATGATTCTTTAACTTATTAGTAAATCTAATATCTTTAACTTCAGGTAAGAATTCTTTCATAAAGCCAAACATATCTTTAGCTGCTTCATTCTTTTCTTCTAGTTGTTTCTTTTCTTCTTCAGTATCTAAATCAGCATTCTCACTACTTACATTAGCAAACTTATGTCCTTCATATTCACCTAAAGCTTGAATAGTAAATTCATCTACATAATCACATAAATATAATATTTCATAATCTTTATCTTTAAATTTTTCTACTTGAGGTAACATATCTATTCTATCTACACTATCACCAGAAGCATAATAGATCTTATCTTGTCCCTCTTTCATATTCTCTACATATTCTTTTAAAGTAATTCTCTTCTTATCTCTTGAACTATAGAAAATAATTAAATCTTTTAACATTTCATTATTCATTCCATATTGACTATAAATACCATATTTCAATTGCATACCAAATGCATCAAAGAATTTTTCGTATTTTTCTCTATCTTCATTCATCAATTCTTCTAATGAAGATTTAATCTTCTTTTCAAGATTCTTAGCAATTAATTGTAATTGTCTATTTTGTTGTAGCATCTCTCTAGAAATATTTAATGAAATATCTTCACTATCTACTAAACCTTTAACAAAACTAAAGTAATCAGGTAGTAAATCAGCACATTTATCCATTATTAATACACCATTTGAATATAGTTGTAATCCTTTTTCAAATTCCTTTGTATAGTAATCATATGGAGCATGAGAAGGTATAAATAGTAATGAATCATAACTTATTTGACCTTCCATCTTACTATGTACTACTTTTACTGGAGGTTCAAAATCATAATACTTATCACTATAATATGCATTATATTCTTCAGGAGTAACTTCATCATCATTCTTCTTCCAAATAGGAATCATACTATTTAAAGTCTTTTCTTCAGTTACTTCTTTATCATCCTTCTTAGTAGTTTCATCCATTGTTATAGGATATTTAATGTAATCAGAATACTTCTTAACTATACCTGCAATTCTTCTTTCTTCAAAGAATTCATCATAGTTTTCTTTATCTGTATTATCTTTAATATATAAAGTAATAGTAGTACCTACTTCATCTCTTTCACCCTTAGTAATAGAGTAACCATCAGCGCCATCTGATACCCATAAGTTAGCTTCTTCACTTCCATAAGCTTTACTTAATACTTCTATCTTTCTAGCAACCATAAAAGCAGAATAGAAACCTACTCCAAATTGACCAATGATATTAACATCAGCATTCTTCTCATTCATTTCTTTAAATAATGAAGAACCACTCTTAGCAATAATACCTAAATTATCATCTAATTCTTCTTCAGTCATACCAATACCATTATCAATTACTTTAATAGTTCTAGTATCCTTATCAACTTCTATTCTTATTTTAAATTCATCCTTATTTAATTTAATCTTACGATCAGTTAGTGATAAATAATATAGTTTATCTATTGCATCACTAGCATTACTTAATAATTCCCTTAAAAATATCTCTCTATTTGAATAAACAGAGTTAATCATTAAGTCTAATATTTTCTTTGATTCTGTCTTAAATTGTTTCTTCTTTGCCATAATATTCATTCACTTTCTATCTAATAGCATAGTCTTTTTATTAGCACTTGTCAATAGCAAGTGCTAAAAATATTATTTTTAAACACATACCTAAATTTGACTTAAAAAAAACCTAGTTCTAAAATATTGTTTACCGGGGTGAGGTATATGAAAAATCACACTATTAAAGGATTATATGAATTGCAAACACCTAAAAAGAATCGTGCAATTATTTTTTCCGTTGTTAATAATAATGATGCATTAAGATATGAATACTTCATGTTAGTAACAGACAGAAAAGGTAATAATATTATTCAACAAATAAATAATCCTATAACACTTGCTAGAGAAAGTAGAGCTAGCATTCAAAGAATATCTCAAACTAGTAAACAATATAAAGAATATGTTAGTAAGATAACAGATTATCATATAGATACAATTAGACATCCTATTCATAGAGATTTTAACTACGGATTAACATTAAAAAATAGAGCTTAAAGCTCTATTTTTTTATACCCATCCATTCTACATCTTCAGTTGTCATTCTATCTTTCATACGATCACTAATTATTTCATAATCCAAACTAATATCAAAGATATCACAAACACCAAATGTATTATTCTTTAAATCATATAAGAAATAATAATCATCATATCTACTTTCACCAATTATATTAAATACAATTGAATACTCCCCCGTACTCTTACTCTTTATAGGGTATATATGTATTCTATTAGCTACAGGTGAATATTTTTCGTTATAATCAATAAAATTATTAGAATTAGCTTTAGTAATTTCTGGAAAGAAATACTCTATTATTTTCTTTATAATAACAACCTGTTCACTATAACCCATTTTATTAAAATCAGTTATTTCTTGATTGCAACTAAATACTTTAACAAATAACTTTTGGAACTTATTAGCTATATAACTATTATTTAAATAACCGTGTTCATCAACACAATTCTCCATTATATGTTCTTTAGGTATAAAGTTATACTCTAACAATCTAAACATTTTAAAGAAACCATAGATATCCATATTTGGACCTATACTTTGGACCATTGCATTCATTCTATCTATCATTACTAGAATATTATTATAATCATATGATTTGCCCTTATAATCAAACTTTTTCTTTATACTACTTGACCACTTAGAGAATTTAAAATCTGTAACATCAATAAATACATCTTTATGATCTTCTTTTCCATTCGGATCATAGAAATTAAATATCTCTTGTTGTAATGTTACACATAATCTCATTAACCATACATCATAATTCCAATCAGGTGAATCTACATAAGGAATTACATTCAATTCATAACCTAATAATTCTTCAATTCTATCTATTATTAATTTACAGAATTTCCTCTTCCATAGTTCCCAATCTTCTGGCGTTAAGTCTTTATATTTATAATTTAATAAAGTCTTCTTTTTACCATCTGCTCCAATAAATTTAAGTCCTTCTCTATTTAATAAAGTATCTTGCATTTCTAATTCAAAATACAATTGCTCTCCTCTTAGAGAATCTCTAAGCATTGCTAAACCAGCATCATCATATTGATAACTAAATTCTCTAGTCTTTTTACCATCTCGATTATATTGATATTGATGTTTTATATAACCAATATCTTTATCTACTTGAAATAATACATCTCTTGGTACAACAGATTCTTTAATTTCTTCACCACTATATACTTGAATCTTTTCACCCTTAATTTCTCTAATATATTGAATAGGTCTAGCAAAGTGTTCTGTTTCTAAACCCATTTGAATATTAGGTAGATCAGTATTTAAAGTTAAGAAATATATTTTATCTCCATCTTTAACCGCTAAGAACCAATGATATATAGTATCTAATTTCTCATCATCTCTAATTAATTCTTGAAAATTATTATTAGATTTTACTAACCAAGATTCTATTCCTAATTTATCATATATTTTTTTAAGAATCATAGCTGCTGATTTACATATAACAGCCATTTCTCTTCCATCTTCACTCTCATATATCTTCTTAATCTCTTCAACACTTAAATTAGATTCTTCTAATTTATTATCCACTGAAAAGAAGAAGTCGGTATCTCTAGCAATTACTTTACCTACTTCGATGTATACATATCTAATTTTATGCAAATCATCCCATTCAGGTTTGATTCCAGCAATAACTTTTTCAGTTAATTCATTAACTGTCATCGATACCACTCCTATTATTCATTATACCATAAAAAAAGAGATGAACTCCATCTCTTACATAGCTTTTCTGAACAATTCTGTAAAATCCTCAAGGCTTGTTTCTCTAGGATTTCCAGCAGTACACGGATCATTTAATGCCTTCTTAGCTAACACTGGAATATCTTTTTCTTTTCCACCAATATCTCTTATATGTTCAGGTATATTTAATCTATTAGCCAAACTTCTAACTGCTCTTACTACTTCAGCAACTGCTTCTTTAGAATCTAAGCCTTCCATTTCTAAACCTAAAGCTTTACCCATTTCAATATACTTAGCTGAACAAGCAACACCATTCCATTCAAGTATATATGGTAATAATAAAGCATTTGCTACTCCATGAGGTACATCATACATAGCACCTAGTTGATGAGCCATTGAATGAACAATACCCAATCCACAATTACTAAATCCCATACCAGCAATATATTGTGCTAAAGCCATTTGTTCAATAGCATTCTTATCTTTATTAACAGCTTTTTCTAAGTTCTTATATATTAAACCCATTGCTCTTAAACAGAACATATCAGTCATTTCCCAATGACCTCTAGTTAAATAACCTTCCATTGCATGAGTTAATGCATCCATACCAGTAGCAGCCATTGTACTAGCAGGCATATCAGCCATTAATTCAGCATCTACTATTGATAACACTGGTATATCATTAGGATCTACACATACCATCTTAACTATAGCTGATTCATCAGTAATAACATAATTAATTGTTACTTCAGCAGCACTACCAGCAGTTGTAGGTAATGCAATTATAGGTAATGCTCTATTTTTAGTATTAGCAACACCTGCTAATGAAACAACATCTTTAAATTCTGGATTAGTCATAATGACAGCAATTGCTTTAGCAGTATCAATAACAGATCCCCCACCAACAGCAATAATATAATCACAATGATGTTTCTTACACTCCCTTAAACCTTTTTTAACATTAGTAACAGTTGGATTAGGTTTAATATCATCAAACATCTCATAAGTTATATTATTTTTATCTAAAAGAGATATAACTTTATCTGCTACACCAACTTCTAATAAAGTTTTATCTGTAACAAATAATGCTTTCTTATACTTCCTTTTTTCGATTTCACTAGCTAAAACATCTCTAGCTCCCCAACCAAAATAAGAAGTCTCATTTAATACAACCCTATTAGCCATTGCAACTCCTCCATATTCTGAATAGATTATAACACAACTACCACCCTTCTTTAAAGACCTAAAATATCAAAATAAACATTGTGTTGATTTTTGGTACTAAATATACTATAATTATCATAGGTAATAAGGTAAAAGGTGAGGGCTTATGGATAAAAGGATTGTAAAAACTAAAAAGAAACTTACAAGCACTTTATTAGCACTTCTTGAACAAAAGCCAGTTAGAGACATAACTGTACTTGAATTATGCAAGATTGCTAATGTTAACAGAACTACATTCTATAAGTATTATAAGGATGTAGATGACTTTATTTTCACCCTAGAAGAATCTTTAATATCAGATCTTAGAAATAATATGATTAATATTAAAAGAAACTATCTAATTACATATATTGGTAAAACAATAGAATCAATAAAAGAACATAAAGAAATCTATTCTAAATTATTAAGTCCTAATGGAGACAAGAGATTCCTTAAAAAGGTATTATATATAGTTCATGATGAATCAATAAATGAATGGAAACAATTACTAAAAAAAGCAACTGAAGAAGATCTAGAAAATATTTATAAATTCATTGTTGACGGAAGTACCGGCATTATTGAGAACTGGATCAATAATGGTCTTCAAGGAGAAACACAAAATACAACTAACTTTATTAATAAGTTATGTATGAGTGGTTTAAGTAGTTTCATTTAAAAAAGATATTCAAACGAATATCTTTTTTTATTTAGTTTTATTCTTCTTTGTAGCACTCTTGCTAACAAATCTAGTTTTTACTCCTCTAATATGACCAAATTGTTTTTTTACACCTTCAGGTAAGTTTGCTTTAATAGTTCTCATAGTGCACCTCCTCATTTAATAACTAAACAATTATAACATA
>JAEEGL014689489.1_pt1 | contig 12245 bp, 13 predicted proteins | sample 9134231 | NCBI WGS metagenome assembly JAEEGL01 (sample SAMN16246548, study PRJNA631951) | gut metagenome | biome: gut microbiome; feature: rumen; material: fiber-attached | host: Bos | place: Iran: Karaj | collected 2018-10
AAGATATGCGTCGTAAGGAGAGACTCTGCACTTTTTGGTGAATATAAGCCAGTCGGTAATATCAGAGAAAGGATATGTTCCGATATAGCCTTCATTGATTCACGATACATAGTAAGGTTCCTGTGTGAGCTGGGCAACGATTGAATTATCTTTTATATCCTTCAACTCGAACCAGATATGTTCCCTCTCAGGTTTATCTTCACTGCTCCAATGCTCTTTATCAATAATGAGACCGACCTTAATTAGTATCGTATTATCCTTGTTCTCGAAGGCCTTGAGCATATAAGGTATTCTCTCTATGGCGAGTTCACTCATACGCTTTGTCTCAGATGTCGAGAACATATACATAGGATTCTGGTCGAGGAACTGATTGAAATCCTGGACAGGAGTGTAGATCTTATTCTGTTCTTCGTGATCGTTTCTGTAGATCATGAGAACACATGTGTCCTCGTTATGCACTTCACTCTCACGGTCTTCTGCGGTGCCCAATGTAACGTCCGGATAGAACTTTAAGGCTTCCTTCCAGTCGACCGCAGTAAGTGTCAGAACCTTTCCTGCTGCCTGCCCTACAAAAACACCGTCACCCGGTTCTATCGGCTCATCACTCTCGAGCATACGGAGAGCAAAAGATTCGATCATCTTATAGTGGTCGTTGAAAACATCTTTGTTCGAATTCAAAATCTCGAGTTCATAGAGTCCGCACCGTTTGAGACCATGCGTGTGAAGCCATACTTCATCGCCTCCGTCTGATACTGCCTGAACGGTAAACAGATATCTCGGTGCAGGCAGAACAGATGAACCGGCAGCCAGAGCTACCCATTTGCCTGACAAGAGTTTCTCAGAAGGACAGTCAAGGACTGCGAGTATTTCGGGGAACATCGCGTTAATGATCTTTAATTGGTCATGGAAGCACTGGTTGTTATCACCTTCGAAATCAACGCAGACGTAAATACCCATGGTTGCCGCATCAAGCTTTTGGAATTCCTCTTCCGAGAAAGTGTGTTCCGGTCTGAACATATTCGGAATCTCAACCTCTGTAGGACCGACTGCTGCTTCATATTCCCTGTCATCAACGATGAACTTGATCATCATTCCGCGCTCATCATCGAAGTGCATGTCCTTGATTCTGACATGTTCATTACCATTAAGATTACTGATAAATGTCTCGGGGTCTTCAACATCCTTTTCATTCATGGGAATTATGATCATGTATGAAGGTTCTCTCATATTATGCCTCCTTTAATTACCAGCTCTTTTCTTCATGTGATGCGAGCCTGCTGCCCTCGTAACAAAACTTCATTGTAAAGAAACCTGATTCCCTGTTCTCACCAAACAGATAATCAAACATTATCTTATCGCCTTCCCAGATCGGAAGATCATTTATCTCCGTTAACGGAACCCAGCACAATTCGCCTTCATCGCAAGCATTTTCAGGCAGCTCGAAAGCATCATCCACGCTCGCAGAGAATACGTGCATATATTCAGTCGGATATTCAGATGAAATGAAAGTGATAAGGCCTCTGTAGCGGAAGTTATCCAATTCGGAAACAGATATTCCTGACTCTTCAGACAGCTCCCTGATCACGCACTCTTCAGCAGTCTCATTTGATTCGAAATGACCGCCGATACCAAGATACTTATCGAGGTTCATATCACCTTTTCTGGTCTTGCGGATAAAGAGGCAGTCAGTGACTTTTGTTATGTAGATCAATGTTGTGAGATTTTCTATACGCATGCCAAAAGTATAAAGATATTTGGCATTTACTGCAAACAGGATAACGATTAATTAAGAAGCGTCTGATACGAGATTACCGGCAGTCTCGCCGAGTTCGAATTCACCGTTGGCAAGAGCAATATTGAAATTAACTCTGTGAATCAGATAAGAAGAAATGTCGATTCTCAACATCTCTGCGATCGCACACCACTTGTCAGCAAGTGTAACCAAAACTGTCTCGCGGAATGAAGGAAGGCGAAGCGTCAGAGGGAACATGTGCTTTGCAATAATGTCTCTCTCGATCTCGTTAAGTTCGAAATCCCTCTCCGCGTTCTTAAGAGCGGTGCGGGGATGTGAGAAACCGTGAAGGCCTTCAGCCTTACCCTTGATGTGCCAGTCGTAAAGAAAATAATCGTGAAGGAGTGCACCTCTAACCAGGCTGTCCTTATCGAATTCGATCTTGAGTGTTTTTTCAAAGAAATATGCGTAGAGAAGGCTGAACTTCGCAACTGCCAGACAGTGATCGAATACAGTAGTGTTTCCGTGCTGGATAAACTTCTTCATTTCCTGCGCTTCGGGGCTGATAATTATATTCTTGCCGCGAGTGAATAAATCCTTCGCAAGTCTGTATTCTGTGATTTTCTTTGTTTCGTTAACTGACAACCTGAGACCTCTTGCGCTTTGATATTATCAAAGCATGCCTTTCCACGTCGGATAGGATAACACAAAAGCCGGTTTTTGTATCCACCAAAAAGGCCATTTTTGCACGAAAAAATGAGGCAATATAGAGTGCCGTTAAATATGCATTTATTCAATCAAGCAGAATTGTTAAATAGAGCCCTCAAATTACTTAAAATAGCTCTTTTTGATCTTCAGATTCCACCAGATCTTCCATGTGTCGGTGAACATTTTCCAGACATCTTTGAACTTGATCCTTCCAAAAGATTCGCCTCTGGTGAAATTGAGTTCTACGGGCATCTCAATGAGAGATGATTTCTTCTTCGAAGCAAGAGCGAGAAGCTCGATATCAAAAGCATATCCGTCTATCCTTCTGAGAGGAACGATCTCTCTTATGAGTTCACCCTTATAAAGCTTAAGGCCTGTCTGGGTATCGTGACATTTAAGACCGAATAAGACCTTGAGCATGATGTAATAACAAAAGGAGAATAACTTTCGAGCTGCAGGATATTCGAGTTTGGATTCTTTATGCATCTTAGAACCGATGACGATATCGCAACCTGTGTCATTCATCTTCTTGTAGTAGCCGGCAATAAGGTCAGGAGACAGATCGAGGTCGGCATCTATAAAGCCAACGATGTCGCCCTTGCTGTTTACCGCACCCCAAGAGACTGCTCCGCCCTTACCGCGGTTAGCATCGTAGCCAAAGTCTTTGATGTTGGGATTATCGGATGCAGCGCGTGCTACTTCAGCTCCTGTATTATCTTTGCTGCCATCGTTAACGGCAATAATCTCGTAATCTGAACAGAACGCCTGAAGCGCCTTATCAATGACCATGAGATTATCGTAGATGTGTTCACCTTCGTTATAGGCAGGAACAACGATGCTGAGCATAAATATCCTTCGTAAATTAAAATCCGCGATATTTTAGCACATCAGAAGCGTCCGCCGCCACCGCCGGAGAAACCACCGCCTCCGCCGCCACCGGAGAAGCCGCCACCACCGCCGCCGGAGAAACCGCCTCCACCGCTGTCGGAAGACATGTGGACAACTTTTCTGCTCTTATACTTATCGAACTTCTCAACAATGTTGGCACCTGCACCGGAATATACGGAAATAGCAGGAACCTTGTCGAGCTTTCTCGCAGGAGAAGCCAGACCGGTGATGATAAGAGCAAAAACGATAGGAACGAGCAATGTAAAGAAAATGATCGGACCATAATTTGTATAAGAGAAATGCTCAAGATCCTGGGTAATTCCGTTAACGGCAAAACCATACTCGCCGTTGCCCAATTCTGTCATGTAGTTTCTGAACAACTGATAGCAGTCGTCATCATCTACGGCAAAGTGAGCAGAACCGTATGTATAGAGCCAGAAGAATCTCTGACCCGGAGCATCCAGAGTAACATCGATCAGGATGCATACGCCGGAGTTATTCTGGAGCGGAACGGTCTTAACGTGATCCATGTAATAATCTTCGGCAAATTTCTTCTCATCATCGTCAGAGTTGGAATAACCATTACCTTTGTCTCTGGTTGTTACGATAACTACATTGATGTCCTTATCCTTGGAAAGTTTCTTTGCCGCATCTGTGATGTCATCGAGCTCCTCAGCCGTAAAGAGATCAGCATCATCACTGACCTTAACGCTCTTTGCGGGCGAGAGGTTCATGAAGACATAGAAAACGATGCTCGCAATGATTATACAGATAAGTGCAATACCTACACCGATCGAAGCACCATTAAGCTCGCTGAATACAGAGAGCTTCGCCTTATTCTGGCTGTCGTTATTCTCAATTAAAGTATTATCAAATTCAGCGCTCATCCCCAGAACCCCCTCATGATAATTCCTAAGATGAATCTTGTAATAACAGCCAGGATTCCCAGGAGAATAAAGAAGAACATCATCTTCTTGACAGGGCTGACCGGAACTGTTCCGGCAACTTCACCTGTCTGGCCGTTCATTGCGAAATAATAGAACTTATTACGGTACTTATATGACATGAACCATACAGGGAGCAAAGCATAGTTTGCTTCCATCTTATCGATCTTACTCAGGTTCTTCTTGATCCTGAACTTGTCATATGTGCTCTTCAGTGAACCCTTAAGAGCCTTGTCAATGCCGTCCATACCACGCTTCGTGGCACGTTCAGCAAGGTCTTGGGGTGACTGGTCATATCTGTCAGCGTAGAAGCCCGGGAGATATCTGTAATCGTAAGGAATAAGAGCATCAAACTCGAAAGGTTCGATGGCTTCCATCAGCGCGTCGTCGACTCTGGTCTCACCATCCAGAGGAACATTTCTCCACTCGAGTTTGCCATGTCGGGTAAAATCGAATGTCTCGGTGATCTGATCGTTACCGCTGTAACTGATCTTATCGCCAGTTCCTTCTGCATCGACTGTCGCATCAATATTAAAGAGCCAGAACGGTACATAAAGGCCCGTCATCTTGGCTACGTTTTTCTTTGAAACGAATCCGAACGGTGTCCACTTACCCTTGCCTGCCCACTTTATAAAAGCTTCCTCGGCAGACTGTCTGGAATATTTGAACGGAATCATGTACTGGGGTTGGAACTTCTCTGTAAGTCTCTTTCCTACCAATGCAGGTGAACCGCAGAATGTGCAGAAAGTAGCTGAAGTATGTGAATCGGTAATAAGCTTTGCTCCACATGCATTACAAACAAACTCTGTCTGCTCGGGCATGCCGTTATCTGCCTGTGCCTGTTCCTCTCCCTGTTCTTCGCCAGGCATCGGAACTGGTTCTGCAAAAGTAGTTGTCTGGGCAGAATAACCGGTGTTTCCACCTTCTAATTCTCCGACCTTTACATCCAGCTGTGACGGATCAAAAGATGCTCCGCAACTCTGGCATTCGAGTTTTTGTGTATCAGCATTAAGTGTGAGATTGGACCCGCAATTCGGGCATTTAAGTGTATCTGCCATACCTATCCCTCCCAAGTAAAAAGGATACCATAAAAGTCAGTGTATTCCAACTGAAAAGGGTATGTTAACGGGCCTTCTTTCCCGCATCTGTCTCAAGAAGAGCCTTAAGTGTTTTCTCGTGGCTTCTTGTAGAACGGGGATAGAAAATCTCCTTGTATTCAATACCTTTACGATTGCAGATAGCAGAGACAAAAAACTCTGCGAGATTGGGATTTTTAAGAAGGACAGGACCTATGAGACTTATTCCCAAAAGATTGTGTACACGGGCAGCATCCTTTGTAATCGGAACGTTTCCGATCACCTTGATGGCATCACAGCACATGTCCTCAGTGCTGTCAGGAATACCCGCGCGGTTAACAAATCCGACAAAGCGGTCCTTCGTGGCAACTTCTTCGAGAACAACATCTCCTGTGTAACGCTTCTCGAGCTGTTCCTTAAATGAATAGTTGAAGATGCCGAGGCCTTCTAAGAAAGTGCCGTCAGCAGTAGTAATACCCTTGCCGAGCAGATCGTAACTGTTGCCCGTAAAGAGCATCGGAACACCGTTTACTACGGCTCTTAAAAGCGATCCCTTGAATTTAGACAAATGAGCAAGAGCCAGGTTTCTGTTCGACTCATACCCTGAACCCATGTATACAAAATCAGCATCAAAATCGATATCGTCATCGTATACCGTGCTGTTCTCGATCACGACATTGAATCCCTGGTCTTCGAGCCTGCGCTGCATTATACGGACGTTACCGTTATCGCCATAAAGATTCATGAAATCAGCATACAAATAAAGGATCTTTACTGTCATGTAAGTTCCCTCCTTGTAACGATCGAGAGAATCTTTTCTTTATCAGAGAAACAAGTAATTACATAAAGATATGAATCAAGATTATTGCAGTTATCTGCTGCCTCCTGAACAGTCTCATAAACCTGGACCTTATCCTGGTCGATTCCTGCCAGATCAAATCTTACAGCCAGGTCATCACAATACTGGCCGACCAGGAAGATCTTATCGATCTCAGTTTCCTTGAGCTTCTCGAAATTAATATCCCAGAGCCAGCTGGAATCAGAAGTGTAATACTTACGGCTGATCGCATCAACGATGATCATTACACTCTTTTTCCTGCTGTCACCTACAACAACATCGATCGAACGGTCATAAGAAACTGAATTTTCATGCTTTGACAAAAGGAGTCTTCCCTGTGTCTTTCCCAATGTAAAGTCAGAGATACGGCCAGACTTAAGGACGTATCCGCTGAGGGAAGAAGCAACCTTTTCAGGTTCAATTCCAATGGCTGTTGCAGCAGTAAATGCAGCCAGAATATTGTAGCAGTGGTAGATTCCCGTAAAGAAAACGGAAATCTCGTACTTATCATCGATAGTGATCGAAGCTTTACCGTTCTCATCTTTTGTCCCGGTAAGAGCATGATCGATTTTAGGTCTTGAGAAACCACAATGGAGACATTTGAACTTACCGATGTGGTTATAGTGGTAATACTCATATTTCATGGGCTTCTTACAAATAGGGCAATATTTGCCGTCATCGTAAACGCCTTCATTCCTGAGCTTATCTCCGGGAAGGATTCTGGCGCCGAAATAAATAGTGCCTTCCCTGTCCTTACCAAAGCTTGCGACCAGCGGATCGTCGGCATTGAGGATCAGCGTCATATCATCGTAGATAGCCTGACCAATGATGCTCTTGATCCATTCAGGATGGCCGTTTCTGGTCATCTGATCTCTATAAAGGTTATTAATTACCAGGTATTTGGGATGAAAATACTTAAATGTATGTCTGGCATAACGTTCATCAGCTTCGAGCAGAACGATATCACTTAACACCTTACCCTTCATGTTGGAAGCGCCTAAAAGGAAAGTAACCACGCCTTCGATCTGGTTGGAACCTTCTTTGTTATAAGCAACCTTATATCCGTTGTTCTGGAGCACGTGGGCAATCATTTCAACAGAAGATGTCTTACCGTTTGAACCTGTAACAGCAATTGAGAGTTCCGGGAGCTCCAAATGAGCCAGAATGTCCGGACAGATCTTCAATGCGTATTTGCCGGGCAGACTCGAACCTCGCCCGAAAAGCTTTGCCAAGCCTCTGACCGCCTTGCAAACTACTAATGCTGTAAATGCTCGTATCTTCATAACCCCGTCATTATAGCAAATTTGAATTCAGGTTTCTTTATTTGTCACGAACCTGTAAATTCCCGTCCCGAAAGTTATCAGGCAGTTTGGAAAGAAAATGCACAAGAATAGGTTTACATTTTCGGATTGTGGTATATAATTGCCACATGACTAATTTTGCATTTACATGGCGTGACTTTTCATTTTTTGCCTTTACGAATAGGGGTAATTAGTTCACTGCATGTAAATAAATAACTTGATTTACGTTGATTATAGGGCCCCGCAGTGAACAAGACTGTGGGGCTTAATTTATGTCAGAAGGAGAAAAGAACAATGACACAGAAACAGGCAGGAAAACGAATCGAAGAGATCGACGAGAAGATCAAGGAGCTCTTCGCAGAACGCTTGGAGGCAAGCAAAACAGCAAACGAGACCTTGAGCAAATCAGAAATCGCCCTGAAGAGCAGACGTTATGAACGAAGCTACTTGGCAGGACTTGAGAGCTCAAACCAGCTCATAGACAATTACGAGCGTGTTCTTTTCTCCACAATGTTTAATCTGAGCCACTCATACAGAAACACCGAATACGGTACCAGAACCGAACTCGCTGACCAGATCAAGAAAGCTCTCGAGACAACACCCAACGAACTGCCCAAGGCACCCATGGTTGCCTGCCAGGGAATTGAAGGCGCTTATTCACAGATCGCAACAGACAAGATCTTCCGTCATGCCAACATCATGTATTTCAGAACTTTCGATGGTGTATTCCAGGCAGTTGAATCAGGCCTCTGCAAATTCGGCATCCTCCCTATCGAGAACAGTTCATTCGGTTCAGTTACACAGGTTTATGACCTCATGGTCGGCCACAACTTCCATATCGTAAAAGACTACAAACTCCAGATCAGCCACAAGCTCCTGGCTAACCACGGCACCAGATTCGACGATATCCGTGAGGTTTATTCACATAACCAGGCAATCGGCCAGTGCAGCAAATTCCTTAAGGAACACCCCGATATCAAGGTAAACATCGTTGAGAATACTGCTATCGCAGCTAAGAGCGTTGCAGATTCAGGCCGTAAAGACGTAGCTGCTATATCTTCCTCCGACTGCCAGCAGCTCTACGGATTGGAAGCTGTACGCGATGATATCCAGAACACAGACAATAACTACACAAGATTCATCTGCATCACCAAAGAGCTCATGATCTTCCCCGGCGCATCGAAGACATCAGTCATGCTCGCATTGGGCCACACACCGGGCGCTCTCGCAGACACACTCGCGAAGTTCTCTTCTTTGGGATTGAACCTCACTAAGATCGAGTCACGTCCTGTTCCGGGTAAGGATTTTGAATTCATGTTCTATCTTGATTTCGAAGCATCTGTATACTCCGATGAAGTAATTGCGTTGTTGTGCGAATTAGATGCAGAGCCGACTGAGTTCGCATATCTTGGAACTTATATCTGATAGATACTAAAACCGTGTTATTTATGGCCGTCTTGCTTGAGGCGGCCTTTTTCGTGGCCATTTAAACAACCCGATTCATTTTAGTGCCATTAAGACATTGACAAACAACCATCTCACGACTAAAATTGAGAACGATTTTCAATTTCGCGAAATTAGAACGGAGATCAACAGGTGGAATCAGGTTCAAACTCCACATTAATAAAGACTTTGGCAGCGGTCACTGCGACAGCAATGCTAACGGTCATAATGCTAGCCGGTATATTCATCATCATTGAGTCCGGCCACGAATGTGAAGGAGAACACTGCCCTGTCTGCGAATGCATTGAAAACTGCCATTCGTTACTTAACCAAATCGGTTCGGCAGCTACCACAGGAATAACTTCCGTTACAACATCCGCATTGATAATCACAATCTGCATCTGCTCTGTCAGAGTAATGCTCAAAGAGACACCTGTCTCAACCAAAGTAAGGCTTAATGATTGATAACCGCCATCAGATAAGAGCGGTTACAGATAATAAGGAACCGCTTACGTAAGTAATGCATTTAATGGAGGTTCTATCGTGAAAAAGTTTTTATCAGTAATTGCAGCTGCAGCAATTGCAGTAAGCAGCTTGTGCGGATGCAGCGCAGCAAATGCCGGCAAGCAGAATGACAAGATTCAAATCGTTACAACAATCTTCCCTGAATACGACTGGGTTATGAATATACTGGGTGATAACCCGGCTAATGCAGAAGTTACCATGCTCCTTGATAACGGAACAGATCTGCACAGTTTCCAGCCTACAACCAGCGACATCATGAAGATTTCTTCCTGCGATCTCTTCATCTATGTCGGCGGTGAATCAGATGAATGGGTTGAAGATGTTCTCAAGGAAGCAGTCAACAAAGACATGGTTGCTATCAATCTTCTCGGAGTATTAGGCGACAAAGTTGTTGAAGAAGAATTAGTTGAAGGAATGCAGGGCGAAGAAGAGGAAGAAGAAGCCGGAGAAGGCGAAGAAGAGATTGAGTACGATGAGCACGTATGGCTCTCACTCAAGAATGCGGAAGTCCTCGTTCAGAGCATTTCCGATTCAATCCAGAAGATCGACCCTGCCAATGCAGAAGCATACAAAGCAAATACAAAGGCTTACTTAGATAAACTCGACCAGCTCGATCAGAGTTATCAGGAAGTCATAAGCAATGCTGCGATCAAGACTGTTTTGTTCGGCGACCGTTTCCCTTTCCGTTATCTTGTTGACGATTACGGACTCGAATACTATGCAGCATTCGTTGGATGCTCTGCTGAATCAGAAGCAAGTTTTGAGACTATCACTTTCCTTTCCAAAAAGGTTGATGAGCTCTCACTCCCTGTCGTTCTCACCATAGAAGGAAATGATAAGAGAATCGCAGAGACAGTTATCGCAAATACAGCCACTAAGGACCAGACAGTTCTTAGCATGGATTCAATGCAGTCCACTACTTCAAAAGATGTCGCAAACGGCGTCACTTATGTTTCAGTAATGGGCAGCAATCTCGAAGTTCTCAAGAAGGCTTTGGGTTATTAATTAATCAGACCACAACAACCTCTCCCCCGGTATCTGCAGGAGCCCTCTTCTGCAGGTGCCGGGTCATTTGATATAAGGATTTTTCTATGCGAAAACAATTATCCCTGTTATTGTGTTTACTTATAACCGCATCATTTTCAGGATGCTCACGTGATACTTCCGCTTCGCGCGATATCGCCAACCAGACAACCGGTGTGGCAGATGTAATTGCTTCAATGGCATCAGAGAGCGAGACAACTTATCCGGAGACAACAACTGAAACTGAAGAAAGCAGTTCAGCAGTATTTACTCATCCTTTCAATGGAGCAGACATCGACCTCACAGTCTTAAATGCAAACATGGTTTATTCACAGGTCTTCTGCATGGTAATGGAACCTGATGAATACGTTGGCATGATAGTCAGAATGGAAGGCCAGTTCGTTTTCTATCACGATGAGGAAAAGGACAAGAACTACTACGCATGCATAATCAAGGATGCAACAGCATGCTGTGCGCAGGGTCTGGAATTTGAACCGACAGAAGACTTCACTTATCCGGACGACTTCCCTGCTGACGGAGAAACAGTTCGCGTAACCGGTGTTTTCGATGCGTATGAAGAAGAAGGAAACAAATACCTCACGTTAAGAAACGCAGTATTAGAACCTGTACCTGAAGATTAAGTTTTTCTCGCGAGTTCCAGATCCATTGTGTCGCTGATCGTTATTGTACCGCCATGTCTGTTGATGGCATCTTCGATCTTTGAGAAGAACACTTTTCTGATCGATTCTTCGATCGCGATATGATCTGAATAAGTGCCGAGGAGCTGTGTATATTCGTTAGCGGTAAATACTCTCTCACGATAGAAGAGATGGTACTGAATATCAGTGAATCCATACTTCTCAGGGATCAAGGAAATTGCCTTGGCATCTTCTTCTGAGAACCACTTTTTTGTACCGGACTTAATATTATTCTGAGCATTATAATACTCGTCATATAACACCTGAATCTCACTGCCTAATTCAGGATCGTTCTGACAGTTTCTGGGACGGTTAGCAAATCGCGCGAAAGCACCACCCGGTCTTAACATATCTAACACCTTTTTATATCCAATCTCTTCAGGCACCCAGTGAAATGCGGTTGCAGAAAAAACGAGGTCGAAAGATTCCGAAGGGAAATCGACTTCTTCGAACTTGCCTGTCTTTACAGAGAACTTCGGATAGTCCTTAAACTTATCCAAAAGAAGCTTAGAAAAATTCTCGCCATATTCAGCAGCAATCAACTCGCATCCTGTTTTCAAAACAGGAAGAGTAGCTTGACCGCTTCCGCTGCCTACTTCAACAACACGTGAATTCTCTCCGACAGAAACATATTCAAAGATCTTTTGAAACAGCTCGGGAGCATAACCCGGGCGCATCTTGTCGTAGTTTGATACAACGGTATCAAAAGTTGTTTCTAATCCTTTGTTTTCAGACATATCCCTCACCCCCAAATTGTCTTAACAGTTGATATCCGGATCGATATCCCAATACTCTTTTTTCTGTTTCATCAGGAACATTATGTCATCATCACCAAACAGCTGAAAATGATTGAGATCGGTACCGACATTAAATCCAAACGGACGCCACAGGCCTATACCTCTGTGAACATGGCCAAACAGATTAAGACAATCCTTATCGTGGTTTACCGGTCTGTGAGTTAAGAAAAATCTTATACCGTTGATATCAAGATAAGTATTCTTCAACACATCATCAAATTTGAATCCGGGATTCATAAGGCAATAGTCTCTGAACCTGTTAAAATCTCCGC
>JAEEGL014743019.1_pt1 | contig 12245 bp, 9 predicted proteins | sample 9134231 | NCBI WGS metagenome assembly JAEEGL01 (sample SAMN16246548, study PRJNA631951) | gut metagenome | biome: gut microbiome; feature: rumen; material: fiber-attached | host: Bos | place: Iran: Karaj | collected 2018-10
ATCCTATCCCTGCGACGAGCCTGAAGCGAAAAGAGACCGGAGCCTGCCGGAAGAAGGGCAGGAGGCGGAAAAACGCCCTGTCGGAAAGGGCAGAAGAGGAGGCAACGCGGCCGCGTCCATCGTGGTGCATTCCGGAAAGCCCTCCCGCTTTGCGAAGAGCGCTCCCGGTGCCGGAAAAGACGGCAGGGGTCCTCAGAGAGACCGGAAGGACCGCCCGGACTGGCCGGACAGACCAGATCGAAGATCGGGGGCAGACCGGCCGGACAGAGCACACAGACCGGCAGGAACGGACCGGCCTGCGAGGGCGCAGAAGGCCCCGCGCCGCAGCTCCGAGGAAAACGCCGACTTTGAGGCGATGAAGGAGCTTCCGGTCACGAGGACGACCGAGATCGGCGCCTTCCTGGACTATGAGGGCACGAGCGTGCTGCTCCCCTTCAGCGAGCAGACCGTGCGCCCGAAGGAGGGAGATACCGTAAAGGTCCGCCTCTACGGCGACAAGGGCGGAAGACTCACCGCCACCATGCGCGAGCCGTATCTTAAGGCCGGCGAGGTCGGCATTTTAAAGGTCGCGGATGTGGGGAAGATCGGAGCTTTCCTCGACAACGGCATGCCCAAACAGGTGCTGCTTCCCTTCCGCGAGCAGGTCGTGAGCCCGAAGACGGGCGACGAGGTGCTCGTGTTCCTGTACGAGGATAAGTCCGGCCGCACCGCGGCCACCATGCGGGTGTACCGGCATCTGGAGAGCAGGAGCCCCTATCAGAAGGATGACACCGTAAAGGGCTTCGTCTACGAGATCAGCGAGAAGCTCGGCGTATTCGTCGCCGTGGACGATAAGTATTTCGGACTCATCCCTTCGCAGGAGGTCTACGGCTCCTACCGCTACGGCGACCGCATCGAGGCGCGCGTGGTACGGGTGCGCGAGGACGGAAAGCTCGACCTTGCCGTGCGTGAAAAGTCCTACCTGAGCCTCGACGCCGACGCGGAGGCGATCCTCGCGGAGCTCGACAAAAACGGCGGAAAGCTCGGCTACGCGGACCGTGCGGACGCCGCCTTCATCGAAGAGACCTACCGCATGAGCAAGAACCAGTTCAAGCGGGCGCTCGGCCATCTCTACCGCCAGCACCTCGTCGAGATCGACCGCGAGAACGGGACCGTGACCAGGATCTCCTGAAAAACCGAAAAATTGCACAAAACAAGTCCAAAAAAATTGGTAAAAATGCAATATTGCTTCTTGAATTTCGTATAAAAGTGCTGTAAAATCAAGGTGAAATTTGTGCACTATTGTGGACGGCAGAGCAGCGAAATCGGAGGTAGTTATGGTAGCGGTTCAGATACTTCAGAGTACGGTCGACAGTTTCGGCCAGATCACGGGCTCTTCCGCGGCGCTTTACGACACCGCGGGCAAACTGATCGCGTCGAGCGGCGATATCTCCAGCCTCACGCACGAAAGGATCGAGGCTTTTCTCCGGTCCGGTTCCAGGGAACTGAAGCAGGAGGATTTCCTCTTCATGAAGGTCTTCGACGAACAGGACCTCGAATACATCGCGGCGATCCGGAACGGCGGGGAACGCTCGGAAATGGAGCTTCTGCTCCTCAATTCCCAGCTCGAAGGGCTGATGACCGCCTACAAGGACCGCTATGACCGCGACAATTTCGTCAAGAACCTGCTGCTCGACAACCTCCTGCTTTTCGACATCTATTCACGGGCGAAGAAGCTCCACATCGACCTGAACGCCGCGCGCTGCGTCCTGACCGTCGAAACGGACGGCCATGAGAACACCGCCGCCGAAGCGATCCGGAAGATCCTGCCGGCAAAGTCGCCGGACCATGTGACGACGGTCGAGGAGAACAACATCGTGCTCGTCCACGAGATCCGCACCGAAGATCCGGAGCAGGAGATGCAGACGCTCGCCGCTTCCGTGGTGCGCGCCATCGGCGAGGCCGATATCGACTGCAGGGCCGCCTTCGGCACGGTGGTGAGCGAGATCAAGGAAGTCTCGAAATCCTACAAGGAGTCGCGGCTCGCCCTCGACGTCTCGCGGATCTTCGACGAGGACAAGCAGATCGTGACCTATTCGAAGCTCGGCATCGGACGACTCGTCTACCAGCTGCCCATCTCGCTCTGCCGGATGTTCCTCGGCGAGATCTTCGGCGAACGTTCGCCGGAGGATTTCGATGAAGAGATCCTGACGACCATCAACCGCTTCTTCGAGAACAACCTGAACGTATCCGAGACCTCGAGGCAGCTCTTCATCCACAGGAACACCCTCGTGTACCGCCTTGACAAGCTTCAGAAGACCACGGGACTCGACCTTCGCATCTTCGAAGACGCCATCACCTTCAAGATCGCGCTGATGGTGGCTAAATACATGGATTATATGGAAAAAATGGATTATTGATCGCTGCCGTCGAAAAAACGGACCGGGACGCTTGCGTACCGGGACGTTTTTTCGACGGCAGCGGACGGAAACCCATTCGGGTTTCCGTCCCGCATGAGCAAAACCGAGGAACGAGGTTTTGCGAATGGGGGGATCAATAAGGATCATCCGCATGTCCCGCATGAGCAAAACCGAGGAACGAGGTTTTGCGAATGGGGGGATCAATAAAGTAAGGTTTTGACCTATGATTTCTTTCAAAAACGTCAGCAAAACCTATGCAAGCGGCAAGCACGCCGTCAGGGACTTCGACCTCGAGATCGCTGACGGCGAGTTCGTATTTATCGTCGGGCGCTCCGGAGCCGGCAAATCCACGCTGTTCCGGCTCCTCACGAGGGAGCTCCAGCCGGATACCGGCACCATCCGCGTCAACGGGTGCCTGCTTTCGGAATTCCGCCGCGGGGACCTGCCGTTCTACCGCAGGCGCCTCGGCGTCGTGTACCAGGACTTCCGGCTGCTCCAGGACCGCAGCATCTTCGAGAACATCGCGGTGGCCATGCGCATCACGGGGGCGAGCCCCCGCGAGATCCGCGAGAAGGTGCCGCGCCTTCTGAAGCTCACGGGCCTTTCGTCGCGCTACAAGAACTTTCCGAACGAGCTTTCGGGCGGAGAGCAGCAGAGGGCGGCCATCGCGCGCGCCCTGGTGAACGACCCGGACCTCATCCTGGCCGACGAGCCGACCGGAAACCTCGACGAGCAGAACGCCCGCGACATTATGGAGCTCCTGTGCAATATCAACAGCAGGGGGACGACCGTCGTGGTCATCACGCATTCCATCGCTTTCGTCAACGAGCTGAACAAGCGGGTGGTCACCATGGACCGCGGCGCCATCCTGGCCGACACGGGCATCCTCGACCCGCCGGCGGTCCGCGCGAGCCGGCGCGGCATGTCCAGAAGGGAGAACCGCGATGCTTAATACCCTCGTCTACTGCTTCCGGCAGGGCATGTCGAACCTCCGGCGGAACATCGGCTTCACGCTGGCCTCGGTCGCGACGGTGACGGCCTGCATCTTCCTGTTCGGCCTGTTCTATTCCGTCATCACGAACGTGCAGCACATCGTCTACGAAGCGGAAAACACCGTCGGCATGACCGTTTTCTTCGAGCCCGGGCTCGGCGAGGACGGAAGGAATGCCATCGGGGACGCCATCCGCGGGTTCGGGGACGTCAAGGAGATCCGCTACGTTTCGGCCGACGAAGCCTGGGAGGGCTTCCGGGCAGAATACTTCGGCGACCGGGCGGACGAGCTCTCCGAAGCCTTTGCCGACGACAACCCCTTAAAGGACAGCGACAGCTTCGAGGTCTTTCTGAACGATATCGCACGCCAGACGGAGCTCGCGGAGTTCACGAAGAAGCTCCCCGGCGTCCGCGAGGTCAATTATTCCAATACGGTCGTTTCGGCGCTGAAAACGGTGAACCGGGTGATCTACGGGCTTTCGGCCGTCATCATCGGGATCCTCATCGCCGTCAGCATCTTCCTGATCAGCAACACCATCTCCACGGCGGCCGCCTTCCGCAAGCGCGAGCATGAGATCCTGAAGCTCATGGGCGCGACCAATTTCTTCGTGAGAGCCCCCTTCGTGGTGGAAGGGACCGTGATCGGCGTGCTCGGCGCGGCGATCCCCGTGGCGGCGCTCTATTACATTTACGGACGCGCCGAGCGCTTCCTCGCGGAACGCGTGCTCACGGGCGGAGGAGCCTCCCTGGCGAACATCTTCCGGCTTCTGCCGTCCTCCGAAGTGCTGCCCCGCATCGCGCTGACGGGCTTCGGCCTCGGCGTCGGGATGGGCTTCCTGGTCTCGTTCGTCACGATCCGCCGTCATTTGAGAGTCTGATGAAAAGAAAAACGAAGAATTTCATCCGGAGCCTGCTGCTCACCCTGCTGCTCGCCTCGCTTTCCGGGCCCCTGCCCGCCTACGCGACGAACAGCGATATCGCGGCGTCCCGGAAAAAGATCAATTCGAGCGAGCAGGAGCTCAAGGACCTGAAAAACGAGCAGTACAAGGTGAAGGAAAAGCTCGGCGAGCTTTCGAAGCTGAAGGACGATACCTCGGCCTATATCACGAAGCTCGACGGGGAGCTTTCGGCGCTCGACGACGAGATCGCGGCCCTGGACGCGGAGATCGCTTCCCTCGGCGTGCAGATCGAAGAGAGCACGAAGGACCTTGCGGCCGCGGAGGAAACGGAGCGGCAGCAGTACGCTTCGATGAAGCAGAGGATCCGCTACATGTACGAGAACGGCGAAACGGGCTTCCTGAACGTGGTGCTCGAGGCCGGGTCCCTTTCCGAGGTGCTGAACAAGGCCGAGTACGTGCAGCGCATTTCCGAATACGACCGGCAGAAGCTCGAGGATTACGCAAAGGCGCGACAGACGGTCGCCGACCTGAAAGCGCGGCTCGAGCAGGAGCAGGCGGATCTCGGCGCGGCCCGCACCGCCGGGCAGGAGCGCCGCGAAGCGGTCGCGCAGCTCGAAGAGGAAAAGATGAACGAGCTCGCGGGATACAGCGCCCGCATTTCCGAGGCGAATGCCCAGATCTCGGAAATGGACGAAAAGATCAAGGGCATCCGCGCCGCGATCCAGGCGGAAGAGAACAACATCGCGGCGATCGAGCGCCGGATGCGCGAGCAGGAGGCGGAGGCGAAGCGCCTCGCGGAGGCAAGGGGCGAGAAATACGTCCCGAAGTCCATCGGAAACATCAGCTTCACCTGGCCCTGCCCGGCCTCGCACCGCATCACCTCGGGATTCGGAAAGCGCGAAGCGCCGCTGAAGGGCGCCTCGACGACGCACAAGGGCATCGACATCGGCGCGCCCACCGGGGAAAAGGTGATCGCGGCGGCCTCCGGTTCGGTGGTCATCGCCACCTATTCGAGCTCGGCCGGCAATTACATCATGCTGAGCCACGGGGGCGGCGTCTATACCGTGTACATGCACCTTTCCAAGATGAACGTTTCGGTGGGGGACGAGGTTTCGAAGGGAAGCACGATCGGAAAGGTCGGTTCGACCGGCAATTCCACCGGGCCGCACCTCCATTTCGGCATACGCGTGGACGGGAGCTACGTGGATCCCTCCGTTTATGTGGGTTAGAATCTTATGATCGATGACAGGAAGACAACCGTTCCTTCCGGGGGAACGGACATAACGGCGGAGGATATCCCCCTCGGGGTCCCGGTGCTGAAGGGGCCGGGGTTCTTTTCGGGACTTCTTTCCGGCATCCTGCTGACGCTGATCCTGGTGTTTTTCTACGTCGGGCGCTGGTTCGTCCCGGTCCCGTACTACGGGACGGTCGTGATCACGCTGCCGACCTACGAGCTGTTCCACGCCCTCCCGGAAGGGAGCGTCGACCTCGGGCTGGTCGGGCAGAAGCTCCGCGTGATCGAGGGCTATCTCGAAGATGAGTATTATTACAAGCGGGACCCGGCCCTCCTCACGGACGGCATGTACTACGGCTACATGGCCGGACTCACCTGGGACGACCCCTACGCGGCCTATTTCAGCGCGGAGAGCTACGAGGAAACGAGCAACGACTTCAACAACGTCTACATCGGCATCGGCGTGACGGTATCGACGGATCCCGTGACCGGGGGCCTGCAGGTGCTCGACGTCACGTCCGGCGGCCCGGCGTCCGAGGCCGGCCTGCTCGCGGGAGATATCATCCTCACCGCGGACGGCACGGATCTGACCGGAATGACCCTCGACGAGGCTTCCGTGAATCATATCAAGGGACCCGAGGGGAGCAGCGTCGTGCTCGGCATCCTGCGCGGGGAGGAAGAGCTCGAGATCACCTGCGTCCGCAGGCCGGTCAAGCTGCGCGACAGCGTGTGCTCCACGATCATCCGGAACGGGGACGGCACGAAGACCGGCTATATTTCCGTGGAGAAGTTCAATTCCAGTACCGGCTACGAGTTCTCGAGCGCGGTCATGAACCTGACCGACCGGAAGGCGGACAGCCTGGTCATCGACCTCCGCGACAACGTCGGCGGAGAGGTGAACATCTGCCTGGAGATGCTGGACTACCTGCTTCCCGATAAGGACACAAGGTACAGCACGACGGAGAAGTCCCTGCTTTTAAGCTTTGAGGAGAAGGACAGCAAAAAGGAATACTTCTACGCAGGCGACGGCTCGGAAGTGAAGCTCCCCATCGTGATCCTGACGGACGAACGGTCCGCTTCCGCGGCCGAGATCTTCACCGGGGTCATGCAGTCCTACGGCTATAAGAGCGTCGGAACGAAGACGTTCGGAAAGGGCATTTTCCAGACCGTCCTGCAGCTCGGGGACGGCTCGGCGATCCGCTTCACGTCCGGCGAATACGTGCTGCCGGACGGCAGGAAGATCCACGGGACGGGCATCGCGCCCGACGTGGAGGCGGCGCCCGACGAAACGCTCGAGGCGGAAGGCTTCGACCCGGAAAACCCGGATCCTTCGCGCGACAACATGCTGCGCGAGGCCCTGAACATATTATCGGAGGAAAAAAATGGCATTCGTTAAGAAACCGGTCACCGGCATGCGGGACATCCTTCCCGCCGAGATGGAGATCCGCACGGGACTCCAGCAGATCATACGCGACACCTACCGCCGCTACGGATTCACGGAAATAGAGACGCCCGTCATGGAGCACATCGGGAACCTGACCTCGAAGCAGGGCGGCGACAACGAAAAGCTGATCTTCAAGGTCTTAAAGCGCGGCGACAAGCTCGGAAAGGCGCTCGAAGGACAGGTCAGCGCGGACGAGCTCTGCGAGGAAGGGCTGCGCTACGACCTGACGGTGCCGCTTTCCCGTTACTACGCGTCGAACCAGGCCCAGCTTCCCTCGCCCTTCAAGGCGCTGCAGATGGGCAATGTTTTCCGCGCGGACCGTCCGCAGAGGGGCCGCTTCCGCCAGTTCATGCAGTGCGACATCGATATCTTCGGCGACGCGACGAACCTGGCGGAAAAGGAGCTCATCCTCGCGACGACGGAGGCCCTCGAGCGCATGGGCATGGGCCGCTTCGGCTTTTCCGTCGTCATCAACGACCGCAGGCTCCTCACGGAGATGATCTCCTGGGCCGGTTTCCCCGCGGAGGAGGCCGGAAACATCCTGATCATCCTGGACAAGGCCGACAAGATCGGGGCCGAAGGCGTGGACGCGGAGCTTGCCGCGGCCGGCTACGACGACGCCGCGATCCGCCGCATGCGCGGGCTGTTCGCAGAGCTCACCCCCGACGCGGAAGGGGCGAAGCGCTTCGCCGGGAGCATCGGCACACAGGCCGCGGAGGCGGCCGGGCAGAACATCGCCGAGATCATGGAGACCTGCGCGGCCCTCGAGGGGCGGACGATCCGCATCGCCTTCGATCCGACGCTCGTCCGGGGCATGGGCTACTATACCGGAACCATTTTCGAGCTAAAGCTCGACAATTTCGGCTCCTCGGTCGGCGGCGGCGGCCGCTACGACCGCATGGTCGGGAACTTCACCGGCCAGGACGTGCCGGCCGTGGGCTTCTCCATCGGCTTCGAGCGCATCATGAGCCTCCTGATGGAGCAGGATACCTCCGGCATCCTTCCGGAGCGGGAGAGGAGCGCCTGGCTGATCGAAAAGGGCATGCCCCAGGGGCGTCTTTCCGCGATCTTCAGCGAGGCAGTCGCGGAGCGCGCGAAGGGCCGTGAGGTCTGGCTCGGCTGGATGGCGAAGAACCGGAAATTCCAGAAGGAGAGCCTCGGGAAGGACGGCTACAAGGAGTTCCGCGAGTTCTACGTGGAGGAGCTGAGGAAGTAAGCGTTCCGGCCTTCCGGGACCCCCGGACCGCATTTGGCAAAGTTGAATAAAAACCGGGAATCTTTTCTGTGCAAAAAGCACCTTTTCAGAAAGAGGTGCTTTTTTGTATAATCGATTTTAGATCTAAAATCCGACCGGAAATTCCGGTTTCTGCATTCGCCGGCTTAAAGTCCGGGGAAAGGCCGCTGCGCCATGACTGCAAGAGAAGTTCTGAAAAAAGCATGCAAAAAAGGGGAAACGGCTCCCTACCAGCCCCTTTGCTTCATTACGACGGCGCTCACCGTAAAGATGATGGAGCACGCCGGGGTCTTCCTCCCGGACGCCCATCTGGATCCGGAGAAGATGGCCGTGCTCGGCTCCATGGCCTACGAGATGTACGGGGCGCCTTGCCTCAAGATCCCCTTTGACGCTACCGTGGAAGCCGGCGCCTTCGGAGCGACGGTCACCTACGGGAACAACGAGATCTTTCCCCAGGTGCGTGCGAGCGGGTATCTGGACGACGCGGACAGGCTCGTCCTGCCCTCCGATACGGCGGATGCGGGACGCGTGCCCGTCGTGCTCGAGGCCATACGCATCCTCCGCAGGCGCTATCCGAAGCTTCCCGTCATCGTCCATACCATGGGTCCCTTCGCGACCATGAGCCTGCTCTTCGGGTTCGGACGCATGCTGGAGTGGATGATGGACGAGGACCCGAACTACGCGAAGGCCATGGAGAAGACGACGGAGTTCTCGAAGTCCTACAGCAGGCTGATCGAAGAAGCGGGAGCGGACATCATCCTCTACGGCGAGGCCGCGGCCTCCTGCGAGGTCATCGGGGCGGGAAGCTATGACCGCTGGGCCGCGCCGTATCACAAGGAGCTTTCGGACCGCCTTTCCATCCCGGTCGTCCTCCACATGTGCGGGGATATCACGCCCTGCGTCGCCGGCCTTCCGGAGAACACGGGAATGGACGGCATCAGCTACGATTTCAAGGTAAAGAATACCTACGCGAAGGAAGCGCTCCGGGGAAAAATGAAGGCGGTGGGAAACCTCGACCCCATCGGCCGACTGCTGAACGGCACGCCCGACACGGTGAGGGAGGCCGTGCACGCGGCGCTCCGGGACGGCGTGGACGTGCTCGCCGCCGGCTGCACGCTGCCCCCGAAGATGCCGGAGGAGAATCTCCGGGCCATGATCGAAGCGCACCGGGAGTACCTGGAAGAAAAGGGCATCCGTCCGGCCGAGACCCAATAAAAAGCAGCGGAAGAGACAGGTTATGAAAAGCGTCCCCACGGATTCATTAACAGACATCGTATACGAGAACATCAAGCAGGATATCCTGAACAGGGAATACGCCTTCGGCGACAAGCTGACGGTGCGGCTCCTGTGCGAGAAATACGAGGTGAGCGAGACCCCGGTCAAGCTTGCCCTGAACCGCCTTGTCACAGAAAAGCTGGTGGAGGCGGTTCCGAGGCGGGGCATCCGGGTCAGTGAGTTCAGCAACGAAATGTTCGGCCAGCTCATGGAGACCCGCCGCATGATGGAGAACTGGTGCCTGCCCGAAATGCTGGAAAAAGCGGCGGGAAGCACGGAATACATTGTATTTGTGAATGAAAAGCGCGAGGCCTGCCGCCGCGTCATCGCGCTCTATCACGAGGGGAAAGTGAAATACGACCAGGTCGTCGAGGCGGATTACGAGTTCCATAAGGCGCTGATGAAAGCGACCGCAAATCCCGTGATCTACGAGCTCTACTGCCAGCTGTGCGACCGTTTGGTGCTGTACTGCATCTGGAGCCGGGGCTACCACAACACGCAGGGATTCGTGGAAAAAATGCACGACGCGATCTACGAGGCGCTGACCGCGGGCGACAAAGAGGGGCTTTCCCATACCGTCAACCGTCATCTGAGCGAGGTCATGACCTGGCTCGAACCCGCGGAGCCCGACCGATAGTTTTGCACAAATTTGCGGCTCCAAATTCGTGCTTTCTGTCAGATTTACAGTTCGTACAGAATCTGTTATAGTGGAACTGCTTTTAGATTTTAAATCTAAATTTTTTCTAAAGAGGAGGAAAACATGAAAAAAGTACTCGCAGCACTCCTTGCCGGCGTTATGGCACTGAGCCTCGCAGCCTGCTCGTCGGGCGGCGCCGCAGCAAGCACCACAGCAGCTCCCGCAGCTCCCGCGGCTCCCGCGGCTACCCAGGCGGCAGCCCAGGAAGCGGCTCCCGCAGCTTCTACGGCGGGAGATCCCGTAAAGCTCGGCCTGTTCTATGAGCAGACCGGCGACTTCGCCGTCAACGGCGAGCGTCACTACCGCGCGGCGAAGATGGTCATCGACGACCTCAACGCGAAGGGCGGCATCCTCGGCAGACCGGTCGAGCTGGTCACCGCGGATGACTCCTCCACCAACGCCGGCGCCGTTACCGCACTGGAGATCCTGATGGCCGAGAAGGTCGACGCCCTCATCGGACCCGGATTCTCGTCCATGTGCCTCGCGGTCGCGGACCCCATCAAGGAAGCCGGCATCCCGGCCATCGTCTCCGGCACCTCTCTTGCGCTGGTCGCAGAGGGCACCCCGAAGAACTGGTTCCGCAACCTTCCGCCCGATGATATCGCCTGCGCGAACATCGCGAAGTTCCTCACCCAGAAGAAGGGCTTCAAGAAGATCTTCGTCCTGTATGAGAACTCGACCTTCGGCAACGGCAACCTGGAGTTCATCACGAAGTCCCTCAAGGAGTACGGCGTAGAGCCGATCGGCACCGCGATGTTCAACGGCGGCGACACCGACTTTACCGCTCAGATCATGACCGCCGAGGCAGCGAAGCCCGAAGCGACCATCTACTTCTCCGCATCCTCCGCTGACGCGGCCGTCCTTGTCCGCCAGTCCAGAGAGCTCGGCGTTACCTACGAGATCCAGGGCTCCATGCAGTTCGGTTCGAGCGTTACCTTCGGCCTCTGCGGCGACGCGATGGAAGGCATCTACGCGTTCCAGTCCTACAACAAGAATTCTTCCGAGCTTGCCGGCCAGTTCAACGACGAGTACGAGAAGCTGTACGGCGAAGGCGCCGACCACTTCAACGGCTGGGTCCGCGACGCGATCCTCGTCGTGGCTGACGCCATGGAGCGCGCAGGCACCACCGAGTATGCGGCAGTCGTGAAGGCTCTTTCCGAGACCAAGGACTTCCCGGGCGTTATCGGCCCCATGACCTGCGACGAGCGCAACGAGCTCATCCACAACGTTTCCATCGTCCACATCGAAGACGGCAAGTACGTGGTCCAGGATCTGAGCTGATCCTTGTCCGCAGCCTGATCACTGTCGTTAAAGAAGAGGAGGGGAGGGAGAGCTTTCTCCCTCCCTCTTTCAGAAAAAGGGGAATGGAATGAGCGCCTATCTTCAATTACTGTTTGCCGGCGTGGCGACCGGGTGCATCTACGCCCTCATCGGCATGAGCTTCGTGCTCATCTACAACGCGGTCGGGGTCATCAACTTTGCCCAGAGCGGCCTTGTGACCCTCGGAGCCTATCTTTCCGTCATGTTCATCAACGACTTCGGCATGAATTTCGTGCCGGGCCTGATCCTCAGCTGTCTGATCATGGCCGTGGTCGGCATCGTTTTCGAGCGCCTGATCTACCGTCCGCTGGAGCACAGGGGCTGGCTCCTCGTCATGATCAGCACCATCGGCGTGACGATGATCCTGCAGAACTTCTGCCGCATCGTCTGGTCCGCGCAGCCCATCCGAATGAGAAAGCTTTTCAGTGTATTTTCCATAGATTTCGGCATCGTGAAGGTGAACCCGCAGTACCTTCTGATCATCGGCACGGCGCTTCTTTTCATGATCATCCAGTACGTGCTGTTTGAGAAGACCATGATCGGAAAGCAGCTCACGGCGACCGCCCAGGACCGCGAGATGGCCCGCCTCATGGGCATCCGCACGGACCGCATGATCACGCTCACCTTCATGTATTCCATGGTGCTCGCGGCCGTTTCGGGCTTCCTGCTCGTCCCGCTGCAGTACTGCCAGACCACCATGGCGGTCACGCCTTCGCTGAAGGCCTTCGTGGCGGCCGTCATCGGCGGTTTCGG
>JAEEGL015933486.1_pt1 | contig 12245 bp, 8 predicted proteins | sample 9134231 | NCBI WGS metagenome assembly JAEEGL01 (sample SAMN16246548, study PRJNA631951) | gut metagenome | biome: gut microbiome; feature: rumen; material: fiber-attached | host: Bos | place: Iran: Karaj | collected 2018-10
ACCGGCACCCACGACTTCTGGGCAGCCTATCCTTCCACGGCTACTGTGGGGGATCATACTTTCAAGTCCAATATCCCCGCAGTGCAGACTCTTACCTACAAGACTAAGACAAACAACACCCTCATTTATGCCCCGGACATGACCAAGGCAATGATGGTGGCAGGTCTCCAGTCCGCTCCGGCCAGCACCGGCGTGAATCTGGATTTTGAGCCCGCATTCACGGCCTTCGATTTCACGGTCGGCGCCAATACGGATATCATCATCGAGAGCTTCACCATGGAAACCACAACTTCCGGAGAAAGCTCCTTTGAAGTCCTTACCGGTGACGCCACCGCAACTTTCGCAACCGGATCACTTATGGACCGCATGTACTCTGCAGAAGGTACAACCGGACAGAGCATCACTACTGCATTCTCTCCCGCCGCGGCGCTTTCAACAACCACCTCGCTCAACTTCAAGGTGTTCGCCGTGCCTATGACCATCAGAGGTGTAACAATTGCATTCACAATAAGTTCACCTACCTCCAAGACCCTCAAGCTGAGGCTCAAGTACAGCTCAGGAGACTGGCTGACATTTGACGGTCGTAAAAAGTTCAACATCACCGGCCTGCTTGTCCCCGGCGCGGAATGGACCATTACCATGGACGGTCCGCGTGTGGAGCAGTGGACCATAGCACCGGAAGTAGAATTTGGTGTAGAATAAAAAGGGAAAGATATGAAGACAAATCACTATATAATGCTTGCGGCGGCACTGCTGATTACAGCTGCCTGCAACAAATCGGAAAAAGCTCCGGAAGTCAAGGAGAGTATCCGATTCGCTATCCCTGTCCAGACCAAGGCATACACAGACCCCGCAGACCATGATGCGGTATTCCAGGTGAGGGATATTCTTAATGGCTCTACAGTCCACATCAACAATACCCTGGCATATAAGAATGGGGCCTGGACATATGGCACCGGTGCCGAAGACCAGTACAAATGGAACGGCGGTACGCACAACCTCTTCGGCTGGCTGGAGACCGACGGATTCTTCAACAGCACTTCCTACTTCGGATCAGAACCGAGCCTTAGCGGAACTACGCTGACTATTCCGGCAAAGACAATGACAAGTACTACCAATCAGTACGACTTTGTGTATTCCCAGTCCGTTCAGCGGAAGACCATCAACAACGATTACAGCGATGTACCGCTTGTCTTCAAGCATCTCTTCGCCCAGGTGTCTATCCTGTTCAAGGCCGATCCCAACTTGCCCGCCCTAGAGAATCCTACGGTATATGAGGTGTATCTGAACGAGAACTTCAAGAACAGTAAATCGGCCACCATCAATTTCGCCGCAGCCGGTGATCCTGTTGTGACTCTTACACCCCAGGCGTACGATGCCTTATTCACGGCGAAAAATGCTACAATGGCCTCCTCCGGTGAGGTATTTTCGGCTTCTACCACGCCCTTCGATGTCCTTACCCAGGCCCACAACGCTGTACCGACTTCATTTTTCATTTGGCCTATGGGTGAAGAAGAACTTGAAAAAGCAAATTCAAGCGAGCGAGTATTAACGGTTAAGTATCTTTTCCCCGGAGAAGGTTCACCTCGTATCATCCATATGAATTTCCCGGCGGGCACGTCGTGGCAGGCTGGTTATAAGTATTCGTATACCATTACATATATGGGCGGAATCCTCAAAGTTAGCGAGGCTGTACTGCCTTGGGATTACGAAAACACTACAGGACTCAGTGCTGATTCACAGTCTGCCATGGCATCCTGGGTAGGTTGGGACTCTTCTACCTGCACAGAAGCCGGACAAACAGTCACTTTCAAATCGGCCAGCACTCCCATCCGCGGTATCTTCCGCATCAATGCCCCTACTTCCTGCTCGTATTCTATCAGTCTTACCGGTGCCAATGCAGACAAGTTCAGCATAAGCAGCGGTGCAAGCGGCACCATCGGCACGGGGGCGGGAGAGATCAAACCTGGCAATAACATTGAATTCAATATTAGTGCACTCACTGGCGCTACGGCAGGAGATGAAGCCAATCTTGTCTTTACTGTGACCTCATCCGGACGAACCGTCAACATTGACTCTGAAGTCCAGAAAGATGGCTTGTTTACCATTAAACTATAAGGGAAATGCTTATGAAAAAGAATATCATATTACAGAGTTTAGCTTTCCTAGCCCTCTTTGTCGGGGCCGGATGCTCCCGGGAGTCCCTTCATTCTGATGGGCAGGGGGAAGGCCTCAAGATCACCCTTTCCTGCGGTTATGATACAAAAGCTACCCAAGATGGCGTAGGCAATGAGAATCTCATCAAGACCGTTGATGTATTCCTTTTCAAAAAATCTGATTTGGATACATATGGGGAAAGCGCAACCTATACATATAGGTTTCATGAAGAGCCTTCGGCCAGCACCAATTTTACCATGTATATCGGCTCTGCATTCGCTACCGAAGAGCCTCATACGATTTATGCAATTGTAAACGCTCCCTACACCTCCGAATCTGAACGGACTGCCGCTTTTGGAGACAATAGCAGCCAAAAGAGCCTGTCTGTTTTGAAAGCACTGTCCCTTTCGGAAAGTAGCAAGCATACCTTCACAAAGGGCGCGTCTGCCCCGTATTCTCTGGCCGATGAAGGAGACCTGGCATTGGTGATGACCGGACGGGCTGACAATGTTGCCATTTCAACCTCAAGCGGTACCAATATCGTCGGAACTGCCGATATTAAACTGAGCCGGCTTGCAGCTAAGGTGACGATGGATTTTTATCTGCAGGACGAACTGGTCAATGATGTTAAAGGAGACGGATCCATTATTGAGACCTGGACCCCTGTTACGGAAGGAGGAGCCCTGCGTGCATACCTTTGCAATGGCAATGAGAGTATCGAGCTGGGCTGCACGACAGTTCCCACTGTGGGTTCTGCGAGCCTTTTCGACTATGAGCCCAGCACGCAAATGACCTCTATCACAGGCAAATCCGGCTACAGTGCCGCATTCACTATGCCATCGTTCTACACCTACCCTGAATCCTGGACCAAAGGTGATGTAAATGAACCCTATATCAAGTTGATTGTCCAGTGGCAGCTTAGCCGTACTACAGCCATCGGTACCACTACATCTCAGAAAGAGACGTATTACAAGGTCATGCTTCCCAATAGCATCAGTCAGTTTGAGCGTAACACCTGGTACAATCTGGTACTGGATGTCACCCAGCTTGGCGGTACATCGGAAAGTGATGCCGTTCCCGTGGTTCCTTCCTATCAGGTGGCTGACTGGGGTACCGAAAACATCGTTATCTCTACCCTTGTAAAGAGCTATTACCTTAGTGTTTCTGAAGAAAACAAGAATCTGAACTTTTATACGGATAAGGTTGAAATCCCGTTTACTTCTTCCGGAAACGTGTCCTTGGCCAGTGTAACAATCACAATGCATGATTATTTGACGGATGAGATGGTTACAATTGACAATGCAGCCAAGGGATGGGTCTCCATTAATAATACTAGCAATTTGCTGACCATCAATCGGCATATCGCGAGTAATTTCCCGGATGAATACGATGTCAGTAGATATATCTTCGATATCGTCTTGCATTTGGATGACGACGTATCTTCTCCGGCGAAATATGATCAGACCCTAAGAGTAACCCAGTATCCGCCGCTATATATTACAAGCTTGGACGGCACTGCCCCAAGTAACACCTCTCCTACAGTTTATATTAACGGTAACACAGAAAAGAGCGGCAGCGCTATATCTCAATTTGACAATAGTACACCCGCAGTATCTTCGGTGAGTTTGGAAAATGCTTCACATTTCCTGGGTTCGCTTACATATCCGTCAGGTGCAATTCCTGCTGCCAGTTCGGCTAGTTATACAGGTATTAACCAGAATCCGAATCTTTATACAGTTTCTGCCACTCATATTTCATTCCCGATTACATATGGAAACGGGACTAAGGCAGATGCTGTTATTGGAGATCCTCGCGGTGCAATGACCAATAAGTTCAGCGATGCATCTGACCGGTTAAATGGCGGAGGTGGATCGGCATTGACTAACTATCGTCCTGCAGCTGAGGATACAAAGAATGTGATTGCCCCACAGTTTATGTCTGCATCTTCTTACGGGAAATCTGTGACGATGACATACGAAGGTGCCGTTAAGAGATGTGCATCTTATCAGGAGTATGGATATCCTGCCGGTCGTTGGCGTCTCCCCACATTAGCCGAGATTGAATTCCTGCAGGAGCTTAATGCTGATGGCAAAATCCCTTCACTTTACGAAATCATCAAAAATCCATCCGACAATTTCATCTCCGGCTATTGGGCTGCTGGGAAAGAGATTTATGTAAATCCCGGATTTGTTGATGTTTCTGGTGTAACCCCTTCTTATAGCAGTTCACAGTTCAATTATGATAATGGTGACCCCAAAGTGTATCGTGCCTCGGTACGATGTGTTTATGATACCTGGTATTGGGGAGCTAACCATTCCACTACAACAGCTGGATCATGGCTTGGATTCAAGACAAACCTTAACGACACTCTTTAACGAGATATGAAAAGAATACATTACATACTATCTGCTTTTCTGCTTCTTTTGACTGCTTCATGCGTCCGGGAGCAGATTGAAAACGTTGAGCCGGTGTCTACAAAGGACAGGGTTCCTATCATTATGTCTTTTGCTGATAATGTAACCCTTCAGGCTCAGACCAAAGCCGAAGATGGGATGGAAATGGGTGTCAATCCGGCCATCAAAACCATTCACGTTGCCGTCTTTGGCTCCAGCGGCTATCTGAAAGACTATTCCAGCGCCATCCCCTGTGATAGCGAAGGAAATCCTGTTTCCGGCTTTGTATCGTCGAATATAACTACGGGATATTTTAAAGTTTATCTTCCTTTTGACGAAGGCCCCAGTAACCGTCGCATCCACATCATAGCCAACGGCCCGGCTTCTCTTCCTTTCCATTCAAGCGAGGATGAGATTATGAAAAACCTTACCGTAACGGATGGCAATGGCGCGTACTGGACGCGTTTGGTTACCAGCAAGGCAAGTGGGGAAGGGATCCTGATTAAAACCACCACCGATGCACTTACTGGTGAAGTTTCTCGCGACGTAGACCCTATAACTGGGGATTTTATCCCGACGGATGAGACTACCGCTCTTTTCCAAAATCTAAAACTTGTACGTAATTTCGCAGGCGTTACGGTAGTAAAAACCGGGTCCGACACCAACTTTGCCATAGATGGTTTCACTATCTGCAATATGCCCACCCAAGGTGCCGTAGCCATTTACAACGAGACTTCCTCTGAATGGATTCCGGGGAATGACTATGCTGGATTGATTATGGATGGGGATTCTCATCTTACTTTCAATGACACATTATACCCGGGTTTCCCCACTGACCCCAGCATCGACACACATATCCCTCAAACAGCCGCAGCATTTAATGCGGCGGGAGTGTCTGTTGCAGAGGGAGAAACCCTCTATTTCTACGAAAGGGCGGTAACCGATAAGGCGGCTCCTTTTGTCATCATTAAAGCCCGGTATGTGGAAAGTGGCGTAGTGGCAGTTGACAGTCCCACATATTATTATCGACTTGATATAACTCCGGGCAATAATTATGTACCTTTCTACAGGAATTTCAAGTATAATGTAAAAATATCGGGAATCAGGGTTCCCGGGGCAGCTACTCCTGGTGAAGCGGCCAAACGCAACAGCGGAGACAACTTCTCCGTTTCCATGGACACCCAGGATCTTCCCAGTGTTTCCAATGGTACCACGCGCATCTTTGTCCAGGAAACAGAAGTTGCCAGCACATATTCTGCCGGGACAAAAGAGTTCTGGTATCAGTTTGAAGTAGAGGAAAGTTTCTTTAATGGCACAAGCAATCAGGCCGCTGGCACCGGAACGGCGATTGTCAGTATTGAGGAGACACAAAAAGGCGCCTTGGATACATGGTCTATAGAAGGAACCGACCGTGCCGGAGATAAGCGTTTTATTACTTATACGCTAAAGAATCCGACTGAAGGTAAGGACCTCACTTCTGTTCTACGCATCAAAGGTGAATACACTCCCAGTAGCGGTGGCACCATCACGCTTATTAGAGACATAACATTTACTGTAATCAGCCTCAAAGCACTTACTGCGTCTTTCTCACCAGATGTCGTAGGAACATCTGCCGGAGAGCAGACAACCTTGAATATTGATTTGCCGGCAGATTTGCCCAAAGGTGTTTTCCCGCTGGTTTTCAAAATAGAGGATACGGCCCTAGGCCTGAATGCCAATGAGGAAAACGTCCCGGTAAGCCCGGGTACCTCAATTATTACTCCCTCCGAAAAGGCTTATCAATTCCTCAAGACGCTCAACTGGTCAGACTATGAGGCTTTGATTAAAGAAGCAGAACTTTCGGGTCTTTCCCATCCGGTGTTACCGGTAAAAATGAAGACCAGTAAATCATTTGCTTCCACCACAGCATACATCTCCAATACTTATTTTAGTACGGCGACTGCTGCTTTGACGGCGGACGGTAATAATTACATTTCGCCTGGTAATATTATTGTAGATTATAATGCTCATAGTGACATAGATGTCACAGTTTTCTCTAATAAAAACTGGACACTTGGTATAGCCCGGGATAATGGTTCTTCCTCGGTGGGTACTTCTTTGAGTCAGACTTCCGGAAGTTCAACCGGTGTTTCAGGCCAAACTGTTACTGTCACGCTTCCTGAGAATCCAGGCAATGTTAGCAGAACGTATGTCTTAACGCTTCGCCACGTGGATTCCGACTTGGTCCGTCAGGCATATATTACTCAAAAAGGTAAGGAATTTGTACTTACTTCTCCTAGTGCTTCAATTAAGGGAAATGTGACAACCCTTCATTTGTCTCTACATTCAGACTTTATGGGCGCCTGGTCTATCACTGCATCGGATGGCGGCTGCTCCATAACGCCTGCAAGTAGCGTAGATGCAGGTTCCGAAAAGGGCACATTCGATATTGTATTGACTTTACCTGTCAATAATACAACTACTGATAAAGAATACGTTATTACAGCTAATGGAGCAGGCGGTCGCTCGAGTAGCGTAAGGATTATTCATCGTAAGATGACATCTCGTAACAAGACTATTACTTTCAGCAAATTTACCACCATTGGTTATACAAGTAAAACAAGCGGTAGTGCAGAGTCTCGAACTGCTACATATAACGGTATTACTGGTGCTTTTTCAAGTGTGACTTACCTTAGCAATAATTATGTGCAATCTTCTAATAATGGAACTCTTACATTGACTATTGATCCTTCAGTTATTGTAAGAATTACAGGTGTTACCTTCACGTATAGAAATGCTTCTTATACACCGGATTCAGTTTCTGCAAACACGGGGACAATGACGGGCACTACTTCATGGGCGGCTGCTAATGAAACAACCACTGCTGTTACATTTACTTTTAAAAAGAGTACAGGTATTTCAATAAGTAGTTTTGCTATTGATTGCGTCGTTAATGATTGGCTATAGTATTCGTGGCTCCTTTAAATAATCTTTTACCCCGAACGGCTGCCCTCCCGGCAGCCGTTCGCTGTTTCATTCGCCATAATTGTAAAATTCAAATTTTCTCCCCTAAAAATCTTGAATTTCAAAATTATTACCTATATTTGCAGAAAGAATTGTGAGTTATGAGAATTGTGTCACACAGGAAGCTCCGGGAGTTTTATCAAACGCCAGGCAGAGAAGACTCGGAGGTAGCATTGGAGAGGTGGTATCAGACGGTAGAGGCGGCCCAGTGGACATCGTTCTCGGATATGCGGGAAGACTTTGGATCGGCAGACAGCGTCGGGAATCAGCATTATGTGTTCAATATCAGAGGCAACAAATACAGGCTGGTGGTTGTCGTAAAATTCCTGATGGGTTATGTCTTTATAAGATTCGTGGGCACTCATGAAGAATATGATAAAATAGATGCAAGAACAATATGAAAAAGGATTTGAACCAGATGAGGTACGAATATGCCTTGAACAGGGTGGAAGAACTCCTTCCGCTGGTGAATGATGCCATGCCTGCCTCTACACCGGAATCCATGGAACTTGCCATCATGTCGGAATTCGTGATAGCTTATGAAAAAGAACACTTTCCCATTGGGAAGCCAACGGTTTCTGAGCTCATTCAGGACTCCCTGGAGGAGAAGAGCATGACACAGAAACAACTGGCCGCTATGATAGGCGTAAGTCCTTCACGCGTGAGCGACTATGTTTCCGGCAGGGCAGAACCCACTCTCCGCATAGCAAAAGCCCTCTGCGCCGTCCTGGGCATCTCCCCCGTCCTCATGCTCGGTTTGTAACTAACGTCCCGTCCTTGTTTTTGCCCCTTTTTTAAGGACGACTGGCTTATTTTACCCCGGTCGTCCTTGTTTTGGCGGCCTTTTCAAGGACAAGGTGCCTTATTTCTCGTTCCCTCCACCAATAATTAAGTGTATGTGTTTACCAAGCGTCAACCGGAACTCGCCCGGCAGCCGTTCGCTGTTTTTTCCCCATAGTCTTCGTATGGCTTACTCTATAATCCTCGAAAAATGCCACATACGATATTCTCAAAAAATTTCATTATAATATATTATTTTACTATATTTGCATAAACATAATGAAATAAATGACAAAAAGTTCAAGAGCAACATTCCTTCCAAGCAAAGTTCTCAATAACTTGGAAACTATGGGCGAGCAGATAAAGCTTGCAAGGAAAAGACGTAAGCTGTCACTGGCAACCGTAGCTGAAAGGGCACAGTGTACACAGCTAACGCTTATAAGGGTAGAGAGAGGGGAGCCAACGGTTTCAATAGGAATATATGCGCGTGTCCTTTACGCTCTTGGATTGGATGAGGACATCCGGCTTATAGCACAAAACGATGTGGCTGGTAATGCACTTGTCAATGCACAAATAATGAAACGAAACCAGAAAACAGAAGATTATAATGTATTCGATTGAAATACTTGCAGCATTCGACTTTCTGCCACAGGAAATGGTAATAGGAACCTTGGAATACGAAAGACTCAAGGGAAACGCTTCGTTTCGTTTTTCATTCAACCAAGAATTCCTGTTAAGGTTTCCCGGCCTCACAATATCGGCGGACCTGGGAAAATTCCTTGGTTTGCAGGCTGCATCCGGTAGTCTTTTCTCTTTCCTGGGAGACGCCCTTCCGGATAGATGGGGCAAGGCTCTTGTGGACAAAAAGGAAAGGATGGAAGCAAAGGTGGCAGGAAGAATCCCGAGAAATTTCGATGACTTCGGTTATCTTGTCAGAATTGATGACTTTTCCAGAATGGGAGCCATTCGTTTCAAATACAACGGCAAGTACATTGGCCAGGATAATAGCAAACTCAACGTTCCGCCAATTACCAATCTGGATTCCTTCATCCGCGAGGCACAAATGATAGAAGAAGCGGAAAGAAAGAATACACCATACCAAAAAGAATGGATAGACAACGTATGGAAACCTGGTTCATCCTTGGGCGGAGCAAGGCCCAAACTCAATGTTATTGATGAAGACGGCTGTCTGTTAATCGCAAAAATCCCTTCTATAAAAGATAGTTACGATATTGGCCTTTGGGAACATTTTATGTTCAGATTGGCAAAAAAAGCCGGAATAAACGTTGCGGAATCAAAGGTGTTAAGGGTGGGTCCAACCCCTTATCACACGCTCTTATCCAAACGCTTTGATAGAAACGGGGATAAACGAATTCACTTTGCCTCTTCATTGACACTGACCGGACTCAAAGACGGAGACAATGCTGAAAACAATAAAGGCTATATCGACATTGTTGACGCAATGGCCGGAGATATGGGCATAAACTCCCTATCCCGGAATGCGACAGAATTGTTCAGAAGAGTCGTTTTCAATATCCTGACTGGCAACCATGACGACCATTTCCGTAACCATGGTTTTCTCCTCCATCCCGATGGATGGGAACTGTCTCCTGCTTATGATCTTAATCCAAGCAACGAAAGGACGCAGGTTCTTGCTATTACGCCATATTCCAATTCTTCCTCAATAAAGGAACTCTATGAGTCATCGGACTATTATCTAATAACCAAAGACGAAGCAAAAGCAATAATTGAAGAAGTTACAGTAGCCGTTGGACAATGGAGCCAGGTGGCAAAGAATGTTCAAATACCAACGACAGAACAGGAACGTTTTTCAGAAAGGTTTAAATGGGCCCTTTCACAAGCTCACGCTTTGTTATCTTAAAGCTCATCCCCTTACAACCATATTGCCTCTTTGAAGTTTTTTTTATATCTTTGAGGGATATGAAAAAATGGCTGACCACATTGGTTCTTCTTGTCGCGGCGCTTTTCTCCCTGGCCGCGCAGGATAATCCCTACGGAATTGACCCGGAGTGTCAGAAACTCCTGGAGGAGGTAATGCATCTGGAAGGCAAGATTGGCTTTGACAGTGCCAATTCAGAGCTGCTTAGCAAGGCAATTGAAAAAGGGGATACAAAGGCCCAGACCATGTACTATGTAGAGCGCCTCAAGAACGCAACAGCCCTTCTCAGGGACAAGAAAAACACCACCCAGGCTGAGGACGAGAATGTCCTCAAGTACATGGAAGACCTCAAGAGGGTCGCCTCAGATCTTGGAGAAACCAAGTTCTTCTACCAGGCTTACGACATTGTCCAGAGTTATTATTACGTTCACGGCAAACTTGTCCACACCATGGAACTGGTGCAGGACATGCGTGAGCAGGCGGTGGCACGCAAGGAGCCTTACGGCATCTGGATGGGAAATCGTTACCTCATCTCCCTGTATATCGCCCAGAACGACTACATCTCTGCAAAGAAATACATCCAGGAAGCCATCCGTGTCCACGAGACCACGGACGATCCCGCAATCAGGAAAGAGTCCGCGACGCGCCTGTACTGCGACATGTCGGACACCTATCCCATAGGCAACGACTCCGTCCCTTACTTCCTGGCCAAGGCCGAAGCCGCCCGTAAGCAGCACATGGACACCCTCCGTTATGAGTACCACCATGCAAAGCTGGCCGCATTCCAGCGGGATGTGAAGGCCTATGAGTATGCCAGGGATTACTGTCTGTCGGATTCTCATCTGCACATGGTCAGCACCACGGCACCCACGATGTTCGGCTACATAGACAGGCTGGTTTACGGAAATCAGATAGACGACTTTGACTTTGTCACCATGTCCCAGCACCTCAGGGAGGTGAAGTACATTGCCAATATAGCAGAGGAGTACGGCCGTAAGGAACTGGCTTTCAAGATAGAGAAGAACCTGGTAGCCTATGAGGAAATGGTCCTGGCGGCGGCCAATCAGTCCAAACTGGCGGAAATCGAGGCCAAAATGGGTAACGACGTCCTGAGCGCCAAGATAAGCGAGGAAACCCATCGCGCACAGCGTGCTATGCGCATGGTGATGCTCCTTATCATAGCTATCCTCCTTGTGATAACAGTGTTCATGGTATTCTACGCCCTGAATCTCCGTAAGACCAACGAGAAGGTCCGCATGGCCGATGCCGCAAAGACCCGCTTTGTCCAGAACATGAGTCACGAGGTCCGCACCCCGCTCAACGCCATAGTGGGCTTTTCCCAGCTTCTGAGCCTCCCGGACGGCAGTTTCCCGGAGGAGGAGAAGGAAGAGTTCGCAGGCCATATCGTCAACAATACCAAGATGCTCACAATGCTTCTGGACGATATCCTCAACGCATCGGCAATGGACAGCGGCAACTACCGCATCACTTACGAGGAAGGGGAAATGCACTTCATGGCCCAGGCCGCCATATCCAGCGCAGAGCACCGCCTGCAGCCTGGCGTACGCATGTATTACCAGCCCTGTCAGGAAGAACCCTTCAACTTCAGCACAGATCCCCGCCGCGTTCAGCAGATACTGATAAACCTGCTCACTAACGCCTGCAAGCACACCGCATCCGGAGAAATCAGGCTGGCCAGTTCCCTCACTGAGAACCCCGGTTTTGTGACCTATTCCGTAACGGACACCGGAACCGGCGTGCCTCCGGAGCAGTCAGAGAAGATATTCGAGCGCTTCGCCAAGCTTAACGAATTTGTCCAGGGCACCGGTCTTGGCCTCAGTATCTGCCGTGACATAGCCGGTCGCATGGGCGCCAAGGTTTACCTTGACACAACTTATACCGCCGGCGGCGCCCGTTTTGTTTTTGCCATACCTTGTAACCCGGCCCCACAGCAATGAAAAAGCTAATCCTAATATTATCCCTTCTGGCATTGGTGCTCCCGGCACAGGCCC
>JAEEGL016579655.1_pt1 | contig 12245 bp, 11 predicted proteins | sample 9134231 | NCBI WGS metagenome assembly JAEEGL01 (sample SAMN16246548, study PRJNA631951) | gut metagenome | biome: gut microbiome; feature: rumen; material: fiber-attached | host: Bos | place: Iran: Karaj | collected 2018-10
GAACAGGCCAAGTACAAGGTCTATCCGAAGCTCCAGGTCTATAACGTGTTCAATGTCGCGGCTCAGACGAACCTCGAACTGACCCGTCCGGAGATGTACGCGAAGCTCAAGGCCCAGGCGGCTGGTCAGATCCAGCAGCAGGGTGACCTCAAGAGCCATCCTGCCATCGACCTGATGATCGACGAGAATCTCTTCTTCTGCCCCATCAACCAGGTTAAGGGAGACAAGGCCTATTACTCCCCTGTCAATGACCACATCGTCGTCCCGAAGCGCGAACAGTTCGTTGACGGTGAGGCCTTCGCCACGAATACTCTCCATGAGTGTGCCCACGCCACCGGTGCGGACAGCCGTCTGGCTCGTCATCTGGGCGGGAATCCCTTCGGCTCTCCGGAGTATGCACGGGAAGAACTGATTGCAGAGTTGTCTGCAGCGGTGATATCCAGCCAGTACGGGATGAGCAAGCACATCAAGAGTGACAGCGCCCAGTACCTGAAGTCCTGGCTTGGTTCCCTCCAGCAGGGTCCGGAGTACTTGAAGAGCGTACTCGGCGACGTCAGACGCAGTTCCGGCTTGATTACCCAGCGTCTCGAAGCCATCCAGCAGGAAATGGCAAGGGGCGAGGAGGCAGACTACGGGAAATTCCGTTCCGTGAACGTAGAAGCTCAGAAAACTATGCAGGAACACCAGGTTCAGGCGGCAAAGGAGACCCAACATGTCGAGCAGGAAGAGGAACGGCCCCATTACGGACGTTCAAGATGACCGACAGACAGGAATCTCTATGGCCAGGAAAAAGAAACGCAAAGACAAGGGAGTGCTGGAATACATTTCTCCCAAGAACCGAAAGAATGCCAAGGCGCTTATCCGCGAACTCGGTCTGGAGCTAGTATCCGTGACTTTGCTTCCGGATGTTTTGGCGTAGTTGGGTTGTGTAAATACGGATAATGGCCCCTACTGTCTTGCGAACGGAACCATTAACAGTGTGCAGGCTGATGCGGTTTTTAGTCCCTACAGCCTGCACTTAGAATTAAGATAAAAGAAAAAACAGTGTGTGGAAAGATGGAATACTGTCCAGTTAAGGACTTAAAGCGATTTATCAAGTAACTGAGACTTTATCTCTTTGGCAATTTCTTTAATTACAGGAACAGCGACACTGTTTCCGAATTGATGATATGCTTCTTTTGGTGAAACAACTATCTGCATCGGAATATCACCCTGTAACTTTGCTGACGGATTCTCCCAACCAGCGCCTTCGATACAATATCCCTGAAGTCGCCCTGCTTCAACAGGGGTAAGGGTCCTCGGGTTCTTCCCCTCTTGGGCTATGAGAATCTCGCTACCATCTTTCCAATACCTAGCCGATATTGTACTTGCATAGGGGCTTTCTGATGTGAATAATGAGTATCCGAACCCTTTGCCATTTGCCCTGTTACGCTCCTTTCTTTTCTGATGACCTATCCACATTTTATCACTTATAGTGAATTTGGGATCAAGAGATTCGGCTGGCTCAAAAATGTCACCAACGCGGGTATGTTTGCAATACTCTTTCGCCTCTTGAAGTGAGTATAGTGTACTCCCATCTTCTGCCAGACCAAAAGGAAATCTGAATACGTCGACGGGGATTTGTTTCTTGTCCCAACATACGAAGAACAAGCGTTCGCGGTTTTGAGGAACGCCAAAATACTTTGCATTCAGAACCTGTAGGCATATCTCATAACCGAGATCCTTTGTTAGAACTCGTTTAAGGGTTTCGAGTGTCTGACCGCCCATGTGATTCTTCAAGCCCTTGACATTTTCCAAGAATAGAACTTTTGGTCGTTGACCCTGTTTGGTCTTGCGATCGACAATCTCTGCTATGTTAAAAAACAACGTCCCACGAGTGTCCTCAAAGCCCTTCCGAAGCCCTGCAATCGAAAAGGCTTGGCAAGGGAAACCGCCACAAAGAACATCAAACTGAGGTATTTTTTCTGGTATAGCGTCGTTTATATCACCATTGAAATAGAGATAATTACCCTCACTATCTTTTTCGAATAGTTTCGGCTCAATTTCCTTATAAGTAGCTTCGTATGTTATACGCGCATTTTTATCCCATTCACTTGCAAACACGCATTTGCCCCCAATGCTGTGCATGGCAATGTGAAAACCACCTATTCCGGCGAACAGGTCAATAAATGCGAAATTCGCCTCCGTATTAGTTGTATATGGTTTCTTCATTGATATCTCTTTATATTTTAGGATAATTCTTTTTTTTCGAAATCATCTCCAATACCTCTTCTGGTGTATATGGAGGATCTTTCCTATGAAGCATAGCGTGACAATTCGGACATACAGGAATTAGGTCTTTCGACGGATCAATTATGTAATCTGGGCCAATCTTTGATACGGGCGTTATATGGTGAACATGTATGAAGTGTCTACCTATGCTGCCGTATTTTGCCTCAAAGTCAAACCCGCAGATATTACATCTATAGCCTTTAAGGGTTAGGCAGAGCTCACGATTAACAGTGTTGCGCTCATATTTATTGACAACGACCTGGTACTTACTGCCTTCCGCAAAGCCCAAGGGTTCCGATTCAACATCAGTGACATTCAACAGAGACATTACCATGCTGACTGCGACGATTGCCCAATCCGAAATGACCTCTATCTCAGAGTCTGTCGTTTCATCATAAGCAGCCATTTTTGTTATTCGCAAATCAAAGGTATGCCAAGAAATAGGAAAAGCAAACCCTTCATTCAATGACGCTGGGCTTTGATCAATCAGCAAAGATACCTTTGCCCCCTTTTCTTTCAAAGCTTGAGCGAATCCACAGAACAAACTTAACTTGGCCTGAGAAGCGTGCGACATATCTGAAAGCATGTTCCCAGCATGAAGTTGCGGATAAATGTGAATTACAACACGTACTCTATTTTGAATATGAACATCCACCTCGAACAGCTCTTTCCCTTCATTGTCTGGATAAAAAACGTAATGGTTTTCTCCGCCGTGATTCTCAGTGCGGACAACAAAGGGCATAGAAAACTCTTTCTGTAGTGAGTCCCGAAGGGTATGGATACTGTTAGACATTAGCAACTATTCTGTGGGAATCTCGGGATCGGGCAAATCGGCTACCAACTTCTTGAGTATCCTTGAAACGGTAACGCGCATATCCTCATAATTCTCTATGGTCTGCTGGTTGCATGTTGTATTCTCGGCCTCAGCCAGCGCCCATAGCAGTGCATCCAACCCCTCAACTATAACACTTTGAGAAAGGATAGGACCATACACTTTCTTGTAATAAGGATGGCTTTCGTTGATCCGGACAGCGTGTTTATTATCGACCAAGCCGGGTTCCCATAAAACACCATCATCTAGGCTTTGTACTGGAACAACCCTTGTCTGCTTTGGATCAGTAGAGGACGAGATAGTGATGGTTTTAGTGAATGTGCCATTCGGATTTTCAACTTTAGCAACATTTTCTCCGGTCGGGGTAATCTTTGAACCTTCCACAGAGGCTCCTTTTGAGTCAATATTCTGGTTGGAAGGCGCGTGTGCATCCTTGCCGGGTTTATGCAAATCATTCGTCTCACCAGTTCTATATACCCTCTGAGCCTCACGGCGTGGAGCGTTGAGAAAATCAATCAAAAACTCCGAAAGCTCGCCGATTAAAAGAATCCTTGATTTTTTAATATCGACATTAAGGAGATCATCTAATTCGTGCGTAAAGGAAAAGTCAACACGCAATAGGGACAGGTGTGGTTCCTTTGTGAAGAAACCAAGCCAATCTCCATAATGGATAAGACGATTCTCACGATAGACATAGAAACCTTGAAAATCATTGTTTCCACGAGCATTTTTTGCAGCGGCGGGAGAAGAGAATTCATCCTTACGAGGTATCACGTACGCAGCGACTCTGAAACTCGGTGATGTCCCGTCAGGCAACTCTACAGGCTGATTTACGATTTGCAAGGTCCTTGTTTTTTCCTCGGTTAAGCAGAAAGGATCCCAAGGAGCGAGCTCAGTTGTATTAAGAATAATACGAACATTCCTTGCTCTCGAATCGTTCTGGTCTAGAAAGCGCTGGAATACGAGAGATAGATGGAATTTTAAGTCATTCAAGATGCTCTCCATTCCTTTTTGTGCCCCTTTAAAGGTCTTATAGTCGTGTTTCAACAAACGGTCAACTTTATCCCAAACGACAAGGGTTCCAGACCCGCCTTCTGTTATGTCATCTAATAGTTCGAGTTCGTCCGTCTCTATTTCTGGGCACTGAAGGGTCCACTCGTTTGTTTTGGCTATATAGTCTAAATCCCATTGGACTTTTTCAACAGACGTCCCATCTTTCGGACGAGAGAGGACAATCAGCCTTTTGCAGAACGCGGTGGATGCCGTTTTCAATCCAAGTCCAAATTTCCCCAAACTGCCCTTGTCTTCACGTGCTTTTGAACCGTAACGCATAGCATTTACCAGCCCGTTGTTATCCATGCCAATACCATTGTCGGCGAAATAGATGCGGACTTGCATATCAGGAGTCAGAACAGCTTGAATACTCACGACTGAAGCTTCCGCCGCTATTGAGTTGTCCACAATATCAGCGACTGCAGTATTAAAGTTGTAGCCTGTATCCCGCAAGCCGGTTACGATTCTTTCTGGATCAGGAAGAACAATTAAATCTTTGTTCAGTTCCACTTGTGTATTATCATTCATATAATTGGTTATTTTATTTCGATGCTATCGTAGGAAAAAGCTCCAGCGCCCTAATGATATCTTGACGGTCCAGACTATCCCCAGTATTGCCAACTATTGCAGCCGCGGCAGTATCTCTTTTCCTCTCAATTCTTTCGTTAACTACTTGTTCAACAGTATTGACATAATACAACCTGTAAATGAAAACAGTTCTTGTCTGTCCTCTCCGATATGCGCGTGCAGATGACTGGTCCTCAAGGGATGGATTCCATTCGAAATTATAATGAATTACATGGTTGGCACCAGTAATATTCAAGCCAACTCCAGCAGCACGCGGATTTAATATCATGGCCGCCGGCCCTTCGTACGCATTAAACGCATCTACTATGCTCTGGCGCTCCTTTACGGGAGTCTCCCCATTGATAGTAGAGACTGGGATTCCAAAACGAATATCGATATCGGTTCTGAAGATATCAAACATTGTTTTATAAGAAGTGAACACTAAGAACTTCTCTTTTTTGCTCACAATCTCTTCCGCTATTTCGCAAAATCGTTGATATTTAACAGATTCCTTACAGGGGTCGCTAAATGAAGAGTACCCCTCAATCAAATAGGGATGTGTGCAATACTGTCGAAGCTTCTGAAGCATTCCGAGATTCAAACCATCACTATTGGAATTGGACTTTATCTCCTCAACATAGGATGAATATGCTTCGGCCTCATCATCGGACATCATGATTGGCTGAGTGATAATGACTTTCTCAGGCAAATCTTGGGCGACATCGGACACAAGTCGCCTTAGCATCAAGGGCGTTAATACAGGTTCAATTAATTGTCCACCGTAAACGTCGTCGGGAATCTTCTCCTGATAGAGTTGAAGCGAGCCAAAAACACCAGGCATTATGAAGTCTAATATCGACCAGATATCGCTGACATGATTCTCAAAGGGAGTTCCTGAGATCGCCACACATTTTTCCCTGTGAAGTAGCTTACAGGATTTCGTTCTCGCGCTATAAGGGTTCTTGATGCTTTGAGCCTCATCCAGCGCCACTAGAGACCACTTGATCATGTTCAGCATATATACATCGCTGACCACGGTCGAATAAGCAGTCACTACAACATCATATTTCAGCAAAGAACGATAATTGCCCGTTCGAGATGCTCCATGGTGGATGCAGACGTTTAATGTTGGAGCAAACTTGGAGCATTCCTTCTTCCAGTTCATTAATAAAGAGACTGGAGCTACGACAAGTATCGGGACCTTCCCCGATGCCTTATGTTCCAGCATAACGGCAATAACCTGCATCGTTTTTCCCAGACCCATTTCATCGCCCAAGATACAGCCATCACTTTCGCTAAGCATATATTCCAACCACTGAAAGCCAGTCTTTTGATATGCGAAGAGAGAGGCATTTAGGGAGGATGGAACGGGACAGGTCGACACTCTGCCGGATTTCACATCGGAGAGATCAACCAGATTATCGAAATGTGAGGCTTCTGAAAAGGATTCGAGCTCAGCAAGTTTGACGTATTGCTTTAGGGAAATGACACCGGCAGCAGAAATTCCGGCAGTAGCGAGTGCCTCCTCGACTGCGGGGATATTACCTGTAACTTGGTACCAGGTATTATCAATTACGCACTGATCAATAATACGTCCATCAATCAGTGCTATTTCCACCGTACTCCCTCTTCTGCTAGCGTTCAGACGCAAGTTGATACGGCCTTCTTCATCTGAATAAAGCTGACATTTTAGAGGCGCACCTAAGAAAGAAAAACGTAGATCAGACAGCGCTTGACGAGGGTCTCCTGCCGACTGAATATTAGGACATACAACGTCATCCTGACCATTCAGCAGACAAAAGATCTCACTGGCCGAAGGTGTAAGAACCTTTCCAGATGCTTCAATGCACAATCTTCCTTGTTGTATGATCCACCGTGCCGTCATTTACAGCTAAACAGACTTGAAACGTTCGAGACTTGCAGCACTAATCGATATGGCCCTGTCAGAACGAGCTTCTGGTAATGACTCGGCCTCCGCTTCGCGATAAGACTCTTGTTCCTCTTTTTCAGGAACATAAAAATTCGTCTCTGCATCAACTGTGAAGCCATCTAAGCTCTCTGAGATATACCGCAAGTTGAGGTCTGTAGAAAAAGCGTAAACAATGTCAGCAAGATAGTCATGACTAACGTTTACCACATTTAACAGAGACAAAATAGAAGATTTGAAGAAATCGTTTCTATCTACGGTTTTACTTCCATGCCACCAACTGTAATCTGACGCGAATTGCCACAAATACATTGCCGCCTGATTGATTTCTGGATTACCAGGAAAATCTTCTTCAAGAAGATATTTTGCGGTTTGAACATATTTGCTCTTATCACTCGCGCTGGCGAATGAGCGAAGTCTCGTAGCATAGGCTTTCCTTTCTTGACCTAATTCCCTAGCGATGCGAAGGAAATAATTACGATAAGTGAGAATCTCCGTACAGAAATCCACAAAATAGGACGCCAATGCAAACCATTGATTATCCACAAAAACCTGTTGGCCAGAACTAAGGGTAATAACAGCAGAATAAGTATTATACGAGACCTCGCCGCCCACGTGTTTCAAGTATTCTGAATACATTCGTTTAAATTTCTCGGAAAGACGGATGTCTTGCCACCTATATTCGTTTCTGAAACGAGCAGAAGAATACTTTACGACGGCATTCAAATTCTTCAGTATTGGCCCTTTTCTAAACTGCGCCATAGTCAAATAGTTTTTACTGGGTACTTGGGATAATCCCAGTAGCCTGTTTGTTTTTAATTATGAAGATGTTCCGCTAATAACTTACAAATGTACAAAAATGTTGTCATTTTTTACAGATTGGGAACGACATTTCTGGAGAACAGACTTGCAATAAGCGCATTATAGATGAAAAATAAGTAACTTTGCAAAAGGATTAACCTATGTTGTACTGTGTCTGATGTACTATCACCCGACCAGCGCCACCGCAATATGGCTGCCATCCGCTCCGTCTCCACCAAGCCGGAGTTGAAACTACGCCGTGCTCTCTGGCGTTTAGGCTTCCGCTATCGTGTCAATGAAAAGCGCCTACCGGGTTCCCCAGATGTTGTCCTTCCCAAATACCGAACTGTCATCTTCATCCACGGCTGTTTCTGGCATGGTCACAATGGTTGTAAATACTATACTATTCCAAAGACTAATACGGATTTTTGGACTGCAAAAATAAAAAGAAACCAAGAACGAGATCAAGAAGTTTGGCGCCGTCTTGAGGCGATGGGATGGGAAATCATCATAGTATGGGAGTGTCAACTCAAGAAAGACGTCATTGAAGATACTGTTAGCCATGTAATGAGTGAAATCTTCCATAATGGGGAACGATATTTACAGATAAAGCAGGACAGAAAGGTCTCCCGCCTGACGTACATCCTTGAAAGAAGAGCTCACAAGGAAAAAGAAGCCGCCTGCCTGAGTGAACTGAACAGATGAGGTCGTAACGCATAATTCCTCCAAGTGCACAATAACTCTAATAGGATTTATCACCCAGAATCCATATTTTGGCTCACATACACTATCCAATATGTTCTACAACGAAGACAAGAGAATCAAGTTACTTGTCCCGTTCCTTCAGGACGAGACCATCCTATACGTTGACAGTTGCGTAGGGACCTCCCATCTCTATATCGAGGAGCATCTGGAAGATCTTGTTGCGAGGTTCAAAGATATTGGATACACTTTTTTATTCCTTCCCGATTTGGCCGGAGAACTTTCCCCCGGTGTCCTCCATTACATGTTCCCCGGCCAGAAAGACATTCTCCTGGCGGAGGATATGTATCAGCAAATTCAGGATATCGCAAAACTCGGAAACAAGACAGGCTTTCTTTATAAACAGGACGGGTTAACCTATTTCCGTGTTCTTCCGGAGTCTCCCGAGGTGAGCATCGCTGCCGCAATCGACGATTTCATCTCTTTCTTGTCCCTTTCTCAGGCCAAAGAAACCAGTTCTATCCGCTTCCGGATCGCAAAGGATAAAGATCTTGACCAGCTCCCATTTCAAACGTTCGAGCTTGATGAAGCATGTGATACGTTGGGAGTCCCTGCGCCCACGGGCTCGAATGTAAGGTTCTCCTTACAGGGACGCGAAGAGGCCCTAGAGTCACGAATCCAATCCATTATCGACGAGTGGGAAAGGCTGGCCGCAAAGTTCGGTATCACTATAGAAGATCTCGAAGTGATCCTGGGATACAAGGTCAAACTGAGCCGCCTTTACATAACGACATCTAACAGAATCTATCTTGCAGACATGGACGGCAGGCCGGAGGTCAAGCTGGACGACCTTACTAAGGCGCTCTATTTCTTCTACCTGAAACATCCCCAAGGGGCTGCGTTCAAGGATCTTCAGTCCTATGAGAAAGAGATTCTCCAGATTTACATGGGAATCACAGGGCGTGATGACCTGGACGGCATCCGTAAGAGCGTCTCCTCCCTTGTCTCCCCTTACAGTGACGGTCGCAATTCTTGTGTGTCGCGCATCAAGAAGGCGTTCCGGGACATCGTGGGTGACCACATAGCAAAGAACTATTACATCGACGGCAGGTACGCCGGTATCAGGACCGTCAGCATCGATCGTGACCTGGTGATCTGGGAACACTGATGCAAGCCTTGCAGCTTTTTCGCACATTCTGCTATAGTTCGTTAACTTAGCAAAAAACTTATTCCCATGAATCCTTACGACGACCATGCCAGGTTCACCGATAGCCTGTTCGACGAGAATCTCCAGGACGAGATGCTCGAGTTCGAAAGTGAAATTGATTTCCTGTTCAATGCGATCAGGGAATACAGGAATAGCAAAAAGTTCCGTGATATCATTGAGTTCTGCAACCGGTTCAACCACATCGCTCCCTTCAATGCGATGCTCATCAACATGCAGCGTCCGGGAAGCCGTCTGGCCTTGACGGCCAAGGACTGGGCTCAGAAGTATGACCGTGGGCTCAAGCCCAATGCGCAGCCGCTCATCTATCTGAACCATACACCTGTCGGGGCTATGTACGACATCAGCGACACAGTTGCGGTGGACGGCTTCGGCATGACGGACCAGGAGATCATCGAGGATGTCGCCCACCCGTTCAAGGGAATCGGCGATTTTGACACGGAACTGCTCAAGAATCTGGTCGCGAATCTCGAATACACCGGGATTGCCCACGATTTCGGTTACAACGCTGCCGAGTCACGGGCAGCATATATCACTGCTCTCCCTGTCCTTCATAAAGTCGTTTTCAACCGTTATGGCGTCAGGGGCGAATTCAAATGGCCCATGCCGTATTTCGTCAGCATCAATAAGGAGGCGGACGACCTGCAGAGGATGCAGTCGCTCTGCCATGAGCTCGGACATTTCTTCTGCCACCACCTTCCGCCTGCAAGTCCCGAATGGTGGGAGAAGCGTCGGCATGACATCACGATTCGTGAATTCGAGGCGGAGATCACAGCTTACATGGTCTGCAAGCGGAACGGAATCCCCTGCCCCCGCTCCGAGGAATATCTCGCGCACTATGTCGAAGAGAACGAGGAGATTCCCCGCAACATCAGCGTTGAGACTATCATGAAGGCAGTCAGCTCCATCGAGAGGATGATGAAGCCGATGACCTGGTCTGAGGGACTCCTGTATAAAAACGACTCTCTCTTCAAGAAGAGACTTCAGGAAGAGAGAGAGAAGCTTGATAGGAAGGGCGGAAGGGCCTAGCTCTCATCATCATCGAACAGGCTCTCGCAGGCACTGAGATCGAGATTCTCATCGACCATCCGGGCCATCTTCCTGGTTGAGATGCCGAACCGGCAGCTCATTTTCGCCATGCCTGTGGGTGTTGCGGCGAAGTTCAGGGCATTCCCTATGTTCAGGTCTCTGGCCACCTCGATGGAATCCTGATTGGCGCCGATGTATGCCAGCACCCAGCCCTTTTCGCGCAGACGGGAGACCAGGTTCTTGATGATCCTTCCGGAGTACTCCTGCGAGGAATTCTCCATACCGTCCGTAATCACGGTGGCCATCACCTTGTCCTCGGGGCGGATCATTCCCTCCAGTTCGTTCAGTGTCTTCCCCATCGCGTCATACAGCGGAGTGCAGCCTCCCGGTCGGTAGTCCTTCTCCGTGAATGGCGCCACCGTCTCGATGGGCACACGGTCCCGGCGGGTCTTGACGCCCTCGATCCCGCTCCCTTCGAAGGTCACGATGGTCACATAGTGGCGCTGATCCGGGAACTCCTCCTGGTTCCTCCGGATGCCGCTCAGCACCTCGTTCATGCTGGCCAGGGTCGCATTGTAGATGGAAGACATGCTTCCGCTTTCGTCAAGGATGATTACATTGTAGATGTTCATGGCTCAAAGTATTTATGGTTTCTGACGGCAAAACTACTACATTAACCGTCCGGAAAAGAAAACCTGCAACCCTTGCATTTATTTGTTTTTCAAGGTACGGGTGAAGACCTTTGTTCTCGAATGAAAACCTGAAGAATATGTCCAAGATAAGCAAACACCAGATCCCCTGCCCTGCCTGCGGCAACACCGGCGAGTTCACCCGCTGGGACAGCATCAATGTCGACCTGAATCCCGCCATGAGGGAGAAGGCGAAGAACGGCTCCATCTTCACCTGGACCTGCCCCCATTGCGGGAAGACCTTCACCGTACCCTACGCCACACTCTACCATGACATGAAGAGGAATTTCATGATCTATTACATGCCTACCAGGCCGAAGGAAGGGAAAGGACTCACCGTCAGCCGTCCCGGGAAGCATTACGGTATCGACGGGTACATCAACCGCTGCACCTACGAGATTGAGGATTTCATGGAGAAGATCGTAGAACTTGAGTCCGGACTGGACGACGACGTCATCGAGTTCCTCAAGTATGTCCTGTCTGGGAAGGACCATCCGAAAGACCTTCCTGAGGATGCTGTCCTGCGTTTTGCTGCGCTGGTACGTGACAGGGATGGCCGTCCCATCTCGATCGCCTTCAACTGCATCACTCGTGAAAGGGTTGCACCGGGCAAGGAGAAGGTGATGATGGTTCCCTACGATATCTACGAAGAGATGAAGAAGGACGGCATAGCTCCTCAAGCCTTCGAGCAGGAAGCCGAGTTCCCGGAGATCAGCCAGGCATTCCTGAAGCGTTTTCTGGGGCAATAACGGCAGGACATCTCCGAGAAGTCCCCTTCAGGTCGCCGTAGTCTGCGGTCTGACGGGGATTTCCCGTACGTTGTTTCCACACTTCGATGACGGCGCGGAATATTGTCTCGTCGTCCATGCCCTCGTCAAAGAGACTGCCGACGAGGTCTATGATATGCTGAGGAAGCTGCATTTCCTGTCTTTTGAGACACAAAGGTATGACATGCCTGCAAAACGCTGAAATCCTTGCAAGTCTTGCAGGCTATGCCGGAATGGTCACCAGGTCCCTCGGAACTGCGATCCTGTAGACTCCATCCTTTCCCCTCACAATGGCGTACTGGTCTGCGGCGATCCTGCCGACCTTGTCCACCAGCTTCCTCTTGATCCTGGAGATGTTGGTCTGCAGGGTGGACCTGTCGTC
>JAEEGL016907820.1_pt1 | contig 12245 bp, 12 predicted proteins | sample 9134231 | NCBI WGS metagenome assembly JAEEGL01 (sample SAMN16246548, study PRJNA631951) | gut metagenome | biome: gut microbiome; feature: rumen; material: fiber-attached | host: Bos | place: Iran: Karaj | collected 2018-10
CCGCTAAAGAAACTGCTGCTGCTCCACCGCGATTTCTACCGCCTGTTGCGCAACTACATCTCGTTCGAAGACTTCTACGATTACAACTCGCACACCATCGCTTCGTTCCAAGCAGGAACACTCGTTATTGACCAGCGCGCGTGCCACCTGTGTATCCGCGTAAACGACCCCGCCAAGCACGACATACAGGCTCCGCTGTCGGGAATATACCTACTCTATTGCGACTGCGAATCCAAGAAACTGGGAAAGAAAATGCAGATTGTAGCCGCTATGACACAAGGCGAAGTGCAGAACCTGAGCATCGGCAAAAATGCCATTTTCTATGACAATGACGGCAACGACTACGATGCTACCGTGACCAAGATAATTGACAATCCTATATCTATTCGTCAGGCATTCTGGACGCCGTACCGCAAGTTCGGCAACTGGCTGCAAGAGAAAATCAACAAGTCGGCGGCGGAAAAAGACGCCAAGGCTTTTGACGATATGACGAGTAAGGGCGAAGGGCTGATGGCAAAAGGCGAAGGAAAGGATGTTCCGAAACCGACATTTGATATCGCTAAGTTTGCCGGTATCTTTGCTGCCATCGGTATGGCTCTGGGCATGATAGGCACAGCGCTGGCAAGCGTAGCCAAAGGGCTGCAGGGCTATGAATGGTGGCAATATATTGTCATACTGGCGTGCATTCTGTTGGTTATCAGCGGTCCAAGCATGGTTATAGCATGGCTGAAGTTGCGTCGTCGCAATTTGGCGCCCGTACTCAATGCTAACGGATGGGCCATCAACGCCGATGCTATCATCTCCGTTCCGTTCGGCCGCACATTGACCGAACAAGTGCGTTTCCCGCTGGTCAAAGACCCGTTGGCCAAGGCCAAGAAAGGCATGAAACCATGGCAGGCTACACTAATCACACTCTCAGCCATTGCGTTGTTCATTGTAGCGATGTGTTTTGGTTATAAGTACATAACACGCGCAGTTGTCGAGGAGAAACCTACAACCGAAATCATACAAACTCCCGACACCGTAACTGCGGAAAATCAAGAAATATGCGAATGATAAAAAACGAAATTATTTGGGCGAACGGACACCTGTTCCTCGCCGCTTTAGCAACAATTTGTTTAGTTTTCAGCGCGCCTGCGAAGGCGCAGACTGTGGCCAACGAGCCGGACACTACCTTTGTGGAAGACGGAGGTGAATTGTTCGACGAACAGTTGGATGACATTGATGTGGAAAAAGGAGCCGGTGTACCGGCATGGTTAGCAAGCCACATCTCCAATGACACCCTCTTTGTGGGCTGCGACCGCGAAGTACTACCACGCAAACTGGTGATTCATACCAATAACGGAGACGTTATTTACAAAGTGGATTTCCGCTTCATGGTTGGCGATACATCGCTGCTCTACCATCACCCGTGCGACAGCGTTTATAAGAATATATGGACCGATGCGCACGTCAACCCGTACGGCAATCTGTTTGATTCGCTCAAAGAGGACGTACATATCCCTATGAAGGGATTCTGCTTGCCGGCTCCGGGATACATCACCAGTCACTACGGATGGCGCCGTTACCGAATGCACAAGGGAACGGATATCAAGGTACAGATAGGCGATTCTATCCGTTCAGCATGGGGAGGTCAGGTTCGTATCGTAGGATGGGATCCGCGTGGCTACGGCTACTATGTAGTCGTTCGTCATGACAACGGTCTGGAGACCGTTTATGGCCACATGAGCCGTCCGATGGTTGACCAGTATGAGAAAGTATTCCCGGGCGATGTGATTGGTCTGGGAGGTAACACCGGTCGCTCGACAGGAAGCCACCTGCATTGGGAGATTCGCTATTTGGGACGCGACATCAACCCTGAGGCTGTTGTGGACTTCACAACGGGACAACTCAAGAACAAAGAGGAATACGTCATCGGTATCAAGGCTATCAGACAACAGGAAGCCGAACGCGCCGCTATGCGTTTCCACACTGTGCGTCAGGGCGATACGCTGTCGGCTATCTCCAGACGCTACCATGTCTCTGTGAAACGTCTGTGCCAACTCAATAAGATCAAAGAAACAAGTATTCTGCGTCTAGGACAGAAGATTCGTGTGAACTAAAAGCCACGTAATCACGATAAAAGAGCGACCGCAAGGCCGCTCTTTTCTTTCTTAACCACTAAGACAAATCAGAGGTTGGAGATGAACTCTTTGGTACGGTTGAGAGCCTCAGCAAGAACCTCATGCGAAGTAGCCAAATTGATTCGCACGTATCCTGTGCCGCCGTACATACCGGACGGATTAAAGAGCACTTTCTGCTCAGCCGACAACCGTTCGCAGAAGGTCTCGGAGCTGATACCAAGCGCCTCTATATTCACCCACGCCAAATACGTACCTTCGGTTTCATGCAGTTGCAGCATCGGCAAGTTGTTGTGCAAATAATCGCGCAGGTAGCAGAAATTGTCATATACCTGTTTGTTCAGTTCGTCCAACCATTGTTCGCTCTCGTTATACGCAGCCACTTGTGCCACCAGTCCGAACGGATTCAGCCCATTCACTTCGTGGATCTCAAGAGCATGATTGATCTGGCGGAAGAGCTGCGTATTGGGAACATAGATAGTGGCGCACAAAAGTCCTGCTATATTGAACGCTTTGGATGCCGAAGTACAAACACAGAAGTCCGTATCATTGATTGCAATGGTAGCAAAAGGAGTATAGGTGTGTCCCGGGAAAGCAAACTCACAGTGTATCTCATCCGATAGTACGAATAGGTGGTGGCGACGCATGATATCCGCCATTCGTTCCAACTCATCACGGCTCCACACACGGCCTGTAGGATTGTGCGGGTTGCAGAGCAAGAACACATCCGCTTCCTGCGCTTTGGCTTCCAGCTCTTCCCAATTGACCTCATAGCGATTGTTGCGCAACACAAGCGGCGAATCCACCAACTGACAACCCATATTATCGATGCACGCGAAGAAACAGTTGTAAGCCGGCGTAAAAGTGAGAATACGCAACGGTTCGCACTTATTCAAACGCAACTGCAGCGCCTTGAAGATAGCCGAAACGGCCGGCACAACAGCTGTTGTATAGAGCAGATTCGAACGGTTGATGCCCTGCCAGTTGTGACGACGGCTGAACCATGATGCCACAGCATCGTAGTTGGCTTGCGGCACTATCGAGTAACCGAAAACGCCATGATCCAAACGACGCTGCATTGCCTGACGAATAGGTAAGGCTGCTTTGAAATCCATGTCTGCCACCCACAATGGCAGTGTTCCTTGTGCCTGCTCGCTGTCCCATTTGTAACAGTCCGAGCCCTGTCTGTTTACGTACTCTAACATATGGTTGTTTTTTGATTCACTTATTGCTTGTCCAATATCTTGCGGACGCGATGGCTGAAGACGAGGAAGGAACGGAGATGACTGCCGTGATTCCCGAAATCGAAAGTCACGTTTGGCGCGTCCGACCAGCACTGTTGGAGGTGGCGCGCATTCTCGAAGGTAACTATATCGTCTTCGGTGGAATGGAATACATAGGTGGGTGCCTTAGGTGGCGCAACACATACCGTATCCGCACTGAGGGCCAGCGTGTCCATCGGAACATGCACGAGGCTGGAGCGAAGCAGTCCCTGGTATAGACGTTGCGGTTCAGGCTGCGTCTTATCCATTCCGTCGCGGGTCATCCAGTAGCTCGTTCGGTGTCTGTTCATTAGAAAATACAAGGCAAGCACTCCTTTTTCCTTCGGCGCGACAAACTTATCGTAAGCACGTTGCAACTCCGGCGTAAAAAAATAGTCGTTACTGAGATGCAGATCGTAGGCCACGTTGGTACCGAGAATCAAAGTAGGAATGGTCATAGCATAGCCGACTTTGTCCGTCATCACTGCCACATCGTAGGTCGAAGCCACATCATACGGTCCGCTACCGGCGTAGCACGCCTTGACATGAATGCGGTCGGCATATTGTTCCTCAAGCAACTTGAGTGTCCACAATGCCGCTGCTCCACCCTGCGAAAAACCAAAGATTATGATAGTGTCGCTGTATGCTCTCGAGCGGATACTATCGATGACAGACGGCACTTGCAACAACATATCCACACAGTTACGCGCTGTTAGGGCACCGTCCAAATAAGGCATTGTGCTGTCGCGCGTGACACCAAAGCCGATGTAGTCAGGCATGACCAGCACGTAGTCGTCGCGAAACACTTTCGCTTCGGCGGGCGTACACATCGATGGTGCTTCGTCGTTGGCGGCGATAGTGAAATGCGGAATGAGCATCAAGCCTTTAGGCTGACTTTTCATCGGCACACTCACCTTGCCGGACAAACGAATCTGTTCGCCACGCGGCCCGACGGACGTGTACTCCACCACTTTTTCCACCACACTCGGCGTTCCGGCCGTCATTGCAAGAAAAGGACAATGCAGAAAAGTGCAAAAAAGTAATATGCGTGTTCTAAAATCCATATTTGGGCGCAAAGGTAATACTTTTTTTTGGTATATACAAATTCATAACGCTCATTTTGCGCGACTCTGTCGAACATTTTCGAACGCTGTGTTCGAAAATTCAACGTTAGTTATTTTTAGTCATTCTTAGTGGTTCGTTATATATTGCCGAGGGTATCAGCCTATAGTAAGCAAACAATAAGCCATCCATCCATAACACACTACGCACAACGCATAACACATCATTAAAAAATATTTTGTATTTTTTTAGTAAAAGTCTTGCGCATTCAAAAAAATTGTTGTATCTTTGCACAAAATTTGAAAAGAGATCATATTAACATTTTTTCTATTAACAATAAAAACACAAATCATTATGGCGCGTACAACATTTAATCGCCTGCGTGGCGTAAAGGACAGCCTTCCTCATGGTAGTATGGATGCAATTGCAGCCGAGTTGAACATCACAGCAGATGAAGTTAGAGCATATTTTAATGGTGAAGGCAACGCTGACTATCATATCGAAGCCGGACCGGAGGGAGGTATAATTGAATTTAGCAACACCCGAATTCTGGAAGTTGCTCTTCGAATTGCTTGGGAGGCTCAAAATAGTCTCTAACGCAACGAAAGTGGAAACAATATTAAAAAGAACGGATAACCTAAGGGTAGTAGCTCTGATACTCATGATCGGAGCACTACCTTTTTTGTGTAACGCACAAGAGGAATCCGTAGCAAGTCGTTACTTGGACGATTATAGCCAACACGTTGGTTTTACTTACGGCGCCAATGCTACATTGAATACTGCCTACCTCTGGCGCGGTATATATGCCGGTTCGATGAACATACAAGGCGGTGGATGCGTAGGCTACGGAGGTTTATATGCTGACGTATGGGTCAATCTGGGCACAGATACGTGGGCTTTCAGTAAGTTCCAACCCGAGGTGGACTTCACCTTCGGTTTTGCACGATGGGGACTGGATGTGAATGTGCTCTTTGTACACAGTTTCATGTGCCCGTTCTTCGATTTTGGCTATCACCCCGGTGGAGGTAATGCAATCGAACTGCGTGCAGCGTATACGGTCAGCAGCAAGTTGCCGCTAAGTTTTCTATGGTCCACGCGCGTGGGAGGAAGCGATGCTTACATAGGAACTGCAGGCGACACACTGCGCGCATATTCCACCTATATTGAACTGAGTTATATGCACCCGTTGCCATATGACATCAGCGTAGGAGGTTGCATCGGTGTTACGCCGTGGCGTAGTTTATACACCAGCTATCAAGGCCGTTTTGCCGTGCAGAACGTCGAAGTGCGTGCACGCAAGCTCTGGGGCCTGACTGAACATTGCGGACTCAAACTACAAGGAACGTTGAGCATCAACCCTCATTTGTTAGCCGACGACCTGAGTAGTGCACAATGGCATCCGCTCAATCCGGGAGGACAAAGCGTAAATGCCAATATAGCTTTGGGAGTTTTTCTCAAATAAGGGTACTTCCTGCAAGGAGACTCTGAACGAATGTACTTACAGAAATACCCGTAAACCAAAATTATTAACTATTTTTTTTATTTATTACTATTTAAGGTACAAAAAAAATGAAAAGATTCATCACTATGTTTGTGGCCGCGATGGCTGCAGTAGTAATGGCGAAAGCCGAAGTTGAATTTGCCTACGAAGCAGGCGCTGACATTGTTAGCTCGTACATCTGGCGTGGCCAGTACAACGGCGGTTTAAGTTTGCAACCGGAAGGCCTGGTTGGCTTTGATGCAAATGACGGAGCTCTCAGTTTCCGCGCAGGAGTTTGGGCCAACATCGGTGCATCAGACTGGAAATTCAAGAAAGATCAAAACGACGGAACAGGTTACACTATGTTCATGCCGGAAGTAGATTTCATTGCTTCCTTCACAGCCTACGGAGCAAGTATCGGATTTAATGAGTACTACTATTGCGACGATTGGAGCACGCACACTTCCGAAATCTGGGCTGGCTATAGTTTTGACCATGCTTTCGGTGTAGGTGCATACATCAATTGGTACACCATCATTGCCGGAGATGATGTTATTCCTACTCCGACACTCTTGGATCCGTTCGCAGAACGCCGCGCTTGGTCTTCGTATATCGAACTCGGTTATGATTATACATTTGAGAATCTGGGCCTGACGCTTGGTGCACAAATCGGTTTGTCTCCATGGAAGAGCCCTCTCTATGGCAACGAGAAATTCGCTTGTACAAATATCAGCCTCAAGATAAACAAGGAATGGGAATTTGACGTTGTTACCCTTGACCTCTACGCTCAGGGTAGTCTCAATCCAGACGGCATTGACAAAACGAATGTATTCATTCCGGAGGCCGGTGAGGACAAACTCTATTGTCAGAAACTGAACGGAACCATCGGTCTCGGTATCTGGTTCTAACGCGTTCAGCAAAATTCTCGCGCAAACTGAGCGCACTGCGCTTTTATAAAAAACAAATCAAAATCACATCGTCAAACTATAAATGAATAGGCGATTATTACGCACAGGTAGTGCGCTTATAGCTTTAGGCGTAGCCGTTCTGATGCTTTTCCTCTGTGAGGACAAGCGTCAGACGGCGTTTTACGCCAACAAAGGTAAAGTGTTCGGCACGTACTATTCCATTCAGTACGAGGCGACCAACGATCTTGAGGACAGCATTCAAACTGCCTTTTATACGTTTGACAACAGCCTGAGCATGTTCAACCCGCACTCCACTCTATCGGCTATCAATACCAACCGGGATACCACCACAGACGCCTTCTTTGAGTCGATGTGGGCTGAAGCCGAACGTGTCTATCGTTTGTCCGACGGCGCCTTCGACATCACAGTGGCGCCTCTGGTCAATCTGTGGGGATTTGGTCTAAAGAATCGTTCCAACGTATCTGATGCACAGATAGACAGCGCACGCGCGCTGGTGGGCTTCGACCGCGTACAGCTGGTCAACCGTCATATTGTCAAAGCTGATTCGCGAATGATGCTGGACGGCGGAGCCGTAGCCAAAGGACAAGCCTGCGACGTGGTTGCCGCCATGCTGCAACGTCAGGGATGTGAGAACTACCTGGTGGAAATAGGCGGCGAGATCGTTTGCCACGGACACAACAGCCGTGGCGACAAATGGCATGTGGGAATCACTAAGCCTGTAGACAATAATGGCGGAGAGCCAAAGGCAAATGGCGAATTGCAAGACATCATAGCCGTTTCGGACATCTGTATGGCCACGAGCGGCAACTACCGAAATTATTATTACGCAGACGGCGAGAAACGCAGTCACACTATTGATCCGCGTTCCGGCCGCCCAGTACAACACGCGTTGCTGAGCGCTACCGTAGTGAGCAGCAGTTGTATGCGTGCCGATGCATTGGCCACCGCATGTATGGTGGTGGGCGAGACTGAAGCACTCGATATGATCAGCCGCGCAGGCGACGCGGCATGCTATCTCATCGTGGCACAAGACGACAGCATGGTCGTCATCACTTCGCCTAACTGGAAAGAAATAATTGAAAATTAAAGTTTATGAAACCCTATATACATGTCGTTCGTTATTACGAATGTGACAAGATGGGTATTACCCATCATTCCAACTATATCCGTTTTATGGAAGAAGCCCGTATCGACTGGATGGACCAACTCGGCTACGGCTTCGAGCGCATGGAGGCCGAAGGCGTTGTTTCGCCCGTAATGGGTCTCTCGTGCCAATACAAGCACACTACTACATTCAAGGACGAGATCTCTATCGAAGTGACTGTCAAGGAGATGTCGGCGCTGAAGATATCGTTCTCCTATACTATGAAAGTAGGCGACACAGTTGCCTGCATCGCCTCTTCTACCCATTGTTTCTTGGAGAACAACCGTCCTATCGCTATCGAGAAGCGATTCCCGGAACTCTACCAAGCTATATTGCACCAGTCGATATCCAAATAACCGGCATCGTTGATTGGCTGATGGTCACGTACTGCGTAGAAACCGATCTTGGTTCCTATCCACTCATCGGGTATCGCTTGGTACTGACCGTCCATCTCCCACACTTTGCCATCCTGCGAACGATATAGACGGCACACGTTGTTCTCCGAAAAGATAACGCGTATCTGCCACCATTGTCCGTCTCCCGGAATAGGCAACAAACGGTTCTTGCGACCGTAGATGATGAAGCCGGCTTTCTCGTGCTCACTATTCAAATCGTTTGGTGTGAAGCGCACACGTGCGTCAACCTGAAAAGCACGACCGGCCGGTATCTTGCGCAAGAAGATATTGGGCGCAGAATGTATATTGTCTGCTGGATAAGTGAACAGACGCAGGAAGGATGAATCCGCATGGCACGCAGCGAAATGCGCCTTGCGATTGCCGCTCCATTGCCAATAGACCGGCAACTCATTGCCGTTGAACTCGTCACGCGCAGGTATATGATTCATGCCGTCAGGCAGTTCCACCTTGCGCCCCAAGTTGGATGTAGGCTCGCCGTTATTGCCGATAACCGGCCATCCGCGAGACCAACGCATAGGCTGGATATGCAGGATACGACCGCCCACACCTACGTTCTGCGAGTGATAGAACTTATCCATCATCCATGCATTCTGACGCGGACCGCTCACATCGGTCGAGCCCTGCTCCATCACACGTTTGGCTTCGTACGGACCGTACGGAGAACGGCTGCGCAGACAGAGTTGCCAACTATTCTTCGAACTGCCGGCCGAGCAGAAGATATAGAACCAATAATCCACCTTGTAGAACTTGGGTCCTTCGCAGTTGGGATTGTCGCCATGCCCGTCAAACACGATTTGATCCTCATGCAACACACTGAGCGCATCGGGCGTCAGTTCGCACACAGCCAGAAGCGATTTGATTCCCGCGCGACTTCCCGCATAAGCATGCACCAGATAGACACGACCGTCCATATCCCATAACGGACACGGGTCAATCAGTCCCTTGCCACGTTTGACAAGCACAGCCGGTTCCCATTCGCACGGCAGACCTTTTGTCTTGACCGAACGGATACAGAAGATACCCTGATCCGGATCGCCGTAGAAGATATAGAAACGGCCGTCCATATAGCGGATCGACGGTGCCCAAACGCCACAACCTGCAGGACATGCATCCAGATGGCCGTAGCCGGGAACAGTGTCCGGCAGAGCGGCATCGATAATTTTCCAACTAAGTCCGTCACGCGAATGCAGAATCTGCAAACCGGGTGTAGCGGCGTACGAACTGTAGGTCATGTAGAAGTCCTGACCAACCTGCGTCACATCCGGGTCGGAATAGTCATACGGCAGAAGCACCTCTCCCCTGCTCTCGGCCACAACCAGACAAAGGAGAATAAGAGTAAGAGTGGTTATTTTTTTCATAGATTCAAAGGATTTGGCTGCAAAGATACACTTTTTCTTGCACATATCCAAAAAAAGTAGTAATTTTGCATCGTTTTTTCATTGAGTATTAAACACTACACATTAAACAATACAATGAGCGTACATATACAAAACAGCCGAATGACGACGGCTAAATTGCGTCAAATGAAAGCAGCAGGCGAGAAGATAGCCATGCTGACCAGTTACGATTTCACACTTGCACGTCTGGTGGACGAGGCAGGTATAGATATGTTTTTGGTGGGCGACAGTGCTAGCAATGTGGTTTGCGGCAATCTGTACACGCTGCCTATTACGGTGGATGAGATGATTTTCCTTGCCAAGGGTGTTGTACGCGCAGCCGAACATGCATTGGTTGTCTGCGACATGCCGTTCGGCAGTTATCAAGTGAGCGAAGAAGAGGCTGTTCGCAATGCTATCAAGATACTGAAAGAGAGCGGCTGTGATGCCGTCAAATTGGAGGGAGGCGAAGAAATCTTACCGGCAATCCGCCACATGGTACAATCCGGTGTTCCTGTGATGGGACATCTCGGTTTGACACCACAGAGTGTAAACCAATTTGGAGGATATGGTCTGCGCGCCAAAGAAGAGGCCGAGGCCGAGAAACTGCTGCACGATGCCAAACTGCTGGACGAAGCCGGTTGCTTCAGCATCGTATTGGAGAAGATCCCTGCTGCATTGGCAGAGAAAGTAACCAAGGCCGTTAGTTGTCCGGTTATCGGTATCGGCGCGGGCAATGCCTGCGATGGCCAGGTACTGGTGCTACACGACATGTTGGGCCTGAACACCGGCTTCAAGCCTAAGTTCCTCCGCCATTTCGCTAACTTGGCAGCTGATGTAAAGAACGCCGTCGGCACATACATCTCCGCCGTCAAAGACACCTCTTTCCCCAACACCGAAGAGTGTTACTGATACGATTAGCTATTTAGATATATAAGACGTTTATTGAACGTTTTTAAGATGTTAGCACGATGACCGCCGGGCCATCGTGCTTGCAAAATCCTCTCTCAACTCGGCCTCCAGTTTTCAGAAAGGGACTATCTATTTGTTGTGATTTTCAATATAGTGCATTATCGCATCTTGATTTTCTATAACAAACTTCTCAATTTGTTTATCCATATATCGTATATAAACTCGTATGCCGATGACATAACTTGCTATAATTGCAATGATAATCCATATCATAAAATTGAAGTTCACTTCTTTCTTTTCTTTCTTTTCGTCCATAATTTATAATTTAGAATTTTTATTTGTTTCTCTGACTTTCTTTTGAATATCTCATGATATTGCGACTATTATAAACAATGATGTCTATTTCTGTCATATGACTAAACATCAATGGTTTTGGTTCTCCTACCGTTAGAAGAGATCCGTCAATAGGACTAGTTATTTGCAGTGGAGGAATAGTGATACCAGAGTCAAAGGACTGCAATTTTCCTTTCAATTCCACTTCTACCACCTTCTTATTGTTATCAGACTTCATCCAACTTCGTGTCCTAAAATCAGTATCATCACAAATGTTCGGAGTCCCATATAGAGTGCTATATTCGTTCTCGAACTCTTTGAATTGCGTATCCAAAGATAAGCCAAACATTTTAAAACTTGCTAACATGACTTTATTCCATTTCCCTGTCATGATGCAAATATAACATATATATTCTCCTTTGTATTTTCCTTCTAACACAAAGACATCTGCTTCCTCTTTAATAACAGAAAAACCTTTGTTTTTCAGTGCCTGTTTTAGAACCCATCCATTACCAGCCACCTTAACTCCCATTATCTCCGGTGCAAAGTCAGTACTTTCGCAACTTGCTTGCAATAATACAATAGCAATACCCAATATCAATTTACATATTGTTTTCATATTCATATTATTATTGATTTGATAGAATAAAACGCTCAACTTTTATTAGTAAAAAATTACTTGTTTGCAATATCCTAAACCAATTTTTTCATTTCCCTTATAGCATTTCGGTATTGTCAATACTAATTGATAGCATTCGCAGAAAGCATCATCACCGATACTAGAAACACTATTAGGTATAGTAAGAGAACGTAGATTTGTACAACCATGAAACACATCATTTTCTATTTTAATAACACTCGGTGGGATTGATATTGTTAATAGGCCCGTGTTCCCCATAAATGTTCCCCAATTAAGAGTTTTAATGCTATCCGGAACTATAAAGGAAGTCAAAGCTATACAATTGTTGAATGCATTTTCTCCAATGCTTGTAACATTTTGTGGAATGGCAATTTCTTTGATGCTTTCACAATGCTGGAAGGCATAAGCGCCAATGCTCTCTACTGACTCTGGAATAGAAATATTAGTTAGTCGAGAACATCCATGAAAGGACATGTCACCAATACATTTTAAGTTTTGGGGCAATTCAACAGATACCAATCTAGAGCAGCCCATAAATGTTCCCATTCCGATACTATCAACTCCTTCTGGA